>Ga0182024_10014322_pt1 | contig 15341 bp, 13 predicted proteins | sample P32metaG_FD_120480 | JGI IMG/M metagenome (GOLD analysis project Ga0182024, IMG submission 120480) | Permafrost microbial communities from Stordalen Mire, Sweden - P3-2 metaG (Illumina Assembly) | ecosystem: Environmental > Terrestrial > Soil > Wetlands > Permafrost | place: Sweden: Stordalen... | reverse complement strand
TCCACACCTCGAAGTACCACGTGCTCACTTCCTGCTTCCCGTAGCGCTCGACCAGGTGCTCGGTATACTTCCGCACCAGTTCGCCCCACAAAGCATAGTCCTTGGGCGGATTGTTGGAAGCGCCAGCCGTTGTGTTGCCCGGATAATGAACCTGGTATGTATTCACTCCAGGAACCGTCGCGGCCAGATCTCTGGGCATGAATCCAAGCTCCACCATCGGCCGCACGCCGGCCTTCTTGTATTCGTCAAAGGTCTCGTCGGTGATGGTGAAGTCGTACACCGGCTTGCCGTTTGGGTCCAGACTGAATACGTTCGATGAGCTCCACTTGAGTTCGGGCACTCCGTTGCCCGAGGTAAGAAGATGATGCGCCCGGATGTAAACCGGCACTGGGCTCAGATCGTGCAACTCCCGAAGAAGTTGCTTGCCGTACTTCATCGTCGTGTAGTTTGATTCGTCGTAGCCGAACCAGCTATAGATCGGGGTATAACTCCCCAGGGTCTTATCCAGGTCCACATGGATGGTCACCGGCTCCTCGGTCTGTGGCACGGAGACGGAGGAATCGGTGTTCTGACTGGCAGCGGTTTGAGCATGTATACGGCCTTGCTCTGAGACAAACAGGACTGGGCCGGCTAAGTAAACAGTTAGAAGCATCAGCAACTGCCTGAATGCGAGCTTCACGCCAATTCCCCTTCCGGCACGAAGGGCTTGAGGCTGTGAGCAATGCGCACATTCTCTTCGAGCTCGGCGACGGTCTTGATGCCGATAATCACGGTACTCACCGGGAGCGTCAGCACGTAACCCATCGCCTGGTCCATGGTGGCGATGCCATTCGGCCTGAAGATGTTTCCCAGTGCCGGAACCTTCATGCCAATGATGCCCATCTTCTTCTCAACCGCTGCGGGCAAGAGGTTCTTGATGAACGAGGTCTCGTCGCCGGTTCCGTCCAGGTGTACGTCCGCAGCGTTCAGGGCCATCAGGATGGTGTCGAAGGAGAAGCGGCCGATCGCATCCTTCAGAACGAATGGATTGCGATGGCCGGTGATGCCGATAAAGCGGGTGATCTTCTCGTCGCGTGCCTTCATGCCCCGGTCAATCCAAGTGCGCGCGTTGGCATCGAATTCTGCTTGGAGGTTGCTGGCGCAGCGAAGGCGCTGATGGGTTGGCGCGCAACCGACGCGCCAACTGCGACCGCGCGCCCGCGGTCGCTTTGCATAGAAGTTCTCTGCGAGAGATGGAATTGTTCTTGCTCAAGGTGTGTCTCCTGGAAAAGTCCTTACTGGCAAAACTCAACCAGCGCTTCAAGCGAGAGATTTCCGCGACCGTCCCGGTCATTGCGTCGCGGTCTTTCTGCGGGCATGAGGAGAGCGTTATAACGGCCAACATTGCGGGCCGGCCGGCGCGCAACCGACCATATTTGCGGATAAGTTCTTAGGGGTTTGCCCGATAGATTTCCACCTCCGAAACACTCAGAACAGATTTGATGGGCCGCTCCACTCTATCGCTAGCCGGAACGGCGCCGGCAAGTTCCCTGATCCGATCCGATTCGCGCACGGGGAGTCCGGTCAAAGCGATGCGCAAGTGTGTACCCGGTGCCGGCTTCAACTGCAACGTGCAATACCCGAAGTTAATGGGCGTTATCCCCTCCCAGACCGTCGCTCCATCCAGCGTAACCCTCAAGGGATAACGCAAGAGGCGGAAGTCGGCGAGCTTCAGGTCGATCTGGCCCGGTGACTCCGGTTTGGCAAAAACATACTCGATCCAGGCATTCCCCTGCGTCTCGTCGCTGGTCCATGTAGTGTAGTCATCGTCGTCCTGGCTCTTCGCTTCATCTGCTGCATTGGAACCGGCGGTGATCGATGCAACTGCGATGGGAATCCTCGATTGATGGAAGGAGGGCCCCAGGGGCGTAGGGCCGCGCGTTAGGTTTGAAGGCAAGTCGGCGTCCGGCATGGTGGTGGAGAGCCCATCTTTCTCGGCAACCGTATGAGAAGAGAGTTCGATCTCCGCGGATTTGAGTCCCTCCGCTTCGGCGCGTAGCTCAATCTTTCCCGCGCTGGGCAAAGAGCGAAGAATCACGCGGTTCACGCCGTTTTCGACCGGCAGCGTCTTTGAGAGAATGTAGTTATCTTCGTTCAGCAGCGGAGTTGGGTTGATTCCGCCCCTAGCGCGGTCACTGGCGGCTATATCGGCAGGCACCGTGGTAGCGGAACCTTGCGCTATGCCGCCGCGCCATTCTGCGGCTCCGCTGAGCGTGAAGCTGACCGGATTGAGCGCCGTGGGACATCGGTTTCCTTCCGCATCCACCACTTCCACATCGACCAGCGCCATATCCGCTCCATCGGCGCGCAGGCCACCGGGGCCGGTATGCAAGGTGAGCCGGAGGGCCGCGGCAGGCCCCGCTGTGCGCAACTCGGCTTCAACAATTTGCTTGCCGCGCGCATCGAAACCAATCGCCTGAAGCGTCCCGGGCTCGTACGAAACATTGTTGAAGCTGAACAGGAATCCGCTCGATAAAACCCCATCGCCCAGCGACCTTCCATTCAGTTTCAATTCAACGCGGCTGGCGGAGGACACCACATATACCGGCTTGACCGTGCCCGGCGCATAGTTCCAGTGGCCGATAATGTGAATGCCCGGATGCTCCACATCGACCCATCCGTCCCACATTACTTTGTCGGTAAAGTAGGCGTCCTTGGGCAGCCGCATGGCGTCCACTGCCCCACTTCGACGGTAATTGTTGTCGCCTCGATAGTGTGTATTCGAGTCGGAGAAGATGATTTTTGCGCCGCCGGAGTTGACCCGCATCCCAGTGCCGGGACGTGCCAAATAATAGTCGTACCAGCGCTTCACATCCTCAATGGCGAGCGAATCCTGATTGCGGTTGTAATCGGGGGAATCAGCGTGGAACGGCGGCGAATACTGGTCCAAGAATTTGCGCGATCCTTCGTCGCGCGAGTACTCATGCATCCATACTGGCTTTGTCGAGCTTTTGTCCACATAGAGCATCTCGCCGCCGTATTCGGCCACGTTGCTCGACAGCATCTCGCGCGCGCCGATGGCCCGGCCCCCGTGTGGATCGTACTGATCGCGGACCTTCTTCATGTCCAGCATATGTTCGTCGCTGATGCCCCTGTTGCCGGATTCATAGAAGAAAATGCTGGGATTGTTGCGGTTGTAGATGATCGCATCGCGCATCAACTCGACCCGCTGCTCCCACTGGCGGCCCTTGGAATCGCCTTCTGCGTCGCCTGCCGGCATCGATTCAATCAATCCCACTCGGTCAGACGATTCCACATCCTGCTTCCATGGCGTCACATGCATCCAGCGCACCAGGTTTGTGTTGCCATCGACCATCAGTCGATTGCTCAAATCGCTCATCCAGGGCGGCACGGAAAGCCCAACCGCCGGCCACTCATTGGTGGTGCGCTGCCCATAGCCATGCATGTCGATTACCCGGTCGTTCAGCTTCACCATGCCGTTGGCGAACTCTGTCTTGCGGAAGCCGGTGCGCGTATTCACCACGTCCGCCGTTCGATGGCCAACCACCAGCTTCGTCGTCACCGTATAAAGATAGCCATAGCCCCAACTCCAGAAGCGCAGGTCGTGCACGATTGCCGAGGCGGTCAGCGTGCGCGTCTCCCCGGCCGCAAGCGTAGCAGATCCGCCATTAAAGCGGCTCGCCAATCGCCCCTCCATGTCTTTGACCTCGACCTGATAATCGATCGCCCTGGGCGCGCTCTCTTCGTTGCGCACCTGCGATTCCACGGTAACGCGGGCGCTCTTGCTGGGAATGTCGAAGTCGCTGGCCCACACATAGACCCCGGTCGTCCCAAGCTGCGAGTAGAGCGGCAGCGTCTGGTAGACCTTGCCAGTCACGTGCAGCCAGACGCTCTTGCTGATGCCGCCGTAGTTGGCGTAGAAGTTGTTGTTGTTCCAGTGATACGGAGTGCCGGTGGCCTTTTCCTTGTAGTCCCAGCGGTTGTCCGTTCTCACCGCCAGCACGTTTTCGGCAGGCGCCGGCTTTACGGTCTCTGAAATGTCGAAGCCGAAGGCCATCACCCCGTCTTCATGACGCCCGATGAATTGACCGTTCAGGTAAACCTCACCGGCCTGGCGAATGCCCTCGAATTCGATGAAGACCTTTTGCCGCGCGCTCCCGGCCGGCATGCGGAAGGTCTTGCGATACCACGCCACGCCAACCGGCAAATCGTGGATGCTCACCCGAAAGGCAGCGTCTTCGTTCCAAGCGTAGGGCGTCGTGACCTGTCTCCACTGGGAATCGTCGAACTCCGGCCGCATTGCCCCTTCCGGATCCCCAACCAGGACCCTCCAGCCGGAGTTGAAGTTGTATCGGATGCGGGCTGCGGGGGACTGTGCCTGGCTGAGGCTGGACAGCGCACTCAAGCTTACGAGCGCCAGAGCGAGAAATTCACGCTTTTTCATTGACTACTCCTCTATGTAAAAACACCGTTGCAATGGGCCGTGGTAAATTGCCGTTCACTTTCGTTCGCATTCCTGGCAAACACCTGACGAGAACTTCTCGCCTTTTCCCGGAACGTTCACCACCTGAAAGCTGACGCCCAAGCAGCGCCGGGCGGTTTGAGGACTGATCCCGTAACCCGCCCCCGGAGCGCCTGCCTCCATCCCCCATGCAGCAAAGCTGCATTCAATCGGTCTACACTGCGACCTCTTTTCCGCGCCGTTCATGGCACACTCTGGCGAGGGACACGTACGCAACCGAGATTACAATCCCGATTTTCCGCCTGGCTTTGTGCGTCGCCAGCGGAGTTGCATACCCGGACGCGCTGCGCCGGGTGATCTACTTCGATGCCATCACCGACAAACGACTGGTGTTTCTGACCAACAACTTCACCCTGCCCGCCTTGAGCATCGCACAAATCTACACCACAATCGTTATTCTGTAGTAGGCATACTTTTGTCGGTTTACAGGCTTCCCTTCATGCGCCTAACATCCCCTCGGAACTGATATCGACTTCTCGATGCGGCGCTACATCTTCCGGTTCGCAGATTCCTTATGGCGAGAGTCCAACTGGCTCGTCGTAAGGGGACGAGCTTGAACATTCCTGTGGAGGCTTAACGGGATGATACACAAGGTATTAGGGATTGAGTCGTGTGGTTTGCCGGAGAGTCGGAGAAATAGCTCATAACATGTAGTTGCTAATGGAGGTCAAACTATGGACACCTCATGAAGCGATCTCAAAAGCTAACTCTCACTCTGGTACAAATTAAGGGCAGGCCATCAAGGAGTTTACGCCGCCGTCCAGCGGCCCCGGCAACGATTGGGTGCTGGTCCTGGACGACGCTGCGAAGAACTTTCCTGCACCAGGCACGAAGGTTCAACGACAGTTCCATAGTGCCGCAGAATGCTTTCGTGGGGCTCGCACATGGGAGCAAGCTGGGCGGCTTCAAGAATGATGATCATGGCGGTGAAGATTCCAATGAGTCTGATTTGCGAGTTGCATTGTGCCGACGGGATTTTGGTCGTGAATCGTGACGGGCCAACGTATGTTCGTCCCAAGACGGGTGACACGCCGCTTAAGTGAGTATTGCTGTCGAGCCCGGTTAGCGCATTTCGTGGAGTCGGGAGGGAGCCGGGTATTTAGGACCTTACATAGCACTCTGCGCGAAGTGGGAGAGTGGCTGCAGGCCAATGGACACACGATATATAACTTGCCATCCACATGAACGAAGCGGCCCGGCAGCGAGCGCGAGATCTCCGGACAACACCGGAGTTCAAACACGCGCACCGTCCGCAAAGCATCATTGCCTGATGTATATCGCATTAGACAGGAGAGGGCTGTGGATCTTGGACTGAAACATAGGACGGCATTGATCCTGGGGGGTGGCGGCGGCTTGGGCCGGGCCATCTCGAAAGCGCTGGCGGACGAAGGAGCAAACGTCGCCTTTGCCGACATCGAACCGAGCGCCATCGCGGGAACAGAGGAAGTATTAGCGGTGGCCAGCAGCAAATGTATCGGTGTTGTATGGGATATTTCCGACCTGTTTGTGATCGATGAAAATATATCGAAGATTGAACGCGAGCTTGGCCCAGTGGAGATCCTCGTGAACATTACCGGCGGGCCGCCGCCGACAGCGGCCAGCGGTCAAGACCCGGCATTGTGGTCCAAACATTTTCAGTCAATGGTCCTCTCTGTAATTGCTATAACCGACCGGGTGCTGCCAAATATGCGGGCACGGCACTGGGGCCGGGTCATCACCAGTACTTCCTCCGGTGTGGTGGCGCCAATTCCCAATCTCGGCATCTCGAACGCGCTCCGGCTTTCGCTGGTTGGTTGGTCGAAGACACTCGCACGCGAAGTGGGCAAAGACGGAATTACCGCTAACATTATTCTGCCCGGGCGCATCGCAACGGGCCGCATCAAATTCCTCGACGAAATGAAAGCCAAGCGGGAAGGCCGCACCGTGGAGGACGTTTCGGCCGAGAGCACGAGCGGCATTCCGCTGGGCCGTTACGGCGAGCCGGTAGAATATGCCGATGTGGTCGCGTTCCTGGCCAGCGAGCGTTCCGCTTACATCTCCGGCTCCGTGATCCGGGTGGATGGCGGCTTGATCGCCAGCGTTTAGAGAGAGTGGGTTAAGATCGACATCGGATTTTTTGCGTGACGTATGAATCACGAATTGGACCAACGGACAATTGAAGCGCTCTGCGGCATAACAACCGCAACGCTTGCAACCGTGTTGCTGAAGAAGGGGCTTCGCAATGTCTGGCTGCGCGGCTCCAAACCGTTACGCCTAGGTCAGGCGCGCGTTGCGGGCCCGGCATTCACGCTAAGGTTTGTGCCGGCGCGAGAAGATCTGGCGACGCCCGCATCGTGGAGTTCTCCGGTTTCGACCCGCGCCGCGATCGAGTCCATGCCGCCGGGCTGCGTTGCGGTTGTTGACGCCATGGGCATTGCCGATGCGGGCATTTTCGGTGATATTCTCTGTCAACGCATGAAGGTTCGTGGCGTCGCAGGTCTGATCACGGATGGAGTCGTCCGCGATCTTGCCGGTGTGCTGGAGACTGATTTGCCGGTATGGTGCAAGGGCGCCGCTGCACCGCCATCGGTAGCTGGACTTACTTTTGTCAATTGGCAAGATCCAATCGGATGCGGTGGTGTCGCGGTATATCCAAGCGATGCGATCGTCGCCGATGAAGATGGCGCAGTAGTGATTCCGCGAGCGTTGCTTGGCGATGTTGTGGAAGAAGCGGCGGAGCAGGAGAAACTGGAAGCGTGGATTATAGGTGAGGTGCAAGCGGGCAGTAGTCTTCCGGGTCTTTACCCACCGAATGCGGAAACCAAAGCTCGATATGAGGCATTCCGAAAAGGCCACGTCGAAGCTGCTGAGTAAGTAGGGATTGTAATCAACGAACCGGGTCTTTTCTGGTCACCGCCCAGCGTACGGGGTTCCTTCATCGCGGCATGACGGTTGCGACACGGTTCGAATCAATAGGGCCGAAAATCGGGGGAGACTTGTCACAATCAGGTTACGCTACGCCGAATATGCCCCCGGTCAACCCTCACAGTTCTCTGTATAGCAGGATCGCTTGGCGCATCATGCCGATTTTGTTCATCGGCTACATCATCGCCTATCTCGACCGGGTGAACGTCGGCTTTGCCAAACTGCAAATGATAAGCGAACTGAAATTCAGTGAAAGTGTCTATGGATTGGGCGCCGGTATTTTTTTCCTGGGATACTTTTTGTTTGAAATTCCGAGTAACGTCATTCTTCACATGGTAGGCGCGCGGGTGTGGATTTGCCGAGTGCTGGTCACCTGGGGGATTGTCTCGGCCTGCACTGCCCTGGTGCGAAACCCATGGGAGTTCTACGCCATCCGATTCCTGCTTGGCGTCGCGGAAGCAGGATTTTTCCCGGGTATGATCCTGTACCTCACTTACTGGTTTCCGTCCCATCGGCGGGGCAAAATGGTGGCTGTGCTGTTGGCTGGAAGCGCCGTTTCTGGGATAGTTGGTGGACCAATCTCCGGCTATATCCTGCACTACTTTGCTGGAAGCCTGCATCTTGCGGGATGGCAGTGGCTTTTCATTCTCGAGGCCACCCCCGCGGTGATTCTGGGCATTGTTATCCTGTTCTGCCTCGAAGACCGGGTGGCGAATGCGAACTGGCTCTCCCTCGAGGAAAAGGCCGTCGTCGTTGCAGAGATCAATGAAGAAGCAGCCGCGAAAACGCACCGCACTATCTTTTCCGTATTTACCTCTCCACGTGTGTGGCTTATGGGTCTGATCTTCTTCGGCATCGAGATGGGATCGTATGCGATCGGATTCTGGCAGCCCACCATCATCCGCCTGACCGGCGTCAAAGACGCTTTCAATATAGGCCTGCTGACCATGGTGCCTTACACGTTCGCACTCATTTCCATGATCCTTTTCGGCCGCCATGCAGATAGGACTCGCGAACGCCGCTGGCACGTGGTTGTGCCGAGCATTGTTGCGGCGCTCGGCTTCGCCTTGTGTACTCAGGCGGGCAGCAGCACAACGGTTGCCATGATCGGCCTGACAATGGCTGTAGTCGGCGTGGTTTCGGCAATCCCCATGTTCTGGGCGTTACCGACATCTTTCCTGGGCGGCTCCGCCGCGGCCGTAGGCATTGCACTTGTCAATTGCACGGGAAATCTTGGCGGCTTTCTCAGCCCCGTGATTATCGGTTTTCTGAAAGACTATACGGGCACACTGAATTCGGGATTGTTTCTGGTTTCAGGATGTATGCTGGCCTCGGCGATACTGATCGTTGCACTGGTCCCGGCAAGACTCGTAAATCGTTGACCCTGCCTGGTAAACCAGAGACAAGCATCCCCGATCAAAGCCGCAAAGGGCATGAGGGGAAAGAAATGACCAACGGTCTACGCAAAGGACTCACCAGTTATGGCGACGCCGGCTTTTCATTGTTCCATCGCAAAGCCTTCATCAAGGCGTTGGGATATTCCGACGATGCGCTCGATCGCCCGATTGTTGGTGTAACCAATACTTACAGTGACTACAATCCGTGCCATGGGAATGTCCCCGATCTCATCGAAAGCGTGAAGCGGGGAGTTATGCTCGCCGGCGGCCTGCCAATGGTGTTTCCGACGATTTCAATTCACGAGAGCTTCGCCCATCCAACCTCCATGTTTCTGCGCAACCTTATGGCGATGGATACGGAAGAGATGATTCGCGCACAGGCGATGGATGCGGTGGTGGTGATAGGAGGCTGCGACAAGACCTTGCCGGCTCAGGTGATGGCTGCGGCGAGCGTGGATTTGCCGGTTGTGGTTCTGCAGACCGGGCCAATGGCGGTGGGTCATCATAGGGGCGAAGTGCTTGGCGCCTGTACAGACTGCCGGCGGCTGTGGGCCCTGTATCGCGCCGGCATGATCGATGAAGCCGAGATCGATCTGATCAGCAGCCGCCTGGTTCCAACGGTGGGCACTTGCGGAGTAATGGGAACAGCAAGCACCATGGCCTGCCTCATCGAGGCGCTTGGCCTGGCAGTGCCAATGAGCGCTACTGCGCCTGCAACCCATGCAGACCGCCGCCGCATAGCCGAGGCCAGCGGCAAGCGTGCTGCCGAAATGGCAATCTGCGGTTCGCCGAAGCCAAGCGACCTGATCACCGAAGCGTCTGTGCGCAACGCGATGACCGTCTTGCAGGCGATCGGCGGATCGACCAATGGGTTGATTCACCTGACAGCCATGGCTGGACGCGCCGGAGTAAAACTCGACATCGACGCTTTCGATCGACTGGGACGCGAGATCCCGGTACTGCTCAATCTCAAGCCCTCCGGAACGCATTATATGGAACACTTCCATAGTGCCGGCGGCTTGCCAGTACTTATGCGCGAACTCAATTCGTTTCTCGATCTTGATGCGCTCAGTGTCTCAGGCGGTACCATCGGCGATGCGATTGCCAAGGCGGAAGCGGCGCCGGGGCAGGATGTTATCCGCAGCCTGGCAGCGCCGTTGAAAAAGGTAGGCGCGATTGCAGTGCTACGTGGCAATCTTGCGCCGAATAGCGCCGTTATAAAGCAATCGGCAGCTTCGCCTGACTTGATGCGCCATACCGGCCGTGCAGTGGTATTCGAATCAGTAGAGGACATGACACTTCGCATCGACTTACCGGATCTTGATGTGAATGCCGATGACGTTTTGGTTTTGCGCAATGCCGGGCCGAAGGGCGCTCCAGGCATGCCGGAGGCGGGCTATCTGCCGATCCCAATGAAGCTGGCCCGCCAGGGTGTAAAGGATATGGTCCGTATCTCCGATGCGCGCATGAGCGGCACTGCCTTTGGCACCATCGTATTGCATATCGCGCCCGAAGCAGCTGTGGGCGGTCCGCTCGCCATCGTCCAGACCGGCGACCGGATTATGCTTGACGTAGAAGCGCGCCGGATTGACCTGCTGATCGACGATGCTGAAATGCAAAGCCGCCTGGCCGCATGGAAAGAATTGCCGCCACAACGCGAAAGTGCCAAACGCGGCTACACTAAACTCTTCGAGGATTGCGTCCTGCAGGCTGATCAAGGTTGCGATTTCAATTTTCTGTTGCGCGAAGGCATTACGAAAGCTTACTTCTGAGACCTTACGAGACGGTTTGCGCCGGTGACGGAAGCGCTGATGGCTTTGTGACCAAAAGAGACGGGACTCATGAAGAAACTAGACCATACAGCAAGTGGTGTCTATGCAATTGCTGTAACTCCATTCACACCGGATGGCGCAGTCGACACAGCCTCTGTCGATCGCATGACGGATTTCTATCTATCCTGCGGTGTTTCCGGCCTGACCATTCTCGGTATGATGGGCGAAGCGCCGAAGCTTGATGCGGCTGAGGCATTGGCTATTTCCAGCCAGGTTGTCCGCCGGGCCAATGTGCCAGTGGTTGTCGGCGTGTCCGCGCCAGGCTTTGCGGCCATGCGGTCTCTGGCCCACGGAGTGATGGAACTCGGCGCCGCGGGCGTCATGATCGCGTCGCCCCCGTCCCTGCGCACCGACGATCAGATTGTCAACTATTACGCGCAAGCTATGGCGGTGATCGGTACGGATATTCCGTTCGTCATTCAGGATTATCCATTGGTGCTTACAGTTGCGATGAGCCCAAAAGTCATCCGGCGGATTGTGATGGACAACCCGTCATGCGTAATGTTGAAGCATGAAGACTGGCCGGGGCTTGAAAAGATCTCCGCGTTGCGCGCTTTTCAACTCGACGGATCGCTCCGGCCGCTTTCGATTCTTACCGGTAATGGCGGCTTGTTTCTCGATTTCGAACTCGAGCGCGGCGCGGATGGCGCCATGACAGGGTACGCGTTTCCTGACATGCTGGTCGATGTTGTGAAGCTTGCTCAGGAAGGACAGCGCGATGCCGCGCACGACCTGTTCGATGCTCATCTTCCTCTCATCCGTTACGAACAGCAGCAAGGGATCGGTCTCGCCGTGCGCAAGTATGTTTTGCAAAAGCGGGGCGCAATTGCCTACGACACGCAGCGTGCTCCGGGCGCTTCGCTCAGTGCGACGGCACGAGCGGAGATCGATTATCTTTTGCGGCGCCTCGCGTGTCATGATCCGCGTGCTCGATTGTAGTGAAGAGAGGATTGCTGCTGCCAGTGCTCGTCAAAACTCCTACTGTAAACTGAGTAGCCGGGCAGGATTGACTTTAGACATTTGATCGATCTCGGCTGTAGAGAATCCCTGCTTCCGCAGTCCGTCAAAAAACGACTGCAATCCGTCAGGATGGAGAGGATTGCCCACCTGCCCCATGTCGGACGAGAGGACGCAATGCTCAACTCCGACCGCACGGATCGCTTTGGCATAGTCCGAAAAATTGAACTGCTTGCCTGAGCCGATCAAGCCGTTATAGACAAACTCCACATAAGCGCCCAACCTGGCTGCCTCCTGCATCTGAGGAATCGTCATGCTTGTTGGCGATAACATGCCATGTGTGACGACAATTTGTGCAACCTCTCTCTTGCGGGCCTCACGGATGAGCATCAGATCCTCTTCGGCAGAGTTATGACCGGTTGCCATTACAAGTCCGTACTTAGCGATCATCGCAATGACTGCCTTCGTTTCCGGAAGAAGCTCGCCATCGCGCGACACGGCTACATAGGGACGTTGAACCTTCGATAACTTGACCTGAGCATAGGTGTCGCTTGTCCCCATCCAGACCAGCTTCCCAAGATGGCCGTGGTTAGAGCCATCCGCTCCACGGCAATTGGATTCATGCCGCCCACGCTGAGATTAAGGTCGATACCGCCAAAGACCTGTAGCTCCGGAACAATCTTGTGAACAAGGTAGGCAGTTGACGCTGTAGGCTCGTAATGATTCTTAATTACAATTGCGCGCATGCCTCTGCTCCGCGCCAGCGTGGCCAGGTCGATGGCATCGATGCTTCTTGGGATCGAATCAGGAGCCACATGAACATGGATATCGATGACACCGTCGAGAGGATTGACTTGAGCGTTGCCATTCGATAAGAGAAGAGCGCCGCAAATCTGAATTGCGACACGAATTAGATCCATATGTATCTCCTCAGTGTTTGCTTCTTTCCAAAATGTCATCCGTTCGATCGAATCATCTCGTGTCTGTGCGAAATCGAAGCCGCCAAAGCCCTGTGAACCGCAATTTTTCAAGGTCGATGCATCGCCCCAATACTGGCTTGTGGGTCCGGTCTACATTGTGGAGGCCAAGATCCTGAGTGCGGGTCTTGAACCATCTTTCCGGGTGCAGGGTAGTTTCTTGAGGCATCGTCGAGCACCAGTACTCAGTCAGTATCGAGTCCGGACGACGGCGACGTGAAATCCTGGCATTCAGCCTGCATAAAATCGCCGACTAGCTGCGAGGTTCCATGGCGAGGATCGCAACTCCGCTCGCCGCCCTCGCTCGTAACCATCCGAGGGTCGAGGAGAAATGGTTTTCCACTTCCTGGTCGGAGTCAGAAGCCCATGCCGATGCCCGTGCCGAAATCATGTTCTGCATGGTGCGTCTGCCCTATATCCTGCTGTTGTATCGGCGCGACCGCTTGCTCCGGCTGCCGAGCAGCTGCAAACGCAAGGACCAGGTCCGATGATGCCTTTCGGCCAACGAAAGGGTGATAGCAGCCTCGTTGCTCCACGCGCCGCGAGGGAACAACAGGATGCGCCCGAGGGCTACAAACGACCAATCGAGGCAAATGTCGATTCGGCCACGGGTCAGCCATGCCTCGTTTATGAGGGTTCTGTCCTCGACACGGTTCTTATGAATCGTTTGGACGGAGACGCGGCAGGAGCGGTGAAGGTCCTTGTCTCAAATCCGTTGTATTCACACGACCACCAGCACGTCATCATCCCCGAGGGAACAGTTGTCCTGGGGGAAGCAAAGAAGATCGGGGCGGCGGGCTTTGGACAACAGCGCCGAATGGCTGTCGTTTTTCACCGGCTGATCATGCCGGACGGCTACTCCGTCGATCTCGACCAGTTTCACGGCCTCGACCAGATCGGAGAGGAAGGGCTGAAGGACAAAGTGAACAACCATTACTTTGAAATCTTCGGCGCTTCGATAGCGTTGGGTGTGATTGCCGGAGCGGGCGAGATCACACAAGGCGGCGGAGCCATAACCACGAACGGTTCCCAGGCGTTTACCAACGGAACCGCGGCCAGCGTCTCGCAGTCGGCCAACACCATCCTTGACCGTTTCATGCAGATACCGCCCACCATCACGCTCCGGGAGGGGCATCGCGTAAAAGTGTATTTCACGCAAGACCTGCTTCTCCCTGCCTACACCAATCACACCATCCCACAGACGTTCTAAGCGGGTTTTAGATGCGAATCATATCAGTTGCGGATTGGGAGGTAGAGCGAACTACTACGCAGCCAAGGCAGTTTGTCAGTAATGATCATAAGTGGAGATTGAACAGATTATAGACCCGAAGGAAACAGGTCCGGGAGATCGCGGCTGCTTCATGCCAAATACACTTTACTTTCCGACCTCATATTGTAAGGCAGCTGTCGAGAACAGGCCATAGCGCTCAGAATGCAGTTCAGGCTGCGCCGTCTCTGAGAAACTGCTCCGGCGTCGGCCTCAGCGTCAGCAAGTGCGCGAAGATTTTTCGCGGGCCTTCCACGAAGAACGTATTCTCGTGCGGCTGTCGGGGAACAGCGACGTTGCCAGCGTCAGGGCCTCGGCCTCATGGATCACTTCATCGCACGGCGACCAGCACGGGCAGCGCACGTCCAGGGGGATTTAGGATCAGATCGCCGCGCGCCGGATTAAAAAATTGCGGCGTGTATTCGGATCGTACACGATGGTTGCGGGGGCTTACAACACACCGAAGCTGCCCGACCTGCCGTTCAAGTATGTTTTGCCCGTGAACAGGGGGTATAGTGCTTTCCCGACTGTTCAAAACTAGCTTTTGAGAAGGGGTTTACGGTCGTCTATCATTACCACGCCATGGAGCCCAAGTCCCTTAGCGATGCTCTGATGCGGTGCCCGAAGTGTGGGAAGTGTTCTGTTGGGATGAAGGAACACACACGCCACTGTAGCAAGCGTGTGAAAAAGTGCCCCAAATGTGGGAATAGTTCTGTCGGAATGAAGAGGCACGAACCCCACTGCAAAATGAAATTGCGCATACTCCCGCCTCCAGAGTCGAAGCGTATTCCTCATACGGTCTCCGGTGGGCTCCCTGATTCGAATAGACGGCGACATTGATACCGAATACCGCCGAAACCGCTCAGCCACGCCGGTAGTGCTTTATCGTCGCGTTGAACTCGGCGGGATTAAACGACTTGGCCGACTTTCGCGACCGCTCGATGTCGTAGAAGGCGCGTTGCTCCGCGAGAAGGATGTGGGCAACGAAGTCTGCGTAATCGAGCAATATCCAATCGCCATCGCGGCTATTCAATGTGGGAGATAAGCCGAAATCGCTCTTTAGACGTAACGCGATTTCATTGGCAATGGTGATGGCTTGTGGGCGGTCTGCGGCTGAGGTCACCACGAAAAAATCTGACTGTGCAGAATCGGCAGGGTCGAGTTCAAGTATTCGGATTTCTTGGCCGTGCATTCTTCCGCAAATCGCCGCCACGGCTCTGACTACCAGTCTGGTGTGTTGGATTCTCCGCGATAGCCGTCGCGGTAGGCTGTCCCAGCTTAGAGATACCAAGAATGCGATGAAGATGACTGCGGTAAGCCATTGCGTGTGCTCCAGGTTGTCATCGTAGTGCTCAAAGGCGCTGCGCACTTTCTCGGCCGTGCTCTGCGAACTCAAGGGCATGACGCCAGACTGATGCCTGCGCAATTCGTAAAGGCCTTTCGCAAATCGAATAAGAACGACTACCTGGATGCAGAGGCGATCGC
>Ga0182024_10014321_pt1 | contig 15341 bp, 7 predicted proteins | sample P32metaG_FD_120480 | JGI IMG/M metagenome (GOLD analysis project Ga0182024, IMG submission 120480) | Permafrost microbial communities from Stordalen Mire, Sweden - P3-2 metaG (Illumina Assembly) | ecosystem: Environmental > Terrestrial > Soil > Wetlands > Permafrost | place: Sweden: Stordalen... | reverse complement strand
GACGACGACGCCGGCTGCGGTCCGTGCGGGCGCAGAAACAGGACCCCGCCTATGATCAAGATGACGAGCACGCCCGCGCCCGCCAGGCCGAATACCAACGGCCTGTTGCTGGCGGGCCGGGGCGGCGCGGCGGCCGGCGGTTGAGCCACGAAGATCGGCGGGGCCTCGACGGGCGGCGCATCGACCGGCTCGACCTCAGGCGCGGCGGGCAGCTCGGCGACCGGCGCTCGACGGGTCAGGTTCCGTTGCACGGTCGCGGTAAGATCGTCGATGTAGTTGTCCACCGGATGCGGGAACGCATCCAGCCAGTGCACGCGCCCGAGGTAGAACTGGAGTTCCGGGTTGAAATCGACGCTGGCGAGGCGAAACGGCACGATGGTGACATTGGCCGCCGCCGCGAGGTCGACCTCGTTATGGACGGCGTGAGACTTGTTCACATTGTCCGAAAAGATCAGCACCATGACCTGGGCGGACTGGATGGCGGCGGTGATCTGCTCGCCATAGGGCTGGCCGGCGACCTGGTCGCGCGGGGCGATCCAGCAGCGGATGCCCCTGGCCTCGAGGCCGTGGCAGACGGCGTCGGCCGCCAGCTTGTCCAGTGAGCTGTAGCTCAGGAAGACGTCATGCCCCATGGCCTGCCCCCACGTCTCTTTCGGCGTCGTAACAACTAGCATAGTCGCCACAGCCGCGCTTCGCGAGGCCGCGAATGGCGCCTGATCAACGCACCACGCTGCGGTCGATGCTGGCGATGGTCGGCCGGCCGCTGAGCGCCATCGCCAGCACGTCGAACGCGCCATTGACGCCGCCGACCGCCATGCCCCAGGTTGGGCGCTTTGCTGGGCCCGCCATCCGAGCCCACTACACGCTCGCTACGACCAATTCCGCGGCACGATTTCCGTCCAGCTCTTGTCAAATTGCAATTGTCCATCGACGCGAATCTCGACGCGCGATGAGTGCGAATACTGCGTGGCGTCGCTTGAGGTGCGGCAGGTCGCGTCGATCTGAGTCGCCTTGGCGGCGCGCTGCGGACGATAGCGACAACTGGACTCGATGACGGTCGTCGCCGGGTCGAGATTGGATACGGTGTAGCGGGAGACGTTGTGCTCGTTCTGATCCACGTTCGCGATCTCGCAGGTCACGGTATCGGCCACCAGATCGTGATGCATCGCATAGGTCGGCGCCGGCGCACCGCGCAGCGCGGCGATCGGCGAGTCTTCGAAACGCGGCGGCGGCGCGGCGCGGTTCGGGTCTGCAATCGGCAGCACGACGCCGGACGGATACCGCGGCCCCCAAAAAACGGTATTGCGCGCACGCACACCTGTCGGCCAGGCGTTCTGAAATTCCGCGCTCGCCACCGCGACCCGCAGGCGGTTGCCCGGCGTCAGGGCGTAGGCGCAATGCCGCAATGGAAAGCGAAGCTCGTAGATCTGGCCGGGCTCCAGTGGCTGCGGACGGTCGTGCGAGGTGCGGTGGGTTGCGAGCAATCCTCCGGCGCTGATCAGGCGCGATGCGCCGTCCGGCGCCACCTCACACAATCGAACGTGAAAATACGCGATTTCAGCCGTTGAACTGACATGCAGGAGCGCCTGCGGTTCACCGATGAGCTCCATCGTCTCCGTAAGGGGAGCGGTGTCGTAGACCAGCGAATAGGCATCGTCCGACCGCTGATCGAGCGGCATACCCCATGGCGCGGTGACGCCGAGACCGCACCGGCCGGCGGCGACGCCGACGCTCGGGCGGTACTCGTAGCTGTCGCTGCCGTCTTGCGGCGCGGCGCCCAGCCGGCCGTCGCCGCCGAGAAGAAATTCGCTCATGCGCACGTGGCTCGGCGGCCATGCCGCTTCGCCGCGCCATTCGCCCGGCTCCTCGAGGCAGAGCAGCGACGGCGTCTGCCAGCGCCGCACAAAAACCGTCACCGGGGGTTCGTCCGTCACGCCGTTGTCGATGTCCTTGAGCCAGCGGTCGAACCATCTCAGGTATTCCCGCCGCCCGTCGATACGCGGCCCCGGGCAGGTGCGTCCCTCCTCGGGATAACTATGACCCCACGGGCCGATCAGCACTTTCTTCGGCGCGGTGAGGTGCTGAAAAGCGCGTAGTTCCGCGCTCGGGTACCAGTCCGCCCAACCCCCGACCAGCAGCACTGGACATGACACGCGCCCATAGTCGGGCGCGACGCTGCGGTCGCGCCAATAGGGTCCATCGAGAAGATTGCGGAGGTAACCGAGCGTCCACGGCGAACTGCGCTCCAGTCGCTCCCGCCAGATGTCATCTCCACGCTCGCCGACGATCGCGGGATCCGGCGGCGCGAAGTTGAGCGCGTTCATGAGCGGCCCGTAGGCTTCGAACATCCACGGTCGGATGCATCCGCCTGGATTGGTGAATTCGGTGTAGACGCTGTCGCCCGCCGAAAGCACCGCAATGGCTCTGAGATGCGGCGGCGACTGCACCGCAACCTGCCACTGCACCACGGCGCCGTAGGAAATGCCGAGCATGCCGACGGCGCCGGTGCACCAGTCCTGGGCCGCCGCCCACTCGACCATGTCGTAGCCGTCGCGGCGCTCGTCATCGGAATAGATGTCGGTGCTGAATCCGGACGAGCTTCCGGTCCCGCGAACGTCGAATTGCACGATCACATAGCCGCGCTCGGCGAGATAGGGAACGACGGGCGGCCGCTCCTCGCGATAGTCCGGCAGCGCCGGGCCGAGACGGCGATAGGGCGTATATTCGACGATTGCTGGAAAACGCTCCGCCCTGTCGGGCCGCGTGATTCTGACGTTGAGAACAACGCCGTCGCGCATGCGAACCTGTATGCCGGTCAGAACCTCGACGCCGTACTTCGCTGAGAAATCAGTCTTCGCCGACATGTTTCGTAACGACCTCGACCGGGGCGCCGTTGCGGGGCCACGAGAGACGGCGGACCCTAATTGAGTTAGGCGCATACACGGATCGAAGCAGAGTGGGCAACCAGGCTTGAGCGATCACTGTCGACGGTGTCTTGTTGGGCGCCGATCTATGGTTCGTGCGGGAATTGGATGATAGACAAAGCCCACCTGAGCGTCGATCCGCACGTCTTCTTCATTCGACGGAGCAAAATCGTTGTGCGTGTTCGCCATCGGTTTCCACGACCCGACTTGAGCAGTTCGGCGGTCGGACAGGAGGCTCTAGCGCCTGATCGGCGGTCGTCGCGGCAGAGTCCAGCCCGATCGGCTTGGGCGCGACGACGGTGTGGCCGGCGGCGATTGTCCTGAGATCGGGGAGAGAGGGGGGTGGCGAAACCGTTCAAGATCTTCATCTCGTCGCCAGGCGACGTGAACGACGAGCGTCGGCGCGCATCCCTGGTGATTACGCGCCTCGCACGCGAATTCAAACGCTTCTACGACATCAAGCCGGTCCTGTGGGAATACGAGCCGATGCTGAGCTCGGGACATTTCCAGGACATCATTGATCCGCCTTCGGACGTTGACATTCTGATCCTGATTCTGTGGTCGCGGCTCGGTACGCCGCTGCCGGCGCGCACGGACGTGCGCGAGTACAAGGGAATAGATGACCGGGTGCCGGTGACTGGCACGGAATGGGAATATGAGCAGGCGCTGGCGGCGCGAAAAATCCGCGGCGACGTGCCGGCTCTCCTGGTGTATCGGAACTTCAGCAAGGCCAAAGCCGAATTCGATCGCGTCGAAGACCTCGAGCAGATGAAGCTTCAATGGGAAGCCCTGCAGAGGTTCTGGCAGCGTCACTTTCAGAACGCGGATGGCAGCTTCAAGTTTGCTTTCAATCGCTTCGAGAGCCTCGATCAATTCGAAGCGACGCTTGAAGAGCACCTGCGGGAGCTTCTGCGGCGCGATCTGCCGAAACTTCCCGCGCGGCAGGCGGGCGACCGGGTCGATTGGTGGCAAGGCTCGCCCTATCGCGGGCTCCAGGCCTTTGACATCGAACAGGCCGGCGTCTTTTTCGGCCGGGCCGGCGCTGAACGGGCCGTGTCGGAAGCGCTGGTGCACAGGGCGGCTGAGAAATCGGCGTTCATGCTGCTGTTGGGAGCTAGCGGAGTCGGCAAGTCCTCACTGGTGCGCGCCGGCATATTGCCGGATCTGATGGCGCCCGGGTTCGTCAGTGGTATGACGACCTGGCGGTATGCGGTTGTTCAGCCTTCGGAATTGACTCCCGATCCCTTCGCCGGTCTCGCGGCCGTACTGCTCGGCAAGACTGTTCTGCCGGAGCTTGAGGCGATCGGTTATCGAGAGGACGAAATCGCGGCGCAATTGCGCGGCGGCGCCGCAATGGTGTTGCCATCGATCCGGGTCGCACTCGAACATGCCGGGGGAGCCGGTGCCAGGCCTGGCATCGCGAAAGGCTGTCTGATCCTGGTGCTCGACCAGTTCGAGGTCGTTCTGACGTCGGCGAGCTTCACGGCGGAGACGCGCGCCGCACTCGACCTGCTATTCTCGGAACTGGCCAAATCGGGCGTGGTCTGGATCGTCGCCACCCTGCGCAGCGACTTCTATCATCGCATGGTCGATATGCCGGAGCTGAACGCCCTGGCGACCGGACCCGGGCAATATCTGTTGGCGCCGCCAAGCGCGCCCGAAATCGAGTTGATCATCAAGCGTCCAGCAGATGTCGCCGGGCTGCGCTTCGAGGTCGACGAGAAGACCGAGATTTCACTCGATTCGGTCATCCGTGACGCCGCCGCACGCGACCCCGCTTCGCTGCCGCTGTTGTCGTTTGTGCTTGATGAGCTCTACCGCCTCGATGTCGAGACCAATGGCGGCAGCGCCCTGACCTACGAGAGCTATGCCAAGCTTGGCGCACTCGAGGGCGCAATTGCGCGGCACGCCGACGCCATGGTCAAGAGCCTGACGCCTCTAGAGGTCGCCGCCCTGCCCACCCTGTTGCTGGCGCTGGTCGAGATCGACGAAATCAAGGGGACCGTCACGGCGCGCACCGTTCGCCATGCCAATCTCACCGGTGCGCTTCAGGGCGAACTCGCCAAGCGACTGGAGACGGAGCGGCTGGCGGTCGCCGACGATCGCGGCGAGGGCAAGATATTGCGTCTCGCGCATGAGGCCTTGCTGACCAATTGGCCGCTGCTCGCCAGCCTTATTGAAGAGCATCGTGACTTTCTGATCATTCGGCGGCGGTTGCAGGCCGACGCGACGGCCTGGGTCTCCAAAGATCGCCACGCGGATTTCCTGTTGCCCTCGGGCCGGCGCCTCGCCGAGGCCGAGGAGGTGTTGTCGCAGCGGCGCGCGGAGCTCGATCCGGAGATCGTCGAGTTCGCCGAAAGCTCCATCACCGCCGAACGCGAGCGTGTTGCCGAGGAGCAGCGGGCGCGCGAGGCGGCGCTACGGCGCGATCTCCGACGCGCTACGATTTTCGGCGTGGTGTCGGCCTGTCTGGCGCTGATCGCCGTGGCCGGCGGCTATTACGCCTGGCAGGAGCAGCGCAAGGCCGAGAGCGCCTACCAGCTCGCGTTGCACCAGGCCGTGGACAATCTGGAATCGCTTGCCGGCGAATTCGACGCTGGAAACATTTCCGGCAACGTGTTGCAGCAGCAGGTCCAGCTTTCGCAGCCGGTCGTCACCGAGTTGGCGAATGCCGGCAATACGACCGATCTCAATATCGCGCGCGTGAAATTGGCTGACGTGCTGAGCCTGAACGAAGTCACGAGAGGCGACATCAAGGCGCTGCAAGCCGTTCAACAGGAAAACACCCTGGCTGACGACCTGAAGAGCAAGAATCCCAACAACCTCGACATATTGAGACTGTGGGCGATCGCGCGCGGGCGCTGGAGCGATATCTTGTATTGGCAATGCGATTGCGTCAGCGCGGCGCAGCGCGCCAATGAGGGAGCGGCCGCCGCCAGCACCGTGCTGGCGGCGCGCCCGAACGACCTGTTCCTGCAGCGGCGTGTGCTGACCGATGACGAGACGATCGGCGATTCGCTGCGCTACATGGGCGATCTCGACGGCGCCGACAAAGCCTACGCGTCAATGTTGCAGGGCGCACAGCAACATCTCGTGGCAAGCCCCAATGCTGCGGTGTGGCTGATCTATCTCGCCTTTGCGCTCGAGCGCGTTGGCGACGAGTTCCTGCAGCGCGGCGCGCTGCCGGATGCGCTGAAGAACTACCAGCAGGATTTGTCCGTCGCCGTGGCTCTCTATGCGCAGAACCCGCGCAGCGCCAATTATCTGTCCGCGGTCGTGCAGGCTCACCAGCGACTGGGAGACTATTGGATGGCGAAGGGCGATCTCCCAAACGCAATCACGGAATACAAGACCTACGTGGATGAGGCCACGACGCTCAAGAACGAAGATCTGTCGAATTTTCGCTTCGTCGAAATCGCCTATGTTGCGCACCAGAGACTCGGCGACGCCTATCTTCAGCAGAAGAATTATTCGGGGGCGGCCGGCGAATTCAATTCCTATCGGACGGACGTGGAAGCCTACCTCAACAGCACAACCGCCAACACGGCGAGCAACAACAATGCCGCGCTGTACGACCAGGCAAACGCCTATCAGAAGACTGGCGACGTTGCGCTTGCGAGCGGCGACCTGAATGGGGCGCTGACCGCCTATAGACGATCACAGGCGGTGGCGTTTCAACTGCGCGACAAGAATTGCAACAACGGCGCCTGGCAGAAGCTCGTGAGCATGAGCTACCAAAGGATCGGCAATGTCTTGAAGGCGCAGAACAATACGGCGCTCGCGCTCAGTCAGTTCAAAAGTTGCGCCGCGATCAAGGTCAGTCCGACGGTCTGGTCGCCGCAGGCCCTGACGCCGCGCGACATCGACCAGGATTGCAATCAGGAAGTCGCCCAACTTGTCGGCGCTCACTAGCCGACGCCCCGACCTCGGCGCAAACCGAGCCGCGCTGCCGCTCGTAGTGGCGTTGCTGACCTATGCGGCGGTGATCGCCGCGGGAGCGCGCATCCTCGACGATCCGGACACGTTTTTGCACGTCGCGGTGGGGCAGTGGATCATCGCCCATGGCGTGCCACACGCCGACGTCTTCTCCCACACCATGCGCGGCGCGCCATGGGTGGCGGATGAGTGGTTGAGTGAGGTTGGCCTGGCATTCGCCTACAAGTCCCTGGGCTGGGAAGGCTTGATCCTGGTGACCGCCGCCGCCTTCGCCGCCACGCTGGGGCTGCTGGCGCGCTCGCTGCAGCGTGTGTTCGACCCGGTCTATGTCCTGATCGCGGTGGTGGCCGCAGCGGGCCTGAGCTTTCCCCATCTCACTGCACGACCGCATGTCTTGGCGCTGCCGCTTCTGGTGCTATGGACCGACGGCTTGGTCCGAGCACGCCAAGCCGACCGCGCTGCGTCGCCCTGGCTCGCCGTGGTGATTGCGCTCTGGGCCAATCTGCACGGCAGCTTCGTCCTCGGTCTCCTGCTTGCCTTGCTCTTCGCCGGCGAGGCTCTCTATGACGCGCCGGACCGCAACGCCCTGTGGCGCGCGGCGCAAGGCTGGGGCGTTTTTCTCGGGCTCGCGGTCCTGGCGTCCTGCGTGACGCCGAACGGCGTGGCGGGGCTTTTGCTACCGTTTCACCTCGTCGGCATGACGTTCGCGCTCGCGATATTGGACGAGTGGCAGAGCCCGAACTTCCAGGAGCTGCAGCCTGTCGAGTTCTGGCTCCTGCTCGTGCTGCTGGGCATACTCTCGAAGGGCGTGCGCCTGCCGCTGACACGCATCGTCATGTTTCTCGTGCTGCTGCACTTGGCGCTCGAACACAAGCGCTTCGTCGAGAACTTGGGCCTTGTCGCGCCGCTGCTCGCCGCGCCGCTGCTCGCGCCGCAACTGCCACGGCTGGTCATCCCGGCCCTGCAGCGCGCCGCGGCTGTCGCCGATCGCAAGATCGCAATCCTGCCGGGTCTGGCGCTTCTTGGCGCACTGGCCCTGGCGTTGACGATATCGGCGCTGCGGATCGGCGTCACTCACGGCAACGGCTATTTCGCGCCGGTCGCGGCGCTCGACGCTGTCGACCGTCAACACGTCTCCGGTCCCGTGTTCAACGACCTCGGTTTCGGCAGCTATCTTATCTTCTCGGGCGTTCCGACCTTTGTCGACAGCCGGGTCGAACTCTATGGCGACGGGTTCCTGAGGCGCTATGAGACGGTCGCCAACCTGCCCGGGCTTTTGACCCGCTACAACATCACCTGGACGCTGCTCCCGCCACAGAACCCGCGCGTTGCGGTCATGGATTTGTTGCCCGGGTGGCATAGGCTTTACACGGACGACTTTGCTGTCGTGCACGTACGCGACGCCACCGCGATGGGCGCTCAAAAACCGCAGACCCGCCTAGGGCGCAATTAAGAAGCCGCGTTGACAGCGGCTCCATGTCCCGGCTCGACGACGTATGACCCTAAGGGGCAGACTCACTGACATTATTCGACTGACGCGATTGCGCCTGCGCCGTTAACGAGGCGGCGGCAAATGCAGCGCCAAGACCGAGGACGACCATGATCGCCAAAACTGTCTTTTTCATTGAAGATTCGGCTCCTGCGATTGAGTTAACGAACATTGTTCTCGCGGCATTTCAGAAAATTGTCAACGACGGCGCAAAGCCAAGCCCCGGCTGCTCCAGCCACAGAAGCCGCGCGTTGCGGTTATGGACGTGTTGCCAGGGAGGCATAGGCTTTACACGGACGACATTGTTGTCGTGCTCGCACGCCACGCCACCGCGATCGGCGCTCAAACCAGCTTAGGCGCAACGAAAAAGCCGCTTTGACAGCGGCTTCACTTCCCAGCGCTCGTTCAAAGCCATTCGCGCCGGCCCAAATGAGCCGGCGCGACGACGAATGACTTAACGGCTAGGGGCGCTGAAATTCGCCGGCGCCGATTGCGCCTGCGCCGTATAGGAGGCAGCGAAAAATGCAGCACCAAGGCCGAGGACGGCCAGGGCTGCCAAAACTGACTTTTTCATTTGAGATTCGGCTCCCGCGACTGATTTTAGCGAACGGTGTTCTCGCTGCATTTCAGAGAATTGTCAACGGAGCAAACCCGGGCCCGGCGCGGCGTGAGAGTGCTATTTTTCCCGTCTCAGCCGCCAGCTGCGGATTTCGAAGGGGCGGATCTGGTCGGCCGGGGCGGGAATGGCGTCTTCGAGCAGATTGACCTCCCCGGCGATCGCCCAGCCCTCGGGCGGGTCGATGGCGATGGGGCCGCGAGCGCCGGTGGATTCATAGACGCGCAGGATCAGGCCATCGCCGTCCTCGGCGGGTTTCAGCGCGCCAAGCGCGACCTCGCCGCCATGCACCTTGAGGAACCGGTGCTCGGCGTCGCGCGCGCGGACCGGGGCATGGAACAGCGGCCGGTTCAGGTCCTCCGCCTCGGCCAGCACGCCGCCGGCGATCCAGTCGCCCGCGTGGGGCAGCAGCGAATAGATCAGCTCCTGGGCGCCCTCGTCAGCCAACTTGTCGGGCAGGATGGGCGACTTCAGCAGGCTCAAGGCCAGCTCATGGCCGCGCGCGTGGCAGCCGTAACGGCCGTCATTGAGCAGGGCCGCGCCATAGCCGGGCTCGGACAGGTCGACGAAGCGGTGGGCCGCGACCTCGAACTTGGCCGCGTCCCAGCTGGTGTTGGCGTGGGTCGGGCGGTGATGGACGCCGAAGGCGCATTCGAAGGTGGCGCTCTCCGCGCGGACGGCGAGCGGGAAGCGTGCCCGCAAAAGGATGCGCCGGTCATGCCAGTCGAAGCGGGTGTGGAAGTCGATGCGCGGCGAGTTGCTCCAGAGCCGCACCGACTGGACGATGGTCGAGGCCCCGATTCCACGGGTGATGCGCAACGCGCCGCGCTGGCCGCCAGCCTCGGCGATCTCGATGGAGGCCGCCGAGAGCTCCTGGCCGGAGCGTTGATAGTCGCCCTCGGTGTCCCAGGCGTCGTAGTCGCGCGGCTGGTCGCGATAGGCCCAGATCTGGTTGCCGCGCCCGTCCAGCACTTCGCGCTGGGCGCGCTTGTCGTAGACCCGTGTCAGGGTCCCGTCATCGCCGAACTCGACGCGGAGGAAGCGGTTCTCCATCGCCCGCGTCTCGACCGTCACCGACGTCTCGTGCGGGATGTGGCCGGTGAGCGCGCCTAGCCCCGGAACCAGGGCGCTCGACGCCAGCACGTATCCCGCCTCTGCCGGCTGGCCGCCGGGGATCGGCGAGGCGCTTTCCAGCCGCACCGGCCGCGGGTTCAGGTCAGGATTGACCACCAAAAGGCCATCCGCGCCCGGACCGGCCAGCCGATCGGCGATGTCCGCCATGGCCGTCTCGGAGGCCGCGCCAGCCGCGACGACCACCTCGCCCAGTTCGCGCTCGGTGCGGACATAGACGTCCGTAATGCTCGAGCCCGGCAGGATGTCGTGGAACTGGTTGATCATCAGGCTGCGCCAGCGATCGGCCAGCGAGGCCGGCTGTTCGCCGCCCAGCAAGGCCGCGATCCCGCTCAGCGCCTCGGCCGCGATCAGGCCCCGTTCGGCCTGGCGGTGCAGGCGCTTGGTGCGGCCCTGGCTGGTCAGGACGCCACGATGGTATTCGAGATAGAGCTCGCCCACCCAGGTGGCGAGGGGTGCATCCTTGGCCTCGCGCTCGGCCTTCTCGAAATAGGCTTCCGGGGAGACGAACCGCGTCGTCGGCAGGTGCGGGAAGTCGGCCAGCACCCGTTGCGCCGCGATCATCTCGGCCGTCACCCCGCCGCCGCCGTCGCCATAGCCGATGGGCTGCAAGACCTCGCTCGCCCAACGCTTGTCGGTGTGGTTGCGCCAGGCGCGCAGCAGCGAGGCCGGATTGACCTGGCCGTTATAGGTGTCTTCCGGCCGGTTGAACTGCTGCACCAGCACGCGCGAGCCGTCGATGCCTTCCCACCAGAAGCGGGTGTGGGGAAACTGATTGGTCTCCGACCAACCGAGCTTGATGGTGAAAAGGCTGGTCAGGCCCGCGCCCTTGAGGATCTGCGGCAGGGCCGGCGAAAAGCCGAAGGTGTCCGGCAGCCAGCCATTGGTGTGGCGAACCCCGAAGGCGCGCTGGAAATAAAGCTGGCCGTACATGGCCTGGCGCACAAGCGACTCGCCCGACGGCATGTTGATGTCCGGCTCGACCCAGAGGCCGCCCGTGGGCGCCCAGCCGCCGGCTTTCACCTGCGCCTTGATCAGGTCCAGCAAGGCCGGGTCGTCGTCCTCCAGATAGCGGTAATATTCGGCGAAGGACTGGGCGAAGCGGAAGTCGGGATTGCGCTTCATCAGATCGACGGCGGTCGAGAAGGTGCGGCGCACCTTTCGCCGCGTTTCCTCGATCGGCCACAGCCAGGCGGTGTCGATATGGGCGTGGCCCACATAGGCCACCGCCCCGTGTGGTGGGAACTGGGTCTGCAATGCCCTGAGCTCGGCGCGCAGCCAGGTCTCGGCCTCGGCGATCGACACGCGGGCGTCGGCGTCCAAAGCGGTGATCGGCCAGGCGCGCGGTTCGACGTCACGACCGCCATAGCCGCGCGCGAAGGGGCTCTCGCGGCCGACCACGTCCTCGGTGCGAGTCGGCATGGAGATCCGCACGATGGCGTTCTCGACCAGCTCCAGAAGGATCGACGAGAGCTCATCCTCGCGCAGGCCGGCGGCCAGGCCGACGGCCAGTTCGGCGGTGCGCACGAAGGCGATCAGCCCGGTCTCGACCCAGCGCAGCTCGGCATGGTTCAGGCGCGGGTCGGCGACGATCTGGCCGAACGGGCTTCGCGCCACCGCCTCGACCTCGAGCCGGCCGCGCGGGCCGTCGAGCGGAAACTCGTTGTGGTTCACATCGAGGCCGAGCTGCAGCCAGGTCCCGCCGTCATAGATGATCGTCAAGAGGCTCTCGCCACCGACATCGAGCGCCAGCCGCGTTTCCTCCAGCGGCCAGGCGGCCGGGACCTCGAACGGGCCGCTGATCAGTTCGTGCACGCCGGCCTTTTGCGGCCAGGCCTGACCGAGCCCGATGGGCTCGGCGTCGAAGCTCCAGCCGTCGATGGGCCGGGTCTCGCGCACGCGCCAGGCAGCGATCTCGCCGAGCCGCCGGCGCGCGCGGCGCACCCGCTGGTCGAGACTGAGCAACTCATGCATGGACAAGGCCTCGCTGGAGATCGCGGAGCGGCCGATAGCTGATCAGGCGCACCGCCCGATCTTCTAGGATCGCGCGCAGTTCATCGTCCAGCAGGTTGACGTGGTCGCCGGCGCGAATGTCGGCGGCGGCCTTGTCGTAGGCGCGCAGTTCGGGCCCGTCGGCGACCGGATGCAGATAGATTTCGGTCACGCCGGGCCTGAGACGGGACAGGCTGTCCAGAAGCACCGGCCGGGTCGGCTCTCCCCAGGGCGGCGAGAGGAAATGGTCGGTGAACAAAAGGCCCAGTTCCGCGGCCGGGCGGCGGCATTCGAAACCAAGGGCGCGCTCGCCCTTAGCGCCCGCCATGCGCAGCGGCAGGTCGAATTCGACGGCCAGCTCGGCATAGACGGCGAAGAAACGCGCGTCGGTCTGCACCGAGCCCATGTGCGAATCCAGGTGAGTGACATCGACGCCCCAGGCCAGGGCCTGGTCGATCTGCGCCCGGCACTCGGCCCGCACGTCACCCAGGTCCGCCTTGGCGAACACCTCCCTGGTGGTCAGCGGCAAAAAGCCGTCGGCATTGTGCAGCGAGGCCGCGCCGGTGAGTGAGCGCCAGCGGTAGCCTGGATATTCGGCCGTGAGCGTCAGGTGCACGCCGATGTCGAGATCGGCCAGGCTGTTGACCGCCTCGAACGCCCAGGGACAGGGGACCATCAGGGTGGCGCTGGTCGCGAAACCGCGCCGGATCGAATGCTCGATCGCCACATTGGCCGCGTGGCTGGAGCCCAGGTCGTCGCAATTGACGATCAGCAGACGCTCATCGGCGCCATAGCCCAGGCGTTCGGCGAGACTGGCGGTCATCGAGCTCGCCGCGCGGCCCTAGTCGGCCTCGACAGCCAGCACCGGGATGGCCGGCTGACCGGTCAGGCTCTCGATGATCGACGCCTCGGCGAACTGAGCGTCGCGGGCGTCCAGCTCGCTACGGATTTCGCCGTGGCGGGCGGCATCCAGCTTCCAGCCGATGAAACAGGCGCCGCCGAGCATGGCGAAGAAGACCGGCCCGATCACATAGGCCAGTTCCAGGCCCAGGACGGCGTGGCCGGTGTTATGCGCCCCCTCCACGGCGTTGTAGCCGACCTTGGCCAGCACCCAGTAGGTCAGGCCTATCGCGAACGCGCCGGCGATCTTGGCCGCCAGACTGGTCAGCGAATAGATCAGGCTCATGCGCTGCCTGCCCTGTTCCAGCCGCACCTCGTCGCCGACATCGGCGGTCATGGACGAGATCAACAGGTTGAAGCCCGAGGCCATGCCGCCGCACCAGAGCATCACCGGAATAGTGGCGAGCAGATTGCCGTTCTTGGGGACAATGATCACCGCGCATAGGCCGATCGAATAGGCCGATGTGGCCATCATCAGGGTGCGGTGTTTGCCGATCTTGGATGAGACCCAGGCGGTGATCGGCGCCCCGGCCAAGCCGGCGAGGGCGTAGACGCCGAGCAGGCCGGAGGCGGCGACGATAGAGAAGCCGAGCACGTCCTTGAAGAAAAAGAGATAGAGGGCGCTCATCCAGCCGGGGCTGAGCGTCAGGCAGGTCTGGGCCAGGATCAGCCGGAGCATGGCCGGCTTTTTGATCAGCTGCCAATAGTCGTGCAGAGGGAATCGCTGGGTCGTATGGACGTCGGCGGCGACTTTTTCGGGGATGCGCCAGGCCACCAGGCCGATGCCGATGGGGATCAGGCCGAGGACCAGCCAGCCCATGGTCTGGACGCCGTCCGGATCGCCAAGGTGAAAAGACTTGGCGAGGGTCGGTATGCCCAGCAGCACCACCACCGAGGCCGCGACCCCGACCATGGCCAAGATGCCGAACAGGCGCGAGCGCTCGTGATAGGCGGGAGCGAGGGTGGAGGCCCAGGCGGTGTGGGCCAGGCCGATGATCGAGGTGCCGAGGTACAGACACAGTAGCCAGCCGATCAGATAGCCGCGCGATATCCCCATCGGGGCCATGAAGAGCTGATAGACCGCCAGCATCAGGATGGGCGCGCCGATCAGGAGCCAGACCCGATAGCGGCCGATGGCGGTGCGGGTGCGGTCCATCAAGAGGCCAAGGACTGGGTCGACGGGGACGTCGATGAGCCGCACGGCGAAGAAGGCGCCGCCGACCGCGATCAGGCTGACGCCCAGATGGCTGGCGAAATACCGCGGCAGGAAGATGGCGAGCGACACGCCCAACGCGCTCATCGGCAGGGTGACGGCGGCAAATGTCAGGATCGTCGGCAGGCCCAGCCGCCCGGCGGCGGCCTTCGGCGCATCTTCAGTCAAGCGGCGTCTCCCAGGGCCAAAAGCTCCGCGCGGTCTTCCGCGTCGGCGGCGCCGATCACGCATCGTCCAACGTTGAAATGCAAGAGGTGGAAGGGATTTTCGGGCCCGGTGCGACAATGCCGGCGCCCGTTACGCCGGGGTCGGAGTCAGGCGGCGCCCAGAGCTGCCGTCGCGTCCATATGGGCTGGGGGCGTCGCTCGCGACGACTGCAGGGCCGCCTCCACGATCTCGAGCAACTTGCGCACCTCGATCGGCTTGGCCAGGTGGCCGTCCATGCCCGCCTCGGCATAGGCCGCGACCTGATGCGCCAACGCATCGGCGGAAAGCGCCACGATCGGCGTGCGCCTGCGGCCGGTCCTGGCTTCGGCGGCGCGGATCAAGCCGGTTGCGGCAAGGCCGTCCATCACCGGCATCTGCATGTCCATCAGGATGAGGTCGAAGGGTTCGTGCTCCCAGGCCTCGACGGCGAGCTGGCCGTTTTCGACCACGACCGGCTCGACCCCGATCTGGGCCAGCAGGGTTTTCAAGACCAGCTGGTTGGTTAGGTTGTCCTCGGCGGCGAGGACGCGCAGGTCGGCGTGATCGAACGCCGGCGCCGCCTTGCCGGCCGCGGGGCTGGCCGGGATGCGCTGAGCCTCGCCGAGGCGGACCAGCGGCAGATCGACGATAAAGGTCGAGCCCTCGCCCACGCGGCTTTCGGCGCGCACGACGCCGCCCATCATCTGCGCCAGCTCGCGGCAAATGGAGAGGCCAAGGCCCGTCCCGCCATACCGGCGCGTCGTGGAGGCGTCGGCCTGGACGAACTTGTCGAACAGGGTCTCGAGCACCTCCGGCGCGATGCCGACGCCGGTGTCCGAAACCGCGATGCGCACGCCGGGCTTGAGCGCGGTGAGGCTGATGCAGACCTCGCCCGCATTGGTGAATTTGAGCGCGTTGGAGGCGAGATTGTGCAGGATCTGGCGCACGCGGGTC
>Ga0182024_10014320_pt1 | contig 15342 bp, 18 predicted proteins | sample P32metaG_FD_120480 | JGI IMG/M metagenome (GOLD analysis project Ga0182024, IMG submission 120480) | Permafrost microbial communities from Stordalen Mire, Sweden - P3-2 metaG (Illumina Assembly) | ecosystem: Environmental > Terrestrial > Soil > Wetlands > Permafrost | place: Sweden: Stordalen... | reverse complement strand
TACCTTCGAAGCGTACGCCTTCGGGTCCTTCTTTACGACGGTCCCGGGGTGCTCCGGCCTGAAGGTGTTCTTGAATCGTACGGGGATCCCTTTCTCGGCGACGGGCTCCAGCGTGCGCGGGTGCAACGCCTTGGCGCCGAAGACCGCCATCTCGCCCGCCTCGCCGTATGAGACCTCGGTCAGGACCTGCGCGTCTGTGACGGTGCGCGGGTCGGCGGTCATCAGGCCGTCGACGTCGCTCCAGATCCAGACCTCCTCTGCAGGCAGGGAGGCCGCTATCACGGTCGCCGTGAGGTCCGACCCTCCCCTCCCGAACGTCGTCATCTCGCCCTCCTGGGTCTCCCCGATGTACCCGGTCACCACGGGGATAGTCCCCTTCTCGAGGAGCGGGCCCAGGGTCTCCTTCACCTGGTAGGCGGTCACCTCCATCAGAGGAGCGGCGTCGCCGAACCGGCCGTCCGTCATGATCCCCGCCTCGCCACCAGTCATGTAGACCGCGTCCGCTCCGAGCTCGAGCAGCGCGCCCCAGACGATCGGGTTGGAGAGCCTCTCGCCTGACGAGAGTATGCTGTCGCGGGACCTGGGGGTGAGCTCCTTCAGGATCGTGCCCGCCAGCGCGAGCTTCTCGAGCTGCCCGAACGTCTCTGCCAGCTCCCGCTGCACCCTCGCCCTGACCTCGGGGGTACGGACGGCGTCCTTCAGGACCTTCGAGTGCCGGTCCTTGAGGGCCCTCAGCCTTTCCTGGACCTGCTTCTCGGCACCGGCCATCGACTCATCGATGAGCGCTACTAGGTCGTCCGTGACGCCATCGAGAGCTGAGCACACGAGGACGATGCCGTTCCCCTGCGCGAACCTGGCCGCCAGTCTTGCGACCTTCCTTATCCTGCCTCCGTCGGCGACCGAGGTGCCGCCGAACTTCATCACTATCTTCATCGGTCGTTCCCTCCGCCCATGGAGCCGCGTATTTCAATCAAATCTCTCAGCATCGAGGATGCCGTCTCGGGACCGCCTGCGCCCTTCCCGACTATGACCTTCGGTCCGGAGCTGCGGCAGTGGAACTTCACGGCGTTGTACGGGCCGCTCACGCAGAGCGGGTCGTCTCGTGGGATTATGACCGGCCCGACCGTGAGCTCCTTCTCCGCGGTCGCCAGGAGGCGCACCGCCATCCCTTTTTCGGCCGCCCGGCCTACATCCTCCAGCGAGATCGCCTCTATGCCCCTGACCTTGACCTCGGCCGCAGTGGCCCGGCTCAGGTTGAGGTGGTTCGCGATGATGGCTATCTTGACCGCGCTGTCGTACCCGTTGATGTCGAGCGTCGGGTCCCTCTCCGCGTAGCCGCCCTTCTGCGCGAGCGCGAGGGCCTGCTGGAATCCAAGGTGCTCCTGCTCCATCTTGGTGAGGATGAAGTTGCACGTCCCGTTGAGTATGCCCGTCACCTTGGTCACCTCGTCCCCGGTCGAGCAGGTCTTCCCAAAGTCGAGTATGGGTGTCCCTCCTCCCACGGCACCGCTGTACCTGAACCGCACGGCGTTGTGCCGCGCGAGCTCTCGCAGAGCATAGAAGGCGATCCCGAGGGGACCCTTGTTGCATGTGACCACGTGCTTCTTGGAGATGAACGCCGCCCTGATGTGCGACAGCCCCGGCTCGCCGGTCTTGAAATTCGTGGGGGTCGCCTCGATGAGCACGTCCGCCTCTATGTCAGAGATGAGCTCCTTGGTCGACCTGTGCGGCGCAGGCCCGACCGTGCCCGTCTTACTCTTGGCGCGGAGCACCCGTGCGACGTCGAGGCCCTTTTCGTCGAAGCAATAACCCGAACTGTCGATTATCGCGACCACGCGGGGGACGAAGCCGTACCTGCTTGCGAGCTCCGGGGTATTCTCCTTCAGGAGCTCGAAGAAGCTTCGACCGACGACGCCGAAGCCCGCAAGGACGAGTCTCATCGGGGGCTCGACCCTCCAGAGCCTTTTGAGGCTTTTGGAGCTCTGGTGCCCTCGCTGCCGCGCCTCCCCCGCCGCGCGGCCCGGATGTCTGGCGGCGCGCGCACTACGATCGGGAACCAGTGCTTTGCGAAGGGGGAGCAGGGCGCACAGAAGGAAGGATGCCTTCGACCGTCGCGTCGCCCCGCCGTGCCGAATTAGCACCGACGAGGATGATTATGTTGATTCTGTTTTAAGGATAAATACCGTAGAATAACGAGGCCGACGCACCAGTTTGTCGTATCACTATCTGGAAAGATTAGAGAACGCGGTCAAGCAGCACGAGCAGTGGAGGGGTACGGAGTGTCTGAACATGATAGTATCGGAGAACTTCGCCAGCCCGGACGCTCGGAAGATGCTCACGACTGATTTTTGCAACAGGTACACGGCGTCGGACAAGTTCTACCGCGGCGCGCGGTTCACCGACGAGGTCCAGGCTCTGGCGGAGGATGTGGCGAGAAAGGTGTTCAATGCGAAGTTCGCCGACGTACGCCCGCTCTCCGGACACATCGCCGACATGGGGGTCCTCTTCGGGCTCACAAAGCGCGGCGACAAGGTGCTCTCGGTCAGCGACGAGGACGGCGGGTACACTGGCATCACGCAGATTGCGCTGGGCAAGGTACTCGGTCTGAACAACATCTACTTCCCCTACGACAAGCTGGCCGTCAACATAGACGTCAGGGAGACGAAGCGCCTCATCGAGGCGGAGAAGCCTAACCTCATAGTCTTCGGTTCGAGCTTCATACCCTTCCCGCATCCCGTCAGGGAGATAGCCAACGCGGCGGAAGACTCGCTCTGCGTCTACGACGGGTCCCACGTGATGGGCCTGCTCGCTGGCGGCGAGTTCCAGGACCCGCTGAGAGAAGGGTGCTCGCTGATCATGGGCTCGACGCACAAGACGTTCCCGGGACCCCAGGGTGGCATCATCCTCGGGAACAACGACGAGGTCTTCAGGAGGGTCTCCTCCGACCTCTTCCCCACCGTCGTGGACAACATCCACTGGAACAGGGTCGCGTCGCTCGCGCTCACGCTCATCGAGCTGCTGCAGTTCGGCAAGACCTACGCGCAGGCGGTCATCAAGAACTCGCAGGCACTCGGGAAGGCGCTGGCCGAGAACAACGTGCTGGTCCGCGGGGCGGCCAAGGGCTACTCCAAGTCGCACCAGGTGCTGCTGGGCTACGACAAGGTGAAGAGCGAGTTCATCGCAAAGAGGCTGGAGGAGTCCAACATCATCATCGACAACCTCTGTCGGGTAGGGACGGCCGAGGCCACCAGGATGGGGATGGGCCCGAACGAGATGCAGGAAGTGGGCGAGCTGTTCGGCCTGGTCATCCACGGCAAGAAACCGGCCGACTTTATCAAGAAGAGGGTGAAGACCCTCACGAAAGACTTCCGGACGCCAAGGTACGTGCTCAGAAGCGCCGCAGAGACCGCGGCGAAGGCTTAATCACGCCGACCGCATCCACGCCCGAAGTGATATAGCGTGGAATACATTCGCCTCGGCAAGAGCGGGCTCAAGGTCTCCCGGCTGTGCATCGGCTGCATGAGCTTCGGAGGCGCCAAGTCAGGTTATTTCTCATGGACGCTGGGGTACGAAAGGGCGGCACCGATCATCAAACGCGCGATCGACCTCGGGATCAACTTCTTCGACACGGCCGACATGTACTCCGACGGCAAGTCCGAGGAGGTCCTCGGGCGTGCGATCAAGGGCAGACGGGACGACCTGGTCGTCGCCACGAAGGTCTACAACCCGATGGGTCCGGGCCCGAACGACAAAGGGCTCTCCAGGAAGCACATCAGGCGCGGTATCAAGGGCTCGCTCGAGCGGCTCGGCATGGATTACATCGACCTGTACCAGATCCACCGCTGGGACTACGAGACTCCTATCGAGGAGACGCTCACTACGCTCGACGGGCTCGTGAGGGACGGCTCGGTGAGCTACCTCGGGGCCTCAAGCATGTGGGCCTGGCAGTTCGCGGAGGCACTGGACACGAGCGACAGGCTCGGGCTCGAGAAGTTCGTGAGCATGCAGGACCACTACAACCTCGCCTACCGTGAGGAGGAGAGGGAGATGATACCCCTCTGCCTTAGCCGGGGCGTCGGGCTCATCCCGTGGAGCCCGCTCGCGAGAGGATTCCTGAGCGGGAGGTATGGGAGGAACAAGAGACCCTCCGGGAAGCGCTACTCGAGCGACACCCTGCTGAAGCAGAGGTTCTTCCATCCCGCCGACTTCGACGTGCTAGACCGCGTGCTCGAGATCGCGGAGGAGAAGAAGGTCACGCCGGCGCAGGTGGCGCTCGCCTGGGTGCTGCACAGGCCGGGGATCACGTCGCCCATCGTGGGCCTCTCGAGCCTGGAGCAGCTGGAGGAGCTGGTCGCAGCCCTGGACGTCAAGCTCACTCAGGCCGAGATGAAGCGGCTCGAAGAGCCTTACAGGCCGCGCGCCATCGAAGGGCACGCCTAGCTCAGGCTAGGGTGCGTGATGCCGAGCGACTCGTCCGTCGCGCGCATCGAGACCTCGTCGGAGACGTCGGTAGCGATCGCCCTGATGGCGTCGATATTTTCGGGGGTGACTATCGCCTCCTGGTGGACGGCGAGGAACAGGTAGACCTCCCCGTCGACCACGGTCACGGAGTCGCGCCAGACCACCGACTCGAACACGTCTCCCCTCGGCCTCCCGACCTCTCTGGCCCAGTCCATCACCTGCGCCGTGGACTTGAAACCGGCCTTGCCGTCGACGAGCATCACCCTCGGGCTCCGCTCCAGCGCCGTGATCACGTCGTTCTTCGTGGGGCTGCCGTCCACCGATGCGATGACGCTGTGCAGGTGCATGTGCGTCACGGGCACCTTCACCGCCATCGTGGTTATCCTCAAGCCCGTCATCACGGACTCGACATCGGGGCCGTGGTGCGACGGCAGCGTGACCGGGTCCGGGACGATCGCGTCGATGGGGCCCTTGCTAATCTCGTCGGGGTCCGCCGCGCGCCTTACGAGGACGGCTCTGGCCCTCGAGACGGTGAAGTTCGAATCCAGCGTGTGCAGCACCCTGCAGAGCGCGGTCGTGTTGCAGCTCACCACCCTCAGCGTCTGCTTCCCCCTCGCGGCGGCGTAGTTCACCTGAGCGACGAAGGAGAATCCCGTAAGGCTGTGCTCCTCCCCGCCCTGAAATATCGCCTTCTTGCCGTGCTTCTGGAAGATGGGCTTGTACTCTGTCCCAAGCTCGGGGGTGGCGTCCACCACGACGTCGACCTCGGAGAGCAGGCTGGAGAGGTCGCCCCTGTAAGCCATCTTGGCCTTGTCGAACGCCGCGGCCGCCTGCTGGTTCGGCACGTAGAGCGCGATCCCCTTCTGCCCGGCGATCGAAGCCCTGTAGTCCGGTCTCACCTTTGTCGCGCCGACGAGCGTCATGTCCTTCTGCAGCATGACCGCGTCCGCCACCCGCCGGCCGATGGTGCCGTAGCCGTTGATCCCTACTCTTATCATGTCCCCCACTTCGCCGCCGACCGCTCCAGGGCGTCCATCAGCGGAAGCCTCTTGCCGGCCAGGTACTGCACCAGCGCGCCGCCGGCTGTGCTCACGTGGTCTATCGATTCGTGGATCCCGAACCTGTGGAGGGCCGCGGTCAGGTGGCCGCCGCTCACTATGGTCGTCCCGAACGAGTGGGCCATCGCCTTGAGCAGCATCTCCGTTCCGAGGCCGAACTCCTCGTACTCGAAGGCGCCAGGCGGCCCGCTCATGAAGACCGTCCCCGCGCCCTTGATGAACCTGGAATACCGGTCGATCGTCTTGCTTCCTATGTCCAGCACTGCTGCGCTCAGTGGGACGTCAGCGACGTCCACCTCCTTTCTGGAACCATCCACCCGGATGGCGACGTCTATGGGCAGCTCAAACGTCTCGGTGTGGTCATCCAGCAGCTTTCTGGCCTTGATCAGCATCTTCTGTTCGTTCTCCACCTGCAGCGCACCTCTGTATTTCCCTTTTGATTTCAAGAAGACTAGTGCGACGAGGCCCGAGAGCAGCACCTTGTCGGCCCGCTCGTTCGCTATCAGGGCATCGATCGCCTCGATCCTGTCGTTCACCTTGGCACCTCCGAGGACGGTCACGTACGGCCCCTTCTCGATGGCGAAGATGCGCTCCAGCTTGATCAGCTCCTTGGCGACCACCCTGCCCGCACAGGTGGGGACCAGCTCGGCGAACCCTACTATCGACGGGTGCGCCCTGTGGGCCGTGGGGAAGGCGTCCAGCACGCAGGCGTCGACGTGCGGCATGAGCCGCGTCACGAGGACCGTCTTCTGGGCATCCGCCACGCTGAACTCCATGTTCTCCTCCGCGGTGAAGCGCAGGTTGTCGAGAACGAGGACGTCGCCCGGCTCGGATGCGTCGATGGCGGACTTGGCGGCTCCGCCGAAGACGTCTTCTACAAATGTCACCTTCCTCCCCAAAATCTTCTCCAGCGCCTTTGCGTGCTTTTCCATGGAGATGTAGTCGTACCGTCCGACCCTTCCCTGGTGCGACGCGACGACGACGCTCGACTTGGACAGGTCCCGGATGGTGATCGCCGCCTCCTCGATCCTGCTCAGTTCGAGCAGCTCGCCGGACTCGGGGTTCACGGGAGTGTTGATGTCGACTCTGACGAAGACCTTCTTCCCGTCAAGCTCCAGGTTGTCCATGGTCATGATCTTGGCGGGCATGCTGCACCAAGCGGTTCCTGACAATCGATTATAATGCTTTTGAAAACGCGCTATCGCGCGTCGCGTGCCGCGGGGTCTATGCACATGATAGGGTATTCGTCTTACAAGTAAGACGAGTGGTATATCATGCACGACCCTTCCTCCGGACATCGGGATTATTGCTGGAGGAACCTTGCGCCGGTTCCCGAACAGCACAAAGTCGGGGCGCTTTTAGACGGCGGTGCGCGAAGCTTTAATCCAAGAGTCGCGTGGTTCGCGGAGAGCGAGAAAGATGAAGCGCGATTCGCGTCCGGCTATCAGCACCATGATGGCCTCGCTGGCATTGATGGCCTTGATCGCCACCGGAGGATTTTCGATGTACTACGCGTTCTCGATGAGGACCGCAGGAGGCCTGTCTTATACGGGGTTCACCCTTACGCTTACCAGCAGCACCACCTCCCAGATTTCGGTCCCAAGCGGGGACGTGGTCGTCGTGATTCCCTACGGGGTCAGCGCCAATTCCACGCTGAGTTTCGCGCCGCTCAACCTCAAGCTGGTCCTCGGGGTGAACAGCACCATACTCTTCGAGAACCAGGACACGACAGAGCATATCATCGAGTCGACGGTGTGGCCGACAGGCCCGAACAGCTTCGACGTCTCCCTGATCCAGGGTAAGGCCGCGACCGTCCAGCTCAATGCGAGCGGGTTGTACGTGTACAACTTCGAACCCGGGGCCCCAGGGACCCCGACCCCAGCGCGAGAAAACGGCACCATCACCGTCGTCTCGCCTTAGACGCCAAAGAGGTGGCTTCTCATGTGCACGACATACTCCACCTCGTACTGGGTGATGAACGAGCAGTAGGGACACTGTCTCAGGTTCGGCGGAAGCGTGTTCTCCGTCTTCCTCTTCGACGCGGCTATCGGGTCGGCGGAGTGAACGAGGATGGTCTGGCCCTTAACGTCGAAGGAGTAGTGCTCTGAATCCTTCCTGCGCGATATGAAGTCGCTGACGATGGGCCGCAGGGCTTCGACGTCGACCTTCTCGTCGGTGAGCTGGTCGAGGACTATGCTGTCCATCTTTACCAGTGCCAGAGCCCTCCCTTCGAGCCAGTCGGAGATCTCGGACGCGAGCGCGAGCTTCTCATCGGCTGACAGCTCTGAACAGTCGACCTCTATCATGACGAGCGCGTCAGGGGGCGAGCTCAAAAACTTGGCTATCGGGCTGGACGAGACGCCGCAACTAGCCGCGTGAAGGTTGGGTCAGCGCGGAGTCGGGACGCTACCAGTTCTGCGAAGTCGAGCTCGATATCGAGCTCGATGATGAACAGAGACGCCCCTGTCATCCAAGCGTGGGTTTTGAAAGTCGCAGATTATATGAATTTGAAATTCATGCGCGTATATTTCTGCTTCTGAACCATTATATTGATTATTTCGGCCATAACGCCTGAAGATTACTTAATGCACAGCAAGAAGATAAGGACAACAGCAATCATCTCATTCGCAGCAGCCCTACTACTCCTCGGAGTACCATTCGCGACGGTGGCGGCCGTGCCCCAAGGCGCGGCGGCCCCCAACACTCCTGCCCCACCGGACCCACCGTTGAACTCGACCCCGTACTATGCCGCTTCTGGCGACCTCGTCTATTCGGCGGCCGGCGCAGCGATGAGGAACCAGGGCTACGGCAACATCACAGTGAACTGGACCGGGACGCTGGTCAAGGCGTTCCTGATCTGGGACTACATCAACCCAACGAACGTGGAACTCAACACAGGCGCCCTGAACGGGAACCCGATAACGGGTACCTTGCAAGGCACGGACGCGAGCCCATGCTGGGGCAACGGAAACATCTACGTCTACGCGGCCGATGTGACATCCATAGTGAACAACGGGATCAACAACCTCACTCACTTCCCTTCGGGACTGACAACTGGTGAAAGTCCATGGGACTTCAACACAGTCGCGCCTCTCGATGAGGGTGCATCCCTGGTCGTAGTATCACAGACCGGCAGCGTAGCGCAGCAGGTCTACATCTACACCGGAGCCTACACATCGATAGGAAACACACTCTTCAGCACCTTCGACCACGGAGCAGCCGATGGTACGGCCGCAACGACCACTTTCATCGTAGCTGACGGCCAAGTCCCCGGAAACATCGCGGGATGGAACAACGTAACAGTCGATAGCAACGCGTTCCCAGGAAGCGACCCCAAGACCTCGACACAAGCCTGGAGCTTCGGAAGCCTGTGGGACACAAAGACCTACTCGGTCCCCGTGACCCTGGGTGCGACTTCAGACGGTGCTGAGGTAACCGGTACCGATGACTGTGTCACCTGGAGCGGCCAGGTGCTAGCCATCCCAACCAGCGTATCAATCACAACAACATCGACATCATCATCATCGACATCATCATCATCGACATCAACGACAACAACAACGACAACATCAATCAACGGCGTACCTCAATTCGGAGCACCAACGATGGTCATAGCGGCCATCGGAATGGTACTGATGGCTCTCCTCGTCAAGAGAAAGTCCGCACTACACCTACACATCCCAACAACTAGTTAGGAGAATAAAATTCTCCTTCCCTCTGATTTTATCCTTCGCGCTTAGCGCCGAGCATAGACGTCTTGTGATCCGTCTTCACTCTCGTCTTCTCGCATGTCGTGCGTGAATACGCTTATCTCGCCCGCTAGCGGCCCTGCGGTATCCCAATTGGTCTCCACCGGCGTCGTGACGCTCGACCAGCTGCTGGGCGGTGACGGCTACCCGGACCGGTCAGCGATACTGGTCGTCGGGCCTCCGGGGATAGGCAAGGAGGCCCTCGGGTACTGGTTCATGCGCTCCGGCCTCGTGCAGGGCGACTACTGCCTCTACGCCACCCACCGCCCCGTCTCTGACGTGCTCAGGGATATGAAGGGCGTCGGTATCGAGTCCGACAGGGTCCCCGATTGGATAGCGAGCACGGGCGCTCCCGTGAAGTGCGACCTCCGCGATCCCACCGCGATATCGTTCAACATCAAGGACGCCGTCCACAAGAACAGGGGAAGGAGGGTCAGGGTCGCCACCGATGTCCTGTCGCCGCTCCTCGTCCTCAACCCGCTCGAGCCGATGTACAGCTACTGGTCGCAGCTCGTCGCCGACCTGAAGCAGCAGGACTCGGTCCTGCTCGCGCTCGCCGAGGACGGGATGCACCCCCCGAACGTGCTGACGACGATGGAGCAGCTCTTCGACGGCGTGGTCGAGATGCGCCTCTACGAGGAGGGCCTGGCCATCACGCCGCTCTTCAGGGTGAAGAAGATGCTCGGCCTGCCGCCCCTCCACGGGTACTTCCGCTTCTCGGTGACGAACACAGGGATGGAGGTCCTGCCGCGTGTCAGGTGACCCGACCTACATCATCAACGACGCCTCCTCGATCGCCCAGATAGTGATCCTCGTGCTGGGCGTCTATCGCGCGCTCGTGATGAGGCGAGGCTTCGTCGACGCCACGTACCGGAGCAGGGCTCTATGGTCGGCGTTCCTGATGCTGGTCATCGCCGTGACCAACGCGCAGTTCTTCTTCTCGTTCCCCAACGACGTGCTCGGCACCGTACTTGGTTTCGCTCCGTTCATCGCTATCATCATCGTCTCCTTCGCCTTCGTGGACAGGAGCATGCTCGTGGCCGTGCGGTCCGATTTCTTCCATAGGAACCCGCTCCACTGGCTGCAGCTCCGGATACCCGCCTCGGTCGTGCTGGTAGGGAGCGCCGCCCTCATCTTTGCCGCTGTAACGGTCTCTGCCCAGCTCGCGAACTCAGGTCCGGGCACGAACGCCCCCATCTGGGCCGACCTGAGCTACTACCAGTTCTTCGTGGTCGTCGTGTTGATCCTGGGTTACGCGGCGATAGGGCTGATAGTGGCGGCCCGGCGGACTCCCGACAAGACGTTGAGGAGGAGCATCCGGCTCCTGGGCCTCGCTCTCGGGTCGTTCGTCGTTTCGATAGTGCTCTCCACGATCATACCTGGCGACGCCGGCTCGATACTTGGCGATGTATTCACACTGCTCGCGACCTACGTCCTGTACCTCTCGGCGATGTCGCTCACGACCCTGGGGAGGGTGGAGAAGGACGCGCAGGCCGCAAGTCGATAGACGTCTGCGGACCTCCGCACAATCGAGCTTGATATCGAACTCGATAGACTCCGAGACACGTCGATCGTCACTGCTGAGACGCTCACACACGGAGCTGCGCTTAAATAACCATAGGAACTATTGACCCAATGGAATCTATGAGTTCTACCACGATCACCATCTCGGAGAGGACCAAGCGAGAACTCCTACGGGTCGCTGGGGAGCTGCAGCTGCGGAGGGGGAAGAAGGTCGACTATGAGGACGTGATAGAGTACCTCCTTTCGAAGACCGGGAAGAGCGAGAGGCTCCTCATGGAAGCGGTCAAGGCGACGGGGAGGCCGTCGGCCGAGATCGCGGATGCGCTGCGGAATGGACGGGAGGAGGACGCGCGGAGGGAGCAGGAGCTTGAGCGCAGGTACACCTAGGGGCCACGTCGCGCTCGACTCTGGTGCGCTGATCGAGATACTGGAGGCTACCCCCCGAGGGGCGCAGCTGCTGGACGCGATCCGGATGGCCACGGTCACCCCGCACACGAGCCTTGTGAACATCGCGGAGACCGAGTACGTGCTCTGCCGGAAGGTCGGCCATGCCTCGGCGTCGAGGCGCATCGATGCCCTCCTCGCCTCCGGGTACCTTGCGATCGAGGACGACGTCTCGGTCCACAGGGCCGCGGCGGCGGTCAAGTGCTCGCGTTCGATCGCCCTGGCGGACTGCTATACGCTGGCCGTCGCGGAGGCGACCTCCTCGACGCCGCTCTTTGCTCACAGGGAGCAGGAGCTAGTGAAGGAGATGGGGAGGAGACCCTTCCCTACCCCACCCTTCTTCCTGGACTGACGCAGGACGGCCATCGGCTAGTCACGGACGGAGAGCGGCTGCTCCGGGGCGCGGCAAGGCACCTGAAGGCGTCCCGGTCCACCGAACGGGGGGAGTGGCCTAGGTTTCGCGTCCTGCAAAACGGAGCCCAAATAGGGGTCTTTCCCACAACAAGTCGGGTAGATGAGCCGTGGGGGGCATGGTGTCACATCTCTAGAAATGGCATCGGCCACGCTCATCAAATGCGTGGTGGCCAAGTCAGCGCTAAAGGCGGAGGTTCAACGAAAGCAACGCGCGGCAGCGCGAAGGGAACGCGTCGCAGGGTTGGGGGCGGTGCAAAGCCTCGATCCAATGGTCACGGACAAGGAGTTCAAGTCTTCGTCCCCAAGGGTGCGGCGGTTGAGGAGAGTGGCATCCGTCTACGAGCCCTCCATCGGCGTCTAGCCTCTGATCCACAGTTTCCGTCCAGGACGATGATTTTATTACCCTGTAGGGACACACGGTAGTGTCGTTTTTAGTGCCGCGACGGTAGGGTGATTCTTTGCTCCCAGGAGCCTGTTTATGTCCCTCCAGGATACACTAAACGTTTAGCGTCTTTAGAATCGGCGGTTCCCCTGCAGGGGAACTGACTGCAAACGCTGTTTTGCGCAATATTTGCAAGATGCTGGGGCCAAGAATTCTGTTGAGGTTGTGCACCTGATAGGTCGGCGGACAAAAAAATCCTTGGCGCATGTGCAAGATGTCTGCTCGACGCGATCCAGTCCCATCTTCCGGTCGGAGAAGATTTTGAAGGACACGGTCGGCGCCTGACCCGGCGGCCGCCCCGTCAGCGTCTCATTTGTGTGGTCCAGAGATACTTAGCGTCTACGACTCAAAACCCGATAAAATGGCACTCTTCGCTGGGCGCGGTTTCCTACGTATGTGATAGCCTGGTGAATCCCAGGATTTCAAAATCTCTGTCGAAACTGAAGATGTTCCTTATGCCATGCCGTTCAAGTAAGACCGAGGTAGTACAGTCTGTGAAGCTCAGCCGGACGTCTTGATACTTTTCCCTGAACATCTTCCACGCCGCGCCAAAGACAAGCTCGTCGACCTTCAGAAGGACTATCGACCTCGATCCCAGGACGGCCTCGCCGAGCTCCGTCGCCACCTTCCTGTCTCTCGTACGGGCGTAGCAAGTGGTCAGCGACTCGTCCACTATGTAATCTGAGCAATAGAGCTTGGAGACCCCGATTTTTCCCTCTGCGATCCCGCTGAACAAGTCGACGGCTTCCTTGTGGTGTTCGTCGTCCTTGTTGTACCGCGCCACAAGGGCGCCTGTATCGAGGAAGAGCTTCAACTCTTCTCGTCATATAGCACGCCGTCATGACGCTCCGCGGCGTGGCGGTCGCCGAACGGGACGGCTTTGATTGAGAATATCGGGTCGTTCGCGTCGATTCCCGACCGCTCCTCGCTCCAGTTCGCAATCGCTTCCTTTACTGCTTCCCTGATACTGACCCCGCTCTTGGATGACGCCTCGCGGAGCGCATTGTACTCCTCCTCGTCGAGGACCGTCTGTACAACTTTCTTCATATCATCTTACATCCTATATTTCATCCGAATTGTGATGAATAAAAACATTCTCAGACTCAACATCGCTGGTGACGATCTCACTCAGGCCAGCCATAGTTGAGCGCCGCATATTAGCGCCGATGTCCCGTTGTGGCTTTAGGCCTCCACCAACTACCGAGTGGTTCTTTTATCTTCCCGCCGAGTAATAGTGGGACATGGATAGGAAAGCCAGTCTGGATGCCAAAGGAAGGGTGGTCATCCCGCGCCAAATCGGAAACCACACCAATGCGTGAATCCCGGACAAGTTGGTCTTGGCGCCTGGGAGTTACGGGTGGTGCCTTTATGGTCGGGCGGAGTTTTGATAGGATTTGGAAAGGATCGGTGTACCGGATGCCAAGAGAACGAAAATATGAAATTCGGAGACTAGCCAGAATTGAAAGTAACATTCACGCGCCACGCGCGAGAGAAATTCGAGCTACTTTCCGCGTTCGATCTGATCATTACACAAGATCAAGTGATTGACGCGATAATGAAACCCGGCATAGTTGAGAAAAGAGGGACACAGACTTTCTCGATGAAGGTCATGGACGACGATCTGGCGCTGAGAGTCGTGCACGAGGAACGCAAAGACATTATAGTGGTGATTACGTTCTACCCTGTGGAGAGGAAGAGATATGGTTTATAGGTTGAAATACGATTCGGACGCCGACGTTCTGTCCTTCCTTCTGAAAGATACGGGCAAGTTATCCCACGCTGACGAGATAGGGGATATTGTCGTCCATCTTGACGAGGATGGAAGCCCGCTCTTCTTTGAGGTCCTAAACGCCAGCAGGGTCGTGCCCATGATGGTTCAAGCGCTGGCAAAGGGCGAAGTCATCGCGTAGGTCCGCTGGGTCAAGATCGGCTGCGTTGCGGCCCGGATGTTCCGCGGTTCACCAGATCGTCTCGATCCCAAGCGACCTGAGCTGCCGGTCATTGGTGATGATACCCGAGGCTGAACGGGAGATGGCGATCGCGCATATCATCCTGTCATGGGGTTCTGATACGCCAGAGTCCAGGAAGCTGACCCACGCTGCCGAGTCCATCGGAGTCTGCAGCAGATACGCCGACACGCGGACCTCGTCGCGATGCAGGCCTTGAGAAGGTACAGGGACTGAAACGGGTGCGGCTCGAGTTGTTCGTAGGCTGAGACCTATCTGCTCCAGTTTGATATCGAGCTCGATATGACTCGAGCGCTTGATGGCTCAGGGGTTGAGCGGTGGCGAAAGGACGTCAGGGAAGACGGGAGGGAACATGTCTCTCGTCTCGCCGGTCCACTGGGGGATCGGCGTAGTGTCTGGTGTGATCTGTGCGCACCTCCCCGTGACGACCGAGTCGCCCGGGAACAGCTTCCGGTACGGGGCGCCGCTCCCCGCCTGGAAGAGCCAGGTGTTGAAGGTCGAGGGGTTCGGCGTGTACGCGCTGAGGCGCGTCTTTGTCTGGTCGTCCCACTCTCTGACGGCCCGGGGGTCGTAGGCGACGCAGAACTCTCCGCCTGTGGTCGGCGTCACCTCATAGACGGCCACCCCGGACGGCGGTGACAGCGCGGTGAAGTCCCGTTCGAGCATCGCCCAGGCCTGTCCGGGGGAGAGGGTGAGGACGAAGCAGACGATGGCCTGCTGGACTCCGTCGAACTGGACGAGCCCCAGGGGGGCGGCGTTCTGGGGGACGCTGCTCGGTGCCAGCGCGCGCGGGGTCGCACTGCCGTCGAGAAAGGAGGTCTGGAATCCCGGGTTAGAGGAGTAGATCGACCAGTATGCGTCACCGAAGTAGTAGGAGTTTCTAAGCAGGATCACGCTGTGCCGGCTGGAGTCGGAGTTGCGGAAGGCCCATGCGACCACGCCCTGGCTCTTCTCGTACCAGGCCCACCCGGCCTCGACCGAGCCGGAGGCGCTAGCCACCACCTGCTCCATCCTGCCCTGATGCGGTCTGATCGTCTGCTTCTCGTCCGCCGTCAGGATCCTGGGCCAGGGCAACGCTATTCCTTCTCTCTGCCGGCATCGGCGGGCTGAGATATATGATGGTTGCGAAGGAAGGGCGCGCCGACCATCCGAGGTCCACCGCAGATTTTAGTACCCCGGCATTCCCCATCTGACCGCATTGCCTGATGATGATGATCGTGCCGGCGTTCAAAAGGGAGAGAATGTGCTCATCGCTCAGCCCAAGATTGTCCCTGATAAGCTCC
>Ga0182024_10014319_pt1 | contig 15342 bp, 7 predicted proteins | sample P32metaG_FD_120480 | JGI IMG/M metagenome (GOLD analysis project Ga0182024, IMG submission 120480) | Permafrost microbial communities from Stordalen Mire, Sweden - P3-2 metaG (Illumina Assembly) | ecosystem: Environmental > Terrestrial > Soil > Wetlands > Permafrost | place: Sweden: Stordalen... | reverse complement strand
GAAGTATACGCAGTATATCCATCTTCCGATTATTCTGAGCGAGGCCGATCCAGAGGGATGCGCCGCCTGCTCGATGAAGGTCAATCCGGCGAATGCGTACCGGAACGGACCACTCTACGCGACATACACTGCTGCCGCGATCAAGGCATTGTTCGATTTGCAAGACCGCTCCCGGGTGAACCTGCTAGCGATGCTATGGTGGTCGTTCGAATTTGAGGGCAAGGAGTACTTTGAAGGCTTTCGCACTCTGGCGACGAATGGCGTGGACAAGCCGGTGCTGAATGTATTCCGGATGGCCGCATTGATGTCAGGAGAGCGTGTGATGACGAGCAGCACGGAGCAGGTTTCGCTTGACGACATCCTGAGCAGTGGCGTAACCCAGACGCCGGACGTGGACGTCCTCGTGACCAAGTCGGACCGCGAAGCCGCGGTCATGCTGTGGAACTATCATGACGACGACCTGCCCGGAGCCGGCACGGAAGTGCAAGTGACGATTGCAGGGATTCCATCGGGGATAAAGAAAGTGCTGACGGAGCACTACCGCATCGACGACACGCGTAGCAATTCGTACAGCGCGTGGAAGGACATGGGTTCTCCGCAGGCACCGACGCCGGAGCAGTATGCGCGGCTGAAGGAAGCAGGACAATTGGAGTTGCTCAGCTCCCCGCAGTGGCTTGATGTGAGCAATGGTAAAGTGACGATCGGTATAGATCGTCCACGGCAGGCTTGATCGCTTATGCGATTGCAGTGGTGACCGACGGCGATGCTGTTGAAAGGTGCAGGGCGAATCAAGGCGCCACGCACGATTCGAGCCGGAACGATCGGAGCACTGTGGTACCTTGTCGCGTTGGTGACCGCGGCAATTGCCATCAGCTACTTCGACCGGCAGACCTTGCCAGAAGCGATCTCAGCGATCGAGCAGGCCATTCCGCTAAACAACCAGCAGTTCTCGTGGCTGCAGTTTGCGTTCTTGATACGGTATACCTTCTTGTGGGCGGGCGGCGGCCAGTTGCTGGATGTCCTGGACACTCGAAAGGGATTCATCCTGATCATGCTGTGGTGGTCGATCGGTCCTGAAGAACGCCGTAGGCTCCGGAGATGAGCCATCCAACCTCACCCACTGAAAGGCTGGCGAAGTGCCGAAATAGGATTACTGATCCGGCATCAGCCAGGCCGTTTGATTGCGAGTTTGGCGATGACGTGCGTCTGCCACTGTGCGAACAGTGTGCTGACAATGTCGAGGGAAATCCTGGCGGAACGCGCTCGGGAGGGCTCGCCGCCCTGCCACTGTCCGACAGGATTAAGGCTCGCTCGGCCCAGTGATCTTGAAGTTCTCGCCCGGATCCTCCCACTTCTGGTTTTCGAAGCATCGATTGAGGGAAGTCTTGAAATCGGCCGCGTTCTCCATCGCCAGATCCGGCAGAAGCTTTCCCGCGTCTTTCTCACAGACCTACGGTGTTTTCCTGATTCTGTTGCCGCTTTCACAAGGAGACTCGAGATCGGGGGTAGACTCGGTAGAACATGCCCAACACAGGCATGCAGCTTAGGTGCTGGAGCGCCCACTACAGCCCGAGCACCTGAGTTTGCACCAGGTGCTCTGTTGAATGAGACTGCCAAATCCCGAGCAGCAGCAAGTGAAGTCGATCTAGTTAATGGGCCACGGGATAGGCGAACTTGGTCCGCTCGTAGCTCCTCATCGGATTTGGCGCAAACGTATGATCCGCTATGTCTCTGCAAGGGTGAGATTGTAGTAATGGTCTGCGCGAGATCAATTGCTCGACCCTGAGCCTTACCTCAAAGCAAAAAGGACCGCACCAGAGAGAGCGGCAACGCCGAAGGGAAGAGTGCCTCCCATGCGGCCGTAAGGCCCGCCAGCTGGACGAATATCCTTCGGCTCAGAAAATTTATCTCGTTGTTCATCGTCATGCTCGACTTCTGGGCAAAGTAACCAAGCTCTCGAACAACGATGCCATTTACTTCGCCTGCGCTTCCTCAACAAACGGAGTCAGCACAGGCCTCTCCGCGGGACGATGATCGCCTGCGGACAGAAGTTTGTCGAGGCATACCTACCGGCCTGCAGGAGAGATTGGAATATAGATGAGACCAAAATATGCGACAAGGCCTCAGTGCAAATTTGGATAGGTTCGGTAGGCTTCGATGGTGGCACGGAATGGAGTGCCTCTGATCCAGGATGTTTTCAACAGTATTTCAAAGTATGGAAGTTTAGTTACATGGAGCATTTTCTCGAAGTTGGACAACTGGTCTTCCGAGAGGAGAAAGTCCCCCACAGCTTCCGTGGATTCCGAACTTGTTCCCTCGATGAGTAAAACATTGCCATTGTGGTTTGGATTGGGAAGGTACGCTACCACGCAATAGCCAACGGAGCCAGCCCACGTGTAGATCTTTTGCTCACCGGCAGCGGGAGCGCGGTTTGCGATCCAATAGGTATCCTTGGATTGAATGGTGAAGTTCATACGGTCTTCGAAAAGTTCAGCCCAGGGGTTGGCGATTCGGCTTCCAACCAGAATCACGTTATCTCGTCTTATGAGATCGGACATGTATTTCCGTGCGTAATACAAATGGAATTTATTGCCGAGCGGATCGAGCGCGAGGAAACGATGAGCCAGTTCGAAGTCGCCTGGAGTGGCGAGGTTCCAGTTAGTGATGGTGTTGAAAGCTGAGACCATTTCAGGGCTCAGGTCCTGAAACTGGCTCGTGTAGTTACGGTTGAGATAGTCGTTGAGAGTGAACGATTTCTTGCCCAACGTCTGGATCAGCGAAAAAGACGAATCGGCAAGCACGATGTCCGTATCTTTGCTATCGTCCACGAAGCCAGACCAAAATGACGCGACCGCAGGTGAATACCTCCACGGATACAGCGAGCGTCGCACAGATTGGACCTGGTTCCACAGGGTAATAGAGGTGATGCCGAGCACAAGGACCGCCGTTCCGGCGGCAATCATTCCGGCCAGCACCCAACGAGACCGATCAGCGGTCCGTGGGGCGTCGGCATTAGAGCGGGGCGGCTCGGAAACGGGAACAGCATTCAACTCGGTATCGATGTATACCGGGCTCTCCGAGGGAGATATGTGAATCTGGGGGACCGGCGGAGGCGAAACAGTAGACACGGATCGATCACTGAACAGCGGTTTATAGCTGCCCAGCGCAAGCGAAATTACCACTTCTTCATTCTTACCTTCCGCGGAGAAATAGTGATCGAGCCTTTTTCTGAGGTGCCCCATCTGGACGCGCACAATGTTATCGTCGAGGGGATTGAAATCGCTGCGGCGGCCCAGGACACGATAGGCGATGTCAAACTCGTGAATCGGTTCTTCGGGCAACAGGATGGCATGGCGGACGACAAACACGAGGATGGAGCGAAGCTGGGTTGCGCGCGACAGCGCAGAACTGCGCGCGGCTCTCTGCGCCGCTTCCCAGCGCGGGTCGCCTTCGAGAATCGATTCGTCTACGTTCAAATTGGCCGGGCTGCTGTTCATCAGTGCTTTTAGGGAAGCTACCAACCAGACAGTATTATCAACCCGGCTTGGAGGCTTTGACAAGGAAAATGCGCGACGCCGCGCGTAAGTAAGTGCGACATAAAGCTTTTTACGTAAATAGAAAATGTTTACTGTTAATTGACTGCCCAAACCCTGAATCCTCCAAGCAATCTTGCATGCGTTGCTGACAACTGAAGCCGTTGATCGCGATGGTGCGCTTCCCCCGAAGGCTAAATGTCTCCTGCTTGTGGCCGGCATTTTGAATGGACGCGATGTCGCAGTGGATGTGATCGCGGTGAGTTGGAGCGAGCGATCACTGAAAGAGTCTCCAGGAGGGTACAGACAGAACTTCGGCCGCGCCGCAAAATAACGGGCACGCTGAGCCATGAAACGAACGCCACAAGAAAACGACACTTGGGAGGATTTGATGCAAACGAATGAACTCACGTTCGGAAATGTCAGGCAGGGTCACGGACAGAAGGGCTTTTGGGCAGCTCTGTGTCTTCTGCTCCTTGCGGGAACAACCTTGGGGTATGGGCAGATCGTGCAGCAGCTGAGGGGACGAGTGACCGACCCTCAAGGGTCTGTGGTGCCTCAGGCCACCATTACGGTAACGAACCAGGCGACGGCGGTGGCATATCCCACGCAGAGCGATGCATCCGGCGATTGGGTTATGCCGTATCTCTCGCCGGGCAACTATACCGTTACTGTGGAAAAAGCCAGTTTTAAAACTGAAACCGTAAAAGACATCACATTAAACGTGGGTCAACTGCGAGCTGTGGACATCACCCTCCAGGTCGGCCAGGTGTCTTCGAGCGTTACGGTCACCGCAAATCCTCTCGCTCTCCAGACCGCGAATGCCGACGTCGAAGGCACTCTTCCTGGCGCCCTCGTAACCAACCTGCCGCAGAATTATCGCAACGTGATGGCGGCCGCTATCACTGTGGTTGGCGCGGGAAGCAAGAATGGCCTCTACACGCAGTTTCCATGGGGCAATATCACAAGTGGAATTGTCTTCAACAGCTCAGCCGGCTCGTTGAATATCGACGGCGTGAATAACACGTCCACCGGATTCCAGACCATGGCCTACATTCCTCTCGTCGACGCCGTGCAGGAAATGGTAGTCGACATGACTCCCTACGACGCGGGAGCGGTCGGCTTCGCCACGGCAGGCAACATCGACGTCCACCTGAAGTCCGGCACCAACACCTTCCACGGGGATGTTTACGATTACTACCGGAGCACGGGGCTGGATGCGAACACATACCAAAACAAGTATGAACTGGCAACGCAACCCGCAGCCAATGGCTACCTGTACAGGAGGCCCAGCCACCAGAGCCAACAGTTCGGATTCGAGGCCGATGGACCGGTGGTGATTCCTCATCTTTACAACGGCCGCGATAAAACGTTCTTCACGGTGGGTCTGGAAATCTTCAATTTAACGCGGCCGTTCTCGACTAACCCGCTCTATTCGGTTCCAGGCGTGTTAAACCAGCCCTCATGGTTTACGCCGACAGGCGGATACTACCAGCTCAACGGCCTCGCGCAACAGGGTGGCACAGCGCAAACCTCGAATTGCGACGCGACCACTAATGGCGGCATCACACTCTACGATCCAACCCAGTTAACCGGCAACGCGCGGGCATCTTTCTATGATGAGGGCGCGCCCAATTGCTTCTCCATTCCGGCGTCTCGTGTGAGTCAAACCGCACTGAACATCCTTAAGAATTTCCCGGCGCCCAACGTTGAGCAACCTTCAGGCGCGGCGCCGGCTTGGCTGGACAACTACTTTAATCCCACCTCCATAAGAGACTGGTATCGCAATTGGATGATTAAGATCGATCACAACATCGGCCCGCGAGACCGGGTGACGCTGCGCTGGGGACGTTGGTACCAGTATGAGACCGAGACCTCGGGGTGGCCGTCGGGCAATCCGGCAGGCTATGGCGAGTATCCGTACGGCCAGGCGTTTAACGATCCCTTCGCGGAATGGGTACACACCTTTAGTCCGCGCATGATCTTCGACTTCAAGGCCAGCATTAACACGGACGAAAACCATACCATCGCCGCCCCACCATACAATCAAAGCACGCTGGGCTTGCCGAGCGTGGCGGCGGGGTTGACCCAGCCAAGCCTCCTGAATTACTTTCCGCAAATCAATATCAGCAATACGAACGAATCCTACAACTACCTCCAGATGGGCTCTACCGGAATTAGTTATAGCCCGCACAACCAGCTCAGTATTCTGCCGTCGCTCACTCTCGTTCACGGCCCTCACGATATGCACATCGGATTGGAAAACCGCGATTACCAGATCATCACCAAGCAGGGCAGCGGCGGTTTGGCCATCACTGCCAATCAGTATTGGACGCAAAAGTCAAACCTCACCTCCGCCGAAGCCAGCGACTCGACCTCTGGCTCCGCAATTGCCTCGATGATGCTGGACGGTGGCTATCTCTCCGGCGGGAGCTTGACGCAACCGGCGCCGGTCTTTTACTCCTGGCACTACTGGGCCGCATTCCTGCAGGATAACTGGAGGGTGAATTCCCGACTGACTCTCAACCTCGGCGTGCGTTATAGCTTCCCGACCGAGTACGTTGACAGACATAACCGCGTAAACGACTACTTCAATTCATCGGTTGAGAATCCTGTCACGAACGAGCCGGCAAACACTACTTTAGTTAATGGGGTTTCAACGCCGACAACCAATACTCAAGGCAACGGCTACGCCCTGCCCATCTACGGCGGGCTCACCTTCGCGGGCGTGAACGGCGTTCCCAGGCGGCAGATACCGCGGCCGTGGTACTACCTCGAACCCCGTTTCGGCATCTCGTACAAGATCGACGCGAAGACGGTCTTCCATGGCGGCATTGGAATGGCCTACAACGATGATTCGGCGCATTACACTGGCTCTCAGATCGGCTTCTCCGCTACTACGCCGATTACGGGCTCGATTACGTCAAATTACACAGTAGCCGCCGGGAATTCCACCCTGGCCAACCCTTTCCCGGCAGGGTATGTGCCTATCCTCGGCTCCTCACTGGGCTACCTTGCCGGTGTGGGAGGCAGCATCAGCTACGACAACCAACTCCTCAAGTCCGGCGCTACCTGGAGCTTCTCCGCCGGAGTCCAGCGCCAGTTGAGCAGAGGCGACGTGCTGGATGTACAGTATGTCGGCAAGCAGTTCACCCATGCTCCCACTACGTACAACCAGGATTTTCCGGGGGCCGCATGGTACGCGCAGTGCAACGTCGCGACAGGCGGTAACGCTTCGCTTTGCACAGCTTCCAATACGCCCAACCCGTTCCAAAACGTCTACGGCTTCCAGGGCACGTCGCTTTTTACCGCCGCCAAGATTCAAAGCGGCCAACTGCTGCAACTCTATCCGCAATACACGGGAGTGAGCGAAGCTGGCGCTCTCAATTACGGCGGCCTGTGGCTCAATTCGCTGCAATTCAGCGAAACACACCGCTTTGCAGACAGCCTGACCGCGACAACCACTTACGAATACGCCCGCATTATGGACAACAATGGCATCTTCGACTACAACACCTCGAGTACCTTAGGTTTCCCGAACAACCTGCTTAGGATCGAAGATTCCAACGATCTGAACCATCGCATCACCTTCGTCGGCACTTACAAGCTGCCGATCGGAAGGGGCCGGCAATTCCTGGGCGGCATGAACCGGATCGTCGACGCGGCGGTGGGCGGCTGGGACATCGGCTCCCTCTACCTCTTTGAATCCGGCAGGCCGTGGCAGCCGCAGTGCGGCGGCGGCAACGGCCAAAACCTCACCGGTAACTCGGGCTGCTTCTACCTGCCCAACGGGACAGGGCAAATGAAAAAGGCTCGCGGGTGGGTGAACGAGGGCGGCGTTCGCAGAATCCGTGGCGCGACACCCTGCGTCGCCTCCACCAACCAAACGAGCGGCGCGATTACCAATACTACAGGGTATACAGACTATGACTGCTCCGGGCCAGCCGATGTCATATACAAGGCTGCGTACGCTCCTGCGCAGAACCTTGTCTCCACCGGCATCAGACTTGGCGCAAACTCCGAGTGGGATGCGAATCTGCAAAAGAGGTTCAGCGTTGTGGAGAACTACAACCTGACTCTCAAGGTAGATGCGTTTAACGTGGACAACCATGCTGTCTGGAACAACTCCTACTCGACGACGCAGACTGACGGAACCTGGGGGTCTATCAACCCTGGTCCCACAGGCCAGGGAAACAACCCGCGCTACGTTCAGCTATCCGCTACAGTGCACTGGTAGCTGATTGGCAGTAAACAAAAGGGCGCGTCTCTCGGAGCCCGGCGGACGCGCCTCTTGTTTTGCGGATATAACCCAGGATTGGTTGTTCTTACAGTCCCTGTAGCGCTCAGATTGAATAGTGTCACGACCGGTACCATTCATGCACCGAGGAATCATCTATGAAGAGACGGTTATTAGATCATTGTGCAAGAGCTGCGTCTTTCTTTGCCGTTTTGTCCTGCTTGTTGTGCTTTACTTCGGTTGCACAGGCACCCAGCACCGTAAACAAAGTGACGATCTACCCGGTAATCGACGGTTTGCCGCACAGCACTGACTTCGCAGTCAAGGTAAGAGCCTCAGGAGGGAAATGGCAAGATCTGCCTGCGTATCTTGTAAAAGTTGCTCAAGGAGTGGATACGCGACCTCCTGCGCAGAAGACGAGCGGTCCTCAGGATGCGCCGAACGCGCCTTCGAATTCTGCTGCAACCAATATGGGGCCGCAGGACTCGTCCGTCGCCACGTTCGATTTCTCCGGCACGATCGATGTTTCCATCACCTATAACAAAGGAGACATTGATTCCGCCAGAATACGGCCGCTCTCCTACGGCATAACGCCCGTCGTACGCAAGAACACAATCACCTTTTCGCTCTCGCAACCACGCAATCTCTCAGTGGAAGTGAATGGAGACATCTTCCACAACCTGCAATTGCTCGCCAACCCCAGCGAATCCTCCCGGCCCGATCCCAGCGATCCGAATGTCATTTTTTATGGCCCTGGGGTTCATCAGGTGGGGAGGGTGACTGTCCCGAGTGGTAAAACCGTCTACCTTGCAGGTGGGGCATTGGTTGAGGGCTCCTTTATTGTCAATCATGTGGAGAACGTTCGCATCATCGGGCGTGGCATTCTGTATCAACCCGGCTCGCCATCATCGAACCAGTTCAGATCGAATCGGCCAAGACCGCAAGATGCGGGTGCACAACCGGGAACGACGGCACAGCCAAGTCCAGCACTGCAGCCGGGATCCACTCCACAAACAGCCGCTCGTACAAGCTTTCGGCGCGACGCGATCTTGATCGAGTATTCGAGAAATGTCGAAGTAGATGGCATCATCGAAGTGCCCAGCAGCTACTCCGTTCTTGTGGGGCAATCTCAAAACGTGACCATCCGGAATATTAAGTCATTCAGTGCGGGAGGGAACAACGACGGCATCGACGTATTTGCCAGTTCGGACGTGTTGGTCGACGGCGTATTCATGCGGAACTCGGACGACAATATCGCCATTTACGGTCACCGGTGGAATTACTACGGCGACGTGCGGCACGTTACAGTCGAAAACTCGACGCTTTGGGCTGACGTTGCGCATCCTATTTTGGTCGGAACGCATGGCGACACAGCGAATCCCGATACGCTTGAAGATATTGAATTTCGCAACCTCGACATTCTCGATCAGCGTGAACCGCAGCTCGATTATCAGGGTTGCATGAGCCTCAATGCCGGGGATGGAAACCTGATACGCAATGTTCGATTTGAAGATATTCGCGTTGAGGATTTCAGGCAGGGTCAGTTGCTCAATCTACGCGTCTTCTTCAACAGGAAATACAATACCTCCCCTGGCAGAGGCATCGAAAATGTTCTCTTCAAAAACGTCACATACAACGGCACTCACGCTAATCCTTCGATCGTCGAAGGTTTTGACGACAGCCGCGAGATTAAGAATGTCGTCTTTGAAAATCTAAGAATCAACGGCCGACTGATCGCAGACGATATGCCTGGCAAGCCGGGTTACTTCAAGACCGGTGATATGGCACGTATCTTCGTGGGTGAGCATGTTGAAGGAATTGTTTTCCGCGTTACGGACGCTGCAACTGCCAACAACGGCACAGCTCACTAGTCCTTACTCGCGCGTCGAATATTTGTGTGCAATGTTGAGGCTGACTGAAGTCCTGCTTTGAGACTGCCGGCGTATGCCCGTGCATATGATGCTCATCTGAATGCAGGTTGAATTCGAGGGAGGAACAGGCAACAAACTTCTCTTTGCCATGAAGGTCAAACGAGGAGCCATCCTTATGACGAAACGACGAAGAGTGATATTGGCAGTGGGCGAGGGGATACTTGCAATCGTGCTGATGATCCCTTGGCTCATGGCAACGTTGGTAAAAGCACAAGGACTGGCGATTCGCGCCCCGTCGCCCACCTATGTTTCTGCCCATGAGTGCGCCGCCTGCCACGATGAGAATGCCGACCCCTTTGGAAAAACCGGCATGGCTCATTCGTTTTACTCTGTCGACATCGATCCCATCGGAAAGAACCTGCAATCGGAAATTGTGTACTACCATCCTGCATCGCAAACCTGGTTTTCGATAGTGCGCCAAAACGGGAAACTCTATCAGAAGCGATAGCGGCAGGGAAACAAAGGTGAAAGGATCAACCAGGATTCGGAGGCCAGACTGGCCGGCAGCATCTCCCTGCCGAAGTGGATGAGCGCAACCTGATGGAATACTTCCTGCCTCATTGCAAAGCCTCCATCACGGAGGGCGATGCGCAGTCAGTTATGTTGTCGTACAACGCCATTAACGGTACAGCGGATGCGTGAAGCGAACCTCTCGAAAGGTCCCGGTATTTCCGAAGAACGGGATTTGAGGAAAGCGAGGATGTTTCCGCCGGCCAGAATAAGAGCCGGAGAGGTGAATGGGACAAACATGAAAACGATAATCAATTCCGTGCGAATGCTCGCATTGGCGCCCGCACTGATTGGCGCTGCTTTGATGATGGCGGCACAGGCCGGGGCAGGGCGCAATGTTGTTCCGCACAGGCCGGAAGGTCCGTGCGACATCTACGCCGCCGCCGGCGACCCCTGCGTGGCCGCACACAGCATGACGCGTGCGCTGTACGCCTCGTACAATGGCCCGCTCTACCAGGTCCTTCGCCAGTCGGACCACAAGACTTTGGACATTGGCGTCGTGCAGCCGCGCGGGACGGATGCTGGCGGATACGCGGATGCTGCCGCGCAGGACGCGTTCTGCGCCAATACCTACTGCTGGATCGCGATCATTTACGACCAGTCCCCGAAGCACAACGACCTTACCCAGGCGCCGCGCGGCTATTTCAGCGGGCCGGCCATGGGTGGGCTCAACAACCTCCCGGTCGCCGACATGGCGCCGATTACGATCATGGGCCACAAGGCTTACGGCGTCTTCATCGAGCCGGGCATGGGCCTGCGCGAGGACGACGCAAAGGGCACTGCGGTTGAAGACCAGGCGGAGGGGCAGTACTGGGTCATTAACGGGCAGCACTACAACACCAGCTGCTGCTTTGACTACGGCAATGGCGAGACAGACAGCCACGACGACGGCAACGGCACGATGGAAACCGCTTATTACGGCGGTGCCACCAACTGGTATCATGGCCCCCCTTCTGGCCCGTGGATCATGACCGACCAGGAGAACAATCTGGTCGGTTGTGCGAACCCGGATGGATCCAAACTCTGCGCAAAGCTACCGAGCATCGCCTGGCGATTCGTGACCGCGGTCGCCAAGGGCGAATCGCACCACTGGACCACAATGGGCGGCGACGCGCAGCGGGGCGCTCTTTCGATCATGTTCGACGGACCGCGCATCAACTCTACCTATGACCCGATGCGCAAGCAAGGCGCTATCCTGCTGGGCAACGGCGGCGACAACAGCAACAGCTCGCAGGGCACCTTCTATGAAGGCGCGATGACGGCCGCAGGCACCTTCCCGACCGACGCCACGGACCAGCTAGTGCAGGCCAATATCGCGGCTGCCCACTACGACGTGCAGCAGCTGAGACTGGCACCGGCGTCGGCAACTGCCACGCCGCCAGGACTGCAGACGTTTTTGCCGGGATCCTCGCAGGACGCCACGTTGACGTTCACGAATACCACGAGGGCGCCCGCGACGAGCGTCAAGTTGAGCATCTCCACGCCTAAGGGGTGGAACGCCCTGGCTCCAGGTACAACCGAAACCTCGAAGACATTTGCGGACGTGGTCGCGCCGGGTGCGAGCGCGAGCGCGACCTTCAAGGTCACGTCGGGGCCTGTGGCCTTCAATGGCGATCTCGTCGGCAAGGTCTCGTGGACCAGCCCGACGAGGGGCGGAAGAGAATTCGAGGCAACGACGGCCGAAAAGGTGCGAAACGTCAGCCCGATCAAAATCAATAAGTTCCGCATTAGCACCAATAATCCCGCCAACCCGACGAACTCATTGATCGAGCTCTACAACGCCGGAACTACTAGCATCGACCTCTCAAACTGGACGCTGACCGAGCACCCAACCCAGCAAGCTATCTTCTCGACGGTGAAGATCCCGGCCGGGACGAAGCTCGTGGCTGGCGGATTCTATGTGCTTGGCCTCTCCAACTCTGGCCTGGCGGTCTGCGCGAATGCGGGCGCTGGCACTATTCACGTCAGGAGCACAAACGGAATGGCGGTCGGCGACACCATCGCCATCGATACCGGCTCCGGTGCGGAGACTCGCGAAATCGCAAGCGTCGGGACCGCGGCCGGCAGTAATACGACGCTATGGCAGCCTCTTCCGGACGGTCCGGTTATCACGATTCCCGCCGGCGCGACCAACGTGCCAGTGACGAGCGTGTCCGGCTTCACGGTCGGCGAGAAAATTGCCATCGGCTATGGCGGCACCTACCCCTACGTCGCAGGAACTACAGAGCGGTATGAGGTGGCCACCGTCACGGCGGTCGGCAAGCAGGGAACGCAGGCTTACCTGGGGGCGGACGCGCGCTCCGGTTCAACAAACGTCCAGGTGACGTCCGTCGCCAATATCTCGGCCGGCGACAAGATCAGGTTGGACATCGACAGCGTCGGCCATGGGATCGAAACCGTCACGGTCATACGCGTCGGCACGCAGACGAACCGGGCGGTGCTCGTGGCGAATGCAAGCGCCGGCGCGACCATTATCAAGGTCCGCAACGTGAATGGTCTCGCTGCGGGAGACGAGATCACCGTTGGCGCCCCAGGGGAGGCGGTCACCATCACCGCTGTCGGCACGTCAGGTCCGGCCGGCACTGGCGTGGAGTTTACGCCGGCCCTCACAAGTGCGCACCCGAACGGCGATGCAGTGGTGGATCCGGGCACAGGCCTCGACCTAGCAGCCCCGCTGCGGTTCAACCATGCGGCCAACCTGCCCTTCAGCGATCGGGGAACGGGGATCAGCTTTGCGCCGGCGGCGGCATTTGCCCACCTGAGCAACGAGCCTGTGCAGCCGCTCGGCACCGGCATCACGCTCGACCGTCCCTTGGTCCGCGACCACGCGATCAACGCGGTTGTGCGTGACGTCCAGGCCACAACCGCTGGCTACCAGGGAACGACGGAACCAAATCACTGGTTCGGTGGCCCCGCCCTCTCGCCCAGCGCGGGTACACTCGTGCTGCGCGACGCCGCAGGCCTGGTCGTCGACAGCCTCAACTACGGCCTTCTCGTCGACCCATGGGCCGCCGAAGGCTACCAGGCGACCGCCGGATCAGGGCGGAGCGGTTGCTACGCAACTTTGCCTGGCCCGGGAAGAAGCGTAGGCCGCTTCCCGGACGGCGCTGACACGGACAGCAACTGCACAGATTTCCTGACGCAGAGCGTCACCGCTTTGTCCGCCGCTTCGGCTGCTGGAGCGACCAATATCAAAGTGGTCAGCGTGGCGGACTTTGAGGCAGGCCAGACTATCACGATTGACAGTGGTGCGAACTCTGAGACGGCGGTTGTTGCCGGCGCCGGCCGCTTGCGGCATGCAGCCTTGTTCTAGTGACTCAGCTATCGACAACTCCAGGCCGCCAATGCGCGGCGGAAAGCGAACGAACGCAATGAAGATTACGCGTCGGAGTCTGGCCAAGGGATTGGTTGCGACGGGAGCGGCAGCAGGGCTATCAGGATTGATTCGGGCGGAGGCGCAGAGCGCAGCGGCGCCGGCCGGGGCGGCAGCTTTACATCACTGGACGGAGGTTTACCCCGGGGTGTGGCGGACAACGATCGGGATTCCGGAGCGGTATACGCCTGTGTCGAGCCGCATGGTTCCTCCGCAAACCGAAGGGTTGGCGAAACTGCCTCATGTGCCTGTAGCGCCGCTGCCGGCGATAAAGGGCAAGCGGACGGAGCGCGGATGCTTGGTGGAACTTCCGCTCCGGCCAGACGCGGAGGTCTATGGACTTGGGCTGCAGTTCATGTCGTTCAACCAGCGCGGGAAGAAAAAGGTATCTCGGGTGAATGCCGATCCCAAGATGGATACCGGCGACTCACATGCGCCGGTCCCGTTCTATGTCACGACGGAAGGGATTGGCTTGCTGATCGACACGGCTCGGTACGCGACGTTTTACTTTGGCGATGCGCAGCCCAGGCCGGAGCATATGTCCGATTCGGTGAGCGGGGCGAGCCCAGATCCGAATTACACGCGCGACCTTCAGGATGGGGATGCAGCGAAGATTACGGTGGAGGTGCCGGTGGCCGCCGGTGTGGATGTGTACCTGTTTGGCGGACCGGATATGTTGAACGTGGTGAAGAGGTACAACCTGTTTTCCGGCGGTGGACATGTGCCGCCAGAGTGGGGGCTGGGGTTCTGGTACCGGCACGACGCGCATGCCACGCAGCAGACGGCGCTGGAGATGGCGCAGGAGTTCCGCGAACGCAGGATTTCGTGCGATGTGATTGGGCTGGAGCCGGGATGGCAGACACACGCTTACTCGTGCACGTTTGTGTGGGACAAGACGCGCTTTCCCGATCCGGCGGGTTTTGTGCGCTCGGCTGGAAAGATGAACTTCAAGGTGAATCTGTGGGAGCACGCGTTTACGCATCCGGCGTCACCGTTATTTCCGGCTATCAAGCCGCACTCCGGGAACTATGGTGTCTGGGGCGGGCTGGTTCCGGATTTTGCCGGAGAGGCAGGGCGCGCTGCTTTCGGTGACTATCACGGAAAGACGTTTTTGGACATGGGGGTGTGCGGGTTCAAGCTGGACGAGTGCGACAACTCCGACTTCACAGGCGGATGGTCGTTCCCGGAGTGCAGCGCGTTCCCCTCGGGCGTGGACGGCGAGCAGATGCACTCGGTATTCGGGCTACGTTACCAGATGGCCATCTGGAACGAATACCGCAAGCGCAACCAGTCGACTTACAGTCTCGTCCGCTCGAGTGGCGCGTTGGCTGCTCCATATCCGTTCGTCCTCTATAGCGATCTATACGATCACCGGCAGTTCATTCGCGCGCTGGTGAACTCTGGCTTCAGCGGTTTGTTGTGGTGTCCTGAGGTGCGCGACGCGGTGAGCCAGGAGGACTTGATTCGCCGCCTGCAGAGCGTGATTTTTTCTCCGCTGGCGATGGTGAACGGCTGGTACATCAAGAATCCGCCATGGAAGCAGCTCAACCGGAAGTTGAACAATGCGGGCCACCTTCTGGACGATTGGGAGAAGCTGGAGGCGCGATGCCGCGAGGTCATCGGTTGGCGCATGCAACTGGTACCGTATTTGACGGCAGCCTTCCAGCGTTACGCGGAGGATGGCACGCCACCGTTTCGGGCCTTGGTGCTGGACGCGCCAGGAGCGCGCCAGTTGCAAGCGGTCGACGATCAATATAT
>Ga0182024_10014318_pt1 | contig 15344 bp, 11 predicted proteins | sample P32metaG_FD_120480 | JGI IMG/M metagenome (GOLD analysis project Ga0182024, IMG submission 120480) | Permafrost microbial communities from Stordalen Mire, Sweden - P3-2 metaG (Illumina Assembly) | ecosystem: Environmental > Terrestrial > Soil > Wetlands > Permafrost | place: Sweden: Stordalen... | reverse complement strand
GCCCTCGCACCCTTGATGCGATGGACCCCCTTTTGTATCGAGGGTCGTCTTCCAGTGCGGCGTCTTCTCCCAACCGTCGTACACATCCTCGTGGCATGTCTTGCAGGTCTCTGCGCCGACGTAGCTGGCGGCGGCCGGCGCGGGAGCGGCGGCAGGTGGGCTCTGTGGTTTGGATTGCTTGGAATCGGTCGAATTCTGCGGCCGAAGCGCCGTAGCGCCCGGCCGCGCATATGAGGGGGCCGAAACAACCGCAATGATCAGGCAGAGCCCAGCGGCAAAGCTGCACCACCTGCAACGAGCATCAAGAGCGAACCGCCAAAGAGAAGGCCGCAACCCTCACCTCTCGCGCTAAATTTTGTGTTCTTGGAAGGGCCGCTAGCAGTAAGGCGCGTCGCCATATCCTGTGACGCGCGTCACATAACGGATTGCGGTTATTACTTCGGAAGGGGGATGAGCAACAGGCCGCCTCGGCGAATAGTCTCCGAGCTTACGGCCATGACCGGCGAAGGATACCAACCGATTCTCTCCCGCGCAAGATATCTCTTTCGGCACTGTGCTGATCTCTACCCATCGAAGTTACCACACTGCGTGACACCGCTCGTGGTCGCCAGTTCCAGTCAGCGGATGTCATGGATGTTTCATCGAAAAACGGCCCATCGTAGAGCGATTCACAATTCGAAACTGTTCCATACGGCACACTTTCAAGAGGCACAGGATATAGTTCGTTGAATTTTCTCGGTTGATCGAAAGCCCCTTTAGGTTTAAAATTGGCGTTGCTGATCGAGGGCGGATCGCCTTCACGTCATAGCACGTCGCGGCACAACATGAAGGCGTAACCCCTTTAGAATCTGCATCGAGCTCCATTTTTTGGCAAACGCGCAAATATTAAGCACTGTATTTTCAGCAGCTTGCACATATCGAGCGTTGTAAGTTCTTTGCCTGCCGCATTTACAAGAAAACCGGGTGGAGGGTCACCCACCAAAATAGGTCCCTGCCGCGTCCGCCGCTGGTCCCAAATTGAAATTGCCGGTAAGATGCGCTCGAAACGGTTTGGCGATTTCTCGGGAGCGATTCGATTCGGACCTTCAACCTCGCGCTGGTTGGTTTTGGCAACGTCGGCAAGGAATTCGTCCGGCTTCTCGTGGCGAAGGATGCCGAGCTTCGCCGGCTGTATGGCATCGAGTGGCGGCTCACGGGAATCGCGTCGCGCCGCATCGGCTGGATCGCCGATCCCCAGGGACTTGACCCCGCGAAGCTGCTGACCTTCAGCGATTCGCCGGCGGATTTGGCGTCGCACTTCGCGCCGAACCTTGTATCTGGCGCCACGCGCCAGCCAAGCGCGGCGCCCATGCCGCAAAATGCGCCGCAAAACGTGCGCGAATGGCTTGCGGCGGCGCGCGCGGACGTGCTCTTTGAGGCGTCATCGCTCAATCGCCATACCGGTCAGCCCGCGATTGAGCATCTGCAAGCCGCGCTGGAATCGGGCGCTCACGCGATCAGCGCGAATAAAGGCCCAATCGTCCACGCCTATCGCGAGTTGCGCGATCTGGCCCAAGCCAAGGGACGCCGGTTTCTTTTTGAGTCCACGGTGATGGACGGGACTCCGATTTTTTCGATGTTTCCGCATTGTCTTCCCGCCGTCGAGCTTCGCGGCTTCCGCGGAATACTGAATTCCACCACAAACGTCGTTTTCACCGAGATGGAAAAAGGTCTCGACCTCGATCACGCCGTGAAGCGCGCGCAGGAAATCGGCGTCGCGGAAACCGATCCCTCGGACGACCTCGATGGCTGGGACGCTGCGGTAAAGGTTGCCGCGCTCGTGATCGTGCTGATGGATGTGCCGATCACGCTCGATCAGGTTGAGCGCGTCGGCATTCGCACCATAACTCCCGAGCAAGTGCGCGCCGCTCGCGCGGCGGGCATGGGCTACAAGCTGATCTGCCGTGCGGAGCGCACTCCGGATGGCGACGTACGCGCCAGCGTCCGTCCCGAGCAACTGCCCATGAGCGATCCGCTGGCGCTGCTCGAGGGAACAACTTCGGCGCTGCGGTTTGATATGGACGTGTTCGGTCTTTCGATCATCGAGCACAAGCCCGGCGTGATCGCCACCGCGTACGGTCTGCTGGCGGATTTCATCCGCGCGGTGAAGGATTGAACCCGGCTTCGCGTTGCCGATTCGCGTCCACATTTTTCGATTGGCATCTATCGTTTCCCCCACATTCGATTTCCGCGCGGTAATCGCGGATTTGGCAGTCCGAATTTTTGCTCCGCGCGAATTTGCTCCCCGACCTTTTTCTTGTAGCAGAGTACTTTATAATGTAAAGTACAAGCTCAGGAGGACGTATTTCGATGAGCAGCGTTCTTGCGGCCGATCCGACAATATCCAAATTCTGGTGCGATTACTGGCTTGCGAACGAGCAGAAGTCCCTCGATTTTCCCTGGAACGATTCCTATGCGCTCTCCGAGAAAGAACGCGACACCGTTCGTGCTTCCATCCAGCAGTTTCAATTGGGTGAGGGATCGAGCGGCAAGCAACTATTGGATCGCGGGCGAGCCTACTCTCTGGAAGCGGATGATCCTCTTTTCCTCTCCGCGCTCACTCTTTTCGTGAGAGAGGAACAGCGACACAGCGCTTATCTGCTGCGGTTCATGCAGCAGCAGGAGATTCCGGCGATTTCACATCACTGGGTGGACGTGGTTTTTCGCCGCCTGCGCAGGCTTGCGGGTCTTGAGCTGTCGCTCAGGGTGCTGGTGACGGCGGAGATCATCGCTGTTCCTTACTATCGAGCACTGCGAGGCGCGACAAAGTCTCCGCTGCTGGCGTCAATCAGCACGCGAATCCTCGAAGACGAAGCCGGCCACTTGCGATTCCAGTCTTCCATGTTGTCGCGGCTTGCTGCCGGCCGTTCCGCCCTCCTGCGCGCCCTGGTTTCTCGAATGCACAAGCTCTTTTTGTGCGGCACGGCTCGCGTGGTCTGGATGGGGCATCGAGCCGTTTTTGAGGCAGCCGGCTATTCCTTCAAGACGTTCGTGGAGGAATCGATTTCGGAATTCGCAGCTCTCGATCGCCGGAGCTTGGCAACCGCGGAGGGTGAAAGGATCTCAAATTTTTCGTGGGGCGCGGGAACGGGCCTTTAGAGACTCCCGATCCCTGATAGGACGGATCGCTGCTCGCCCATAGCTCCAGGTCCGGCGCGCACCCTTCGCAAACGGCGCAAAGGGCTGCGACACCCGCAACGGCCAGTGCAACGCCAAATCCGCTGCGACCTTAGCTACTGGAGTGGTACCATTTGTTTTCGTTCTGGGCCGAGCGGCACGCTGGCAACGGTTATCCGCCCGTCCGTTATTTCTTTCTGAACGTCCACAGAATATACTTCTAAAATTGAAAAGACGTTTCTGCCCTAACTCCTAATCAGCTAGAGAGTACCCAAAGAAAGGCACACTCATGCCGGACATCAAGGAAGCTAAGACGTTACTAGACGAAATCAACGCGGCGGTTGCATCTTATAACCCAGTGTTGAAGGAGCAGGCTAGAGACATTCTTCTGAAACAGGCGTTCGGCACTGAGGTCAAGAACGCGAATATAATTGAGACTACCAAGCACGAGGCCGCACACAGCGGAACGGCAGGGCACGTGGCGTTTCATCAGCTAGTGGAAAAATGGACGCTCGAGACCCAGGCAGAGTGGGCGCTCTTGGGTTCATATTTTATCCAAGCCATTGAAAGCAACGAAAACTTTACCGCACTCCAAGTCAACAAGGAGCTCAAGCAACACGGGCAAAACGTGGCTAATATCACCGCGTCACTCGAAGAGAATGTGAACCAAAACCCCGCGCTTGTGCAACAGATTGGAAAGTCTGGCAAGGCAAAGCAAGCCAGAAAAAAGTATGTCCTAACGACTTGGGGAATCAATTTCGTCAAAGATAAACTCAATAAGTCAAATAAGAGCTAAAACACCGCGGCCTGACCCAATTTCGGCGCTAAGAGCATACAAGGCACAGCGCCCTGAATTGGAACTTCACAAGCGCACACACAGGAATCTCACAAGATTCCTGCTATATTAGGCCGTCGAGATTCACGGTTTGGAAGCGGTTGATAAGGCGCTATTGACTCAGCTTTTCACCGCTCTTGATTTGCCTGCACCAACTAACCCCAGCGATGTCTTAGCAAAACTGAAGTACGATAAAGAACTAATCAAGACTAGCGGTGGGTATCGCCCCTCTGCTCATCTCAAGGAATCTCAGAAGAAGGAGTTGGAAAACAAGCCTCCCCTTCTAATAGCAGAACCACAAATTGAGGCTCTTCTGAAAAAAGTGGTTCGGCCCGATGCGAAGAACTTTCTAGAAGAAGCTCACCTGTGCCTTCGTGCCAACGCCGCACGTGCGGCCATCGTTATGACGTGGATTGTGGTAATTGACCATCTCTACGAATACGTTTTGGCCCATAAACTGTCAGACTTCAACGTAGAGTTGGCCAAAAAGAATTGGAAAATCACTTTGGTGACAACCAAGGACGATTTTGCAGAAATCAAGAAAGAAAAAGATTTCATCGAATTGTGCCGGTCCGCAAACGTGTTCAACAATGACGTCAGGAAAATTCGTGATGAAAAACTTGGAATCCGTAACACGGCGGGTCATCCTTCTACAGTGACGGTCCACAGTGGGAAAGCCGCGAACTTCATCGAGGACCTCACTGAGAACGTGATATTGAAATTCAACATCTAAGCACGGAACAAGAATCACCTGTCTCGGTTCCTCAACGAAGGGTGGGTGGCGAACCCTTCCACGCCAGCCGCGCCGCTGATGTTTAGGGTGCCGCATCCCTTCGCTTTGTGAAGGCTGCGGATTTCACGGTGCCGAATCTCTCCTTGCGAATCGTCGTATGCGATCCGGATCGCAGAGATTATTTTCCCCCGCACTGACAAAACCGAAACGCCCGCCTGCCGAAGATCCTCGATGACCCAGCAGATTAGGGCTCTGTACAGCTGCCGGTTAGGCGATTTTGTTGACGCGCTTGTACTCGTCGAACTTTTCCAGGAAGCGGTCAATTTCGCTCTTCTGTAAATAGTAGGGCGTGCTCAGGCGTAGCTTGGAAGGCTGGCTTCCGCGGATGCGGATCTTGTAGGTGGTCCACATCCAATGTTCGAGTTCGTTGCGGTCAATCGGCGGAACGTTGACGGTGGCGATGGCGCAGCGCATCGCGGGATCAGGAGAAGTGACGGTTTGCGCTCCGCGCTTGAGCATTTCCGCGTGGAGGTAATCGGCCATCGCGCGATGGCGGCGCTCGATGCGCTCCATGCCGATCTGATTTGAGAACTGCATCGCCGCGCGCAGGCCCCACAGCGAGGGCACATTCGAGCTGCCGATGTGCTGAAATCGCTCCGCGGTGTGCATATTGGGATCATCCCAGCCGCCGGTGACGATCGTGCTCCAGAGCTTGTCCGCAAATCCCTCGCGCACGTAAAGGTAGCCGGTGCCCTTGGGAGACATCAGCCACTTGTGCGGACTGGAGGTGTACAAGTCGCAGCCGATGTCGTGCAGGTTTATGCGCATCATGCCCGTGACCTGAGCGCCATCCACGGCGGAGATCAGTCCTTTCGAACGCGCCAGCGCGCACAGCTCCTTCGCGGGCAGCACCACGCCGGTATCCGTGGTGATGTGGCTGAAAAAGAGCACGCGCGTCCGCGGCGTGATGGCGTCGCCCAGCAGATTCAGCACCGACGCGGGATTCGGCACGGGGCGCGGCAACGAGACTTTTTTCATGACGATACCGTAGCGTTTGGCCTTGAGTTCCCACGGGGAATAGCCGCTGCCGTGTTCCTGGTCGGTGGTGAGGACCTCGTCGCCGGGCTTCATGTCAATTCCGTTGGCGATGTAGTTGTTGGCCTCGGTGGCGTTGCGCACGAGCGCGATTTCGTCGCGTGTGGCGCCGACGAACTCGGCGAGCGGATCGCGGAATTCGCTCCAAGGGCCGTAACCCCAAATGGGATAGTCCTCGGGATCGGCGTCGTCCATCTTTTCGGTCTGGTTGTAGCCATCGAAGACGGCCTTCAAGACAGGCGCGGGACTCGAGCCGACGGTGCCGTTGTTCAGGTACACCTCGTCCGCGGGGATCAGAAACTGCTTGCGAATGCCGGCCCAGTAGGAATCTTCGTCGCTCTGGTAGAGCGCCGGCGAAGGCAGCTCTTTCGGCGCCGCGGCGATCCGCGCCAGAAGTGAATTGGTGAAGAAGGCGGCGCCGGTGACCCCGGTAGCAGTGGTGAGAAAACCGCGACGATTCAGCACAACACCTCCAGAAAGCAGGCTCGCAAAGTGCGCAGGCGCGATGCTATCCCTCGCGGCGCGCGGTAGCAAGCTTTCTGCCAGTGGTTTAGGCGGCAATGAGCCGGCAACAGGAAATTTGCAACAATGGTGTGCGCGCGGCCGCCGATGGATATAGAATCTCCGACTATTCCAAATAGTAGTTCGAGGAGGAAGCTCAGCTATGTGTTCAGAACGACTTGCGTCCCGAAGAGTGATGTTCGGGATTATCTTAGTTGCTTTGATTTGCGCAATTCCGGTTTTGGCGCAGACGATTGATTCTGCGCAATGGAAAGAATTGAAATGGCGGCTGGTGGGACCGAGCCGCGGCGGGCGCGCTCTGGCGGTAACCGGCGTGGCCGGCAATCCCAATGTGTATTACTTCGGCGCAGTCGCGGGCGGCGTGTGGAAAACCACCGATGCCGGCGTGACCTGGACGCCGCTGACCGACACTACCGATATTCGTTCGATTGGCGCGATTGAAGCCGCGCCTTCCGATCCGAACGTCATCTATGTGGGCACCGGGGAGGCTTGTATCCGCGGCGACATTTCTTTTGGCAACGGCATGTACAAGTCCACCGACGCGGGCAAGACATGGACGCACCTCGGTCTTGACGATACGCGGCACATCGGCCGCGTTGCCGTGGACCCCAACAACGCGGACGTGGTGCTGGTGGCGGCGCTCGGCCACGCATTTGGTCCGAACGAGCAGCGCGGAATTTATCGCACTGCGGATGGCGGCAAGACCTGGACGAAAGTTCTCTACAAAGACGACAAGTCCGGCGGTATTGACGTAGTTTTTGATCCTAAAAACCCGCGCATCGCGTTCGCAACCCTCTGGCAGGCGGTGCGCACACCGTGGAGCATGTCCAGCGGCGGGCCGGGCAGCGGTATTTACAAATCAACGGATGGCGGGCTCACGTGGAAGCAAGTTACCGGGCATGGATTGCCCACCGGCGTGATGGGACGCATCGGCGTGGCCGTTTCACGCGCGGACGACAACCGAATCTACGCGGCAGTGGAAGCGGAGCGCGGGGGCGTTTACCGGTCGGACGACGGTGGCGACAACTGGCGGATGATGAACGACAGCCATGACCTGACCCAGCGCGCCTGGTATTACATGCACATCTTCGCCGATCCGAATAATGTGGACACGGTGTATGTGCTGAACACGAGCATTCAACGATCCACCGATGGCGGAAAGACGTTCACGGCGGTTCGCGATCCGCACGGCGATACGCACGGGCTGTGGATCGATCCCACGAATTCGAATTGGTTTATCAACAGCAATGACGGCGGGGCAACTATCACGCATGATGCGGGTAAGACCTGGTCCACGCAAGAAAATCAGCCGACGGCCGAGTTCTACCACGTGGATACGGACACGCGCTTTCCCTACTACCTCTACGGCGCGCAGCAGGACAACTCCACCGTGGCAATTCCGAGCCACACGGCGGGCTTCGGTTTTGGCGGGCGTGGCGGCGGGGCGCCCTACTATGACGTTGGCGGCGGCGAATCCGGATGGGTGGTGCCCGATCCAAAGGACGCGCAGATTACGTTCGCCGGTTCCTACGGCGGCTTGCTGACCGAATACAACCATGACACCGGGCTGAGCCGCGACATCAATCCTTGGCCGCTGAACCCGATGGGCGCCGGAGCGGCCGATCTGGTGCACCGCTTCCAGTGGACCTTTCCGATTGCTACTTCACCGCACGACCCGAACACGCTCTACATTGGCGGTGAAGTGGTCTTCAAGTCCACGGATCGCGGATCGAGCTGGACGGCCATCAGCAAGGATCTAACGCGCAACGACAAGTCAAAGCAAGCGTCATCCGGCGGCCCCATCACACAGGACAACACGGCGGTGGAATATTACGACACCGTGTTTTGCATTGCCGAGTCTCCGATCACCGCGGGTGAAATCTGGGCGGGCACGGACGATGGAAAAGTTGACGTGACGCGTGACGACGGCAAGACGTGGAATGACGTGACACCGAAGGGCATCCCGGGGTGGATCAAGGTGAGCATCGTTGATCCTTCGCCATTGCAGGACGGCACGGCGTATGTCGCACTTGACGGCGAAAAGCTGGATGACATGCGTCCTTACCTCTACAAGACCACGGACTACGGCAAGACCTGGACGAAGATCACGAACGGCATTCCCGACGGCGCGTTCACGCACTCGATCAAGTCCGACACAAAACGCAAAGGGTTGCTTTTTGCCGGCACGGAATCGGGTGTATACGTTTCTTTCGACGATGGTGCGAACTGGCAGTCACTTCGGTTAAACATGCCGGATACGCCGGTGCATGACCTGAAAGTGGCTGGCGACGATCTGGTGATCGCCACTCACGGCCGGTCATTCTATTCGCTGGACGACATCGCGCCGCTTCGTGAGTTTAATGACCAGATGACGAGCGCGGACGCCCACCTTTTTGCTCCCGGCGTGGCGTATCGTACGCAGGCTCTTGGCCAAGCCGGCGGTATCGCGGTGGATTACTGGTTAAAGGCTGCGCCAAAGGACCCGATCACGCTCGACATCACTGACGCGCAGGGGAAGGCCGTAAGGCACTTCACGAGCCAGCCGCCCGCACGGCAGGAAGCGCCGAGCGCGCTCGAAGAGGAGTTCCCGTTCCTTCGCGGGCCTTCGACGACGCTGCCGACCGCGGTAGGATTCAATCGCTTCCGGTGGAACCTGCAGCTCGATGCGCCAACACGCGTACCGGGAGCGGTCTATTGGGGCGGGCGCGAAACCGGTGTGGAGGTTGTGCCCGGCACCTATCATCTGAAACTGACCGCTGACGGCAAGAGCTATGAATCCACGGTGGAGTTGAAGGAAGATCCGCGGCTGCATGTGTCAGAGGCGGACCTCGAGAAGCAGTATCAATTCGTGACGCAAATCAACGGGCGCATTTCACTCGGACATCAGACCATCAACGACATACGCGGGCTCCGCAAGCAATTGCAGGACTTGCGCGACCGTTTGCCAAAGACGCCGGAGAACAAGCCGGTGCTGGATGCCGCGGATGCTCTGGACAAGAAGATGACGGAAGTCGAGGAAGGGCTAATCCAAACGAAGGCGAAGAGCGGCGAGGATGCGTTGAATTTTCCGATCAGGGTGATGAATCAGATGGTAGACCTCGCCAACGTCGTGCAGGAATCGGACGCGGCGCCGACGGCTCAGTCCTACCAGGTGTATGACGTGCTGAATAAAGAGCTGGAAGTTCAGCTTGGGAAGTGGAAAGACGTCCAAAGCACCGAGCTTGTGGCGTTGAATCAGAAGATGCGCGAGGCGAATGTGCCGGGCGTTTCCATTCCACCGGCAAAACCGAATGAGCCTGCTCCGGGACGCCGCCGAGGCAACTGAAGGCTCGTTCGTTGCAGCGGATCACCAGAGGCGGCCGTAGACTGGCCGCCTCTTTTTTCTTCGTTTGTGGAGGCTGTTCTGGCCGCGCTGACTGGAATATTGACGCGGCCTAGGATGGCAGCGCGAGGCGGTCCCCGCCCATGATTGGCCTGACACTCGGACACTACGTCATCGTGGAGAAGATCGGCGAAGGCGGCATGGGCGTGGTCTATCGCGCCCACGACGAACAGCTCGACCGCGATGTCGCCATCAAGATTCTGCCCACCGGCGTGCTGCAAGATGAAGCCGCACGCAAACGGTTCCGCAAAGAAGCGCTTGTCCTCGCCAGGCTGAACCATCCCAATATCGCAACGATCTACGAATTTGCCACTCAGGATGGCGTGGGCTTTCTGGCGATGGAGTTTGTGGCGGGGCAAAATCTTGCCGACAAAATCCGCCACCGGGCGTTGCCGGAAAAAGAAGTGGCGGAGTTGAGCCTGCAAATTGCCGCGGCGCTGGAGGAAGCGCACGAGCATGGCGTGATCCACCGGGACCTAAAGCCCAGGAACATCATCGTTACGCCAAAGGGACAAGTGAAGGTACTCGATTTCGGGCTGGCTGAACTTCTTCAAGCCGATCAGGAAGTTTCGACCGTGGATGTGATGAGCGCCACCGCGGAATTATCGGGAACGCTGCCGTATATGTCTCCCGAACAACTGAGCGGCGAGCCGGCGGATGCGCGGAGCGATATTTACGCGACCGGCGTGGCACTTTACGAGATGTCCACCGGGGCAAGGCCATTTCAACAAAAAATGATCTCTGTGCTGATCGCGGAGATTCTGCACGCGCCGCCGCCGCCCCCTGGCCGTCTGCGGCACGACATTTCGGTGAGGCTGGAAGAAATAATCCTGAAGTGTCTGGAAAAGGACCCGAAGAACCGTTACCAATCGGCGACGGAGTTGGCGGTGGATCCTCGGCGGTTGTCGTCTCCTGGAGTGCCGGGTTTGCCGTTGCGAAAAGCGCCGAGGTCTTGGCCGCGCAGGCTGATTCTTTACACCGCGGCCGCGGCGATCGCGATTGCGGTGCTGTTGCTCGCGCTGAATATTGGCGGCATGCGAAGCCATTTGTTTGGGCGGGGCGCCTCCGGCCCGATTCGCTCGCTGGCCGTGCTGCCGCTTACCAATCTTTCCGTCGACCCGGAACAGATTTATTTCGCAGACGGCATTACAGAGGAGCTGATCAACGCGCTTTCGCGCATCAGCGCCCTGCGCGTGATTTCGCGAACCTCCGTGATGCAATATCAGGGCGGGCACAAGCCGCTGCGCGAAATCGCGCGTGAACTAAATGTGGATGCAGTGGTGGAAGGGACCATCCAGCGCTCGGAGGGCCGCGTCAAAATTTCCGCGGCTCTGGTGGATGCGCGTTCGGACCGCAATTTGTGGGGAGAAAGTTACGAAGGCGATCTGCGCGACGTTCTGAACCTGCAAAGCCAAGTGGCCCAGGCCGTGGCTCGCGAGATTCGCGTTCATTTGACGCCGAAGGAGTCCGCCCGCCTGGCGCTCAGCAAGCCCGTGAATCCGCAGGCGTACGAGACATACCTACGCGCGCGCTACTTGTGGAACAAGCGAACTCCCGAGGATCTACAGAGTGCGCTTGTGGAGTTCAAGAAAGCGATTGATCTGGACCCAACGTCGGCGCTCGCGTGGGGCGGCCTTGCCGACGGGTACAGCTTGCTCGCCTATTACGATGAAGCGCCGCCTCGCGTGGCGATGGCCTCCGCGGAAGCTGCTGCGAGAAAATCAATCGAGCTCGACGACTCGCTGGCGGAATCGCACGCCGCGCTCGCCAATATCGAATGGGCCTACGACTGGGACCTGGATGCCGCCGAAAAGGAATTCGAGCGCGCGCTTGAGCTGAACCCGAACTACGCCACCGCGCACGAGTGGCACGGTCTCTATTTGAATCAGGCCGGGCGTTTTGATGAGGGCCTCGCGGAAATGCTGCGCGCGCAGGAACTCGATCCGCTCTCGCAGATCATTCAGGTGAGCGTAGGCCGTTGCTATTACTATGCGCGCAAATATGACCAAGCGCTCGAGTTGCTCCTTCCGCTGGAAAAACAGGAGCCGGATTTCTGGGTCCTGCACGCCGTGGTGGGGCAGACCTATCTGGCGATGGATCGGGTAGGCGACGCCATCACCGAGCTCGACCGCGCCCGCGAGCTCTCGCCTTCGAGCATGAGGAATCTTGGAGTCCTTGGTGATGCTTACGGGCGAGCTGGACGCCGCGCGGACGCATTAAGGCTGGCGCAGCAACTCTCGGGCCTGGCTGAAAAGAGATATGTGCCGCCGGTTTACAGCGCCATGATTTACATGGGCCTGAAAGATAATTCGCAGGCGCTCGCCTATCTTCAAAAAGCGTATGCGGATCGGTCCGACTGGATCATGCAGCTCAACGTCGAACCGGAATTTGATCCGCTGCGGCACGAAGCTGGTTTCAATGATCTGCTGCGCCGTGCCAGCCAAGGCCGGAAGACGGCGAGCGCGACGCATCCGGGCAAATCGAGCGCTGCGTTCACACCCGGAATGAGCACAAGTTTGCTTGACATGCCGTAGGGCGGAGAATAAGCTGGCGCCACTTTCCTTACTTTCATTACAGGAGATTCACGTGGCAAAGAAAAGTACAAATGCAGCATCCATCAGCGCCTTGAAGCGCGAACTCAAGAGCGCCGCGGCTAAGGTGAAGGCCGTCTTGCAGGCGGAAAGTAAATTTCGCCCCATGCTGAAGAAGGCGACGCCGGCCGAGCGCGCGAAGGTCAACCTGAATATTAATTCGCTCAAGAAGCTTTACAAAAGGATGGAGAACCTCGTTCCCTTCTGATTTGCGGAGCCGCTAATTCGAAAGACCGAACTTTACCGGCGTTCCCGCTATCTGATTTGTTACTGGCATGGGAACGATCTGGTCTTTGAGAATTACGCCGCGCGCACCCGCGTGTCCGCCGCGCCCATTACCACCGAAATCCTGAATTTTTTCGCCGACTGGCGTCCCGCGAAGGCTCTGGCACGCCACCTTCCGCAATTCAATGCCAGCTCGCTCCAGCAGGCGATAGCCGGATTGCTCCGCGTGCATCTCTTGGAGAGCTCGTACGCGCCGCGCGATAAGAAGGAGCGTGTCTTCAGCGGTTGGGAAAGTTGGGGCCCAGCCGCAAGTTTTTTTCATTTTTCGACGAAGGATACGAACGCCCCCACCGAGCCGGAGGATTCCATTCGTGACCTGCGACGCCGCGCGCGCGCGAAGTCCATGCCGGCGGCCGTGAAGAGCTATCCGCGGTCTGCGCAGATTGTGTTACCTGCACCGCAAGTGGCGCACGATCTGCCGCGCGCGCTGCTCGAGCGCCGCACCTGGCGAAAATTCGCGCCGGGCCCAATCGAGCTTCACCGGCTCGCCACATTGTTGGGGCTTACGTTCGGCGTGCAGCAGTGGGTCGAGCTAGAGGGAGTAGGCCGCGTCGCGCTGAAGACTTCGCCGTCGGGCGGCTCGCGGCATCCGATGGAAGCCTACGTTGCTGCCACAAGCGTCAACGGACTTCGGCGCGGACTTTATCACTACGATTCCGCCATGCACCGCCTCGAATTGCTGCGCAAAGGAGCGACGCCTGCACAGATCACACGCTATTTGAATGGCCAGTGGTGGTTTGGCGGCGCGGGCGCCGTGGTGCTGATGACCGCCGTCTTCTCTCGCACGCAGTGGAAATATCACGCTCCGAGGGCTTATCGCGCCGTGCTGATCGAGGCCGGCCACCTGTGCCAGACGTTTTGCATTGTGGCCACATGGCTCGGCCTCGCGCCCTTTTGCACGATGGCGCTTGCCGATTCGAGAATTGAACGGGACCTCGGAATTGATGGAGTCAACGAGTCTGTGATCTACGCGGCTGGAGTGGGCGTGCGGCCGGAGAAGGCCGATTGGGCGCCGTGGCCAGACCGCACGTACGGTAAACGCGTGCCGAATCTGGCGCGGTGATCGTAGGGTTCGAAGATAAATCCGCTCACTCTTTCAGGCAGGCAAGCCAAAAAAATAAGGAGGCGGCCCAGGTCGAACCCCGAGATGGTACTGATACTACGCAACTTACTGAACAATAAGACGCTCAAGACGCACTAAACGCCTCAGACGCGACTTGGTCGTACAAAAACACGTACAAAACACCAGGCGCAATTTGGGCACAGTGCTTGGGATTACGGCTTGGGTCAGATCGAGACAGGACCGCTAGAAGCGGATGTTCGGGCGACGTGGTGAGGCGAGCAGGCGCGGCACAATTTGGGGCAGGCGTCCAAGCGGACAAAACCGACGCCATACATGATGGCATAGATGTCGAACCCGATCTGATCGAGCAGCTTGTTGAGGAGCTTCTTATCTACCATGCTCTACAAACTGATCGTGAACGTCAGGTGCTGCGTGAGATGGTCATCGTCGAATTCAACGATCAACTTCGTGCTGGCATCGTGGCTCACATTCGCACACGCACGCAGCTCTTGTTGATGGCGGCCGTACTTATGGCGCTTCTAGCCGGCAGTGGCGCACAGCGAGCGAACGCGGCCATTCGCGCCGCTCGCCAGGATTCCGCCTCGCCCGCGCAGGCCACGCTGGCGGATCTCGCCTGGCTGGCCGGTGGGCGGGCATGGTTGGAGCGAATCAGGTCGAGCAGATCTGTTCGGGGCCGGAGCACGGCATGATGATGGGAATGTTCCGCGTGATTGCCGGCGACAAGGTCGCGGGCATCGAGCTCTACACGATTGAGCCAGCCGCGAACGGAGGAATCGAAGAGCACGTCCGCTTCTTCACACCCGCGCTCGAGCCGGACGATCCGCCGGTGGTGACGCTGGTGCTGAAGAGCCTTTCGCCGAACCAGGTTGTGTTCGAGAACCCGAGCGGCAATTATCCCAGGCGCAGCACGCTCACCCGGGACAGCGCCGACGCATTCCATTCGCACATCGAGTTGATGGACGCCAAGGGAAAGTCCATGTTCATTGACGCAGACTGGAAGCGCGTGCAGTAAGCGCCATAGTTGGAACCACAATCCGCGAGCAGCAGACACACTGCGACGGTTGCAGTAGGGCGGCGGCCGGACCGCAGAAAAAAGCGTGCTTGCACGTCTCACGCGTGCTAAGATAACTGCTAGCGTGGTTGCCTAACTTAACAACCCACGGTCGGTAAGACAGGCCACGCTGACCTGGTTTTGGAGGGGTGGTTCATGCGCGTCCAGTCCGCATTCCTAAGGTCTTTCTTCGCCATTTTGACAATTACTGCCGGCGCGCTGGGTGCGTCCGCGCAGTCGACTTATACGCCGGGTTCCGTTACAACGGCCATGTCACCCGATGCGGCGATGATCGGCGGAAGTTCCTCGGTGATTGTTCACGTCCAGGAATCCAGCGGCAGCCCTTTGAATGTGGCGGCTAAAGTGAAGCTCATGTCCAAGGACCGCATGAGTGCTGCGGATCAAGCCCGCGCGTTGGACATGGGTAATATGGGCCGCGAGGACTACAGCGCTAACGTGAAGGCCGGCGTCGCGACGGTTGACGGGATCGCGGGCGGCGAGTACATCGTGGAGGTTTCCGCGCCCGGATTTCAGACGGCGCACGACACCGTAACGGTTCTGGGCGCTTACAGCACGACGAACACGTTTATCAAGCTGCACCCTTTTGACG
>Ga0182024_10014317_pt1 | contig 15345 bp, 14 predicted proteins | sample P32metaG_FD_120480 | JGI IMG/M metagenome (GOLD analysis project Ga0182024, IMG submission 120480) | Permafrost microbial communities from Stordalen Mire, Sweden - P3-2 metaG (Illumina Assembly) | ecosystem: Environmental > Terrestrial > Soil > Wetlands > Permafrost | place: Sweden: Stordalen... | reverse complement strand
CATTTTCCCGATTTCTGGACGGTGTACCACTCGAGGGATTGGCGCGTCTTTTTCCAAGGAAAGGTGCGTGCGCGTCTACTCGTAGGATTTGACAGATGACTTCAATACGCGATGTACACGGGTTTGATTGAAGACGATAACGTTAAACATGGCTCCAGCAGCGTGAACTCCGAGGCATTGCAAATCCAACCGCTTCAATAGGACGGAGTTTTTGGTAGGGACTGCCAAAAGGTATAGCGGTTAGATCTTCTGCACCTCAGTGAGCAGGAAATATCTTCGCTGCCTCATACACAGGTGCAACTTCGGGCGACGAAAGATAGGCCAAGAGCGCGTTAGCGGCTTTCGAGTCTTTCACGCTGGTGGATAGGAAGCCTGTGATATCAACCGGAGTGGAAGCCTCGGGCGGCAGAACTCCCACGACGTCGAGGCCCGGGTTGCGCATCTCGCTGAGATAGGGGCCCAGGGCGATCTCGGTTTCGCCCTTGGCGACCGAGTCCTGCACGATGCCGGCGTTTTGGACCCATTTGATCTTCGGCTTTACCTGGTCGGTAATGCCAAGCTTTTCAAGCGCCTCTAGGACAACGCCACCTGCGCTGCCCTGAGCGGGGTCCACGGAGATAATGGACTTCGCATCGAGTAGTGTGCGCTTGAGCGCTGCGGGTGTGGAAATATCGGGCTTCGGCGCACCCTTTTGCACCGCGAGCGCCAAGCGAAGCCTCGCGATGACGGTCGCGCTACTGGGGACAATGTTGCCCGTTTTGAGCGCCTCGGGGAACGGTGCAAACAGGAGCGACACGTCTAGAGCCTGGCCGCTCGCAACAGTCTTCCTGGTGCTTACGCCAGTGCCGTATGTCACTTTCACAGTAATACCCGTCTTGGCTTCAAAGTTCGCAACCAATTTGTCAATCGTCGTCATGATCGGGTTCGGCGACAGGAGAGTTATCTCGCTCTGGGCCCGAGCGCTGGACGAAACACCAAGCGCAAGTGCAATGACGGCAATTGACGAAAGCAGATTTTTCATGGCGTCTTCCTCAATTCATCCGGCGATACAACTTCGGCGCTCCATGCAGTATTCAAACTAGCCGGATGCCCCCCTTTATATACCAAGTCCGCCGAGTGGGGTCACCCTTTCTTCGCCGCCGCCTGTTTCCATATCCCTCCGCGCCCACGCGGGAGCCAACTGGAGCGTGGCTTGATTGCGGCGATGGTTTTGAATAGTTATCAACTCTACAGTAAATAGAGTAAGCGGAGGCGCGTTGGCTGTCCCACGGCTCAGGTATATGATGCGGCGTCTTGCGGCGCCGCCCGTCACCGGAGGAATTTGCATTGACAACTGTTGTCGAGCATTGCCTGTCCAAGCAACCACATGTATATTGTCGCCAAGACGAAGTGACCTAAAGGGGTATTCGCAATTAATACGGACGATGCTCTTGTGCAGAGAGCGGGCAAGTCCTGGTCGGCAGGACGCTCAGCGGACAGCGAAAACAGGGGGAAACATGAAGGTCAGATCGAGGCAATCGATTTGTCGTGCTATGGAAGTGCTGATCCTGTGCCTGGTGGGGGTTGCTTCGGGACGCACCCAAGCCGTGCAGGCTGGGACGGGGGAAAAGCCGCAGATGGCAGAAGATGTCTTCAAGAACATCCAAGTGCTGAGAGGGATTCCCGTGAAGGAATTCATGGGGGCAATGGGTTTTTTTTCCGCCTCTCTGAGCTTAAACTGCACGGACTGTCACGTATCTGAAAGCTCCGACAGCTGGGCAAGATATGCTGACGACACCCCACTTAAGCAAACTGCGCGCAGGATGGTCGTGATGGTGAACGCCATCAACAAGGCCGATTTCGGTGGGACACGCATGGTTACTTGCTACACTTGCCATCGCGGTGGCAATCGCCCCGAAATCATACCGAGTCTGGCAGACCAATACGGCGCTCCGCCTCCCGAAGATCCAGATCGAGTTGAAATTCTCGGGAAGCCCTTCGCAGGACCCTCCGTCGATCAAATTCTTGACAAATATATCCAGGCGCTCGGTGGGGCTCAGCAACTGAACAAGATCACTAGCTTGGTCGCCAAGGGCACTTATGAAGGATACGACACGGATTTTGCGAAGGTCCAGTTGGATGTCTTTGCTAAAACTCCTGACCACCTCGCAATGATCGCCCACAAGGTTAACGGCGACCGCAGCACAATCTATGATGGCCTGGACGCTTGGGTAGCAGCGCCGGATACAGAGGTGCCAGTGCCGGTGCTCCCTCTGGCCGACGGGGATCTGGACGGAGCCAAAGTGGATGCGAATCTGTTTTTTCCGGCACAAATCAAACAAAACTTCAGCAAATGGCGCGCCGGCTTCCCGCCCACCGCCATTGACAATCATCCTGTCCAAGTCATTGAGGGAACTACCGCAACAGGATCCCGCGTAAAATTATACTTTGATAAACAGTCGGGCCTGCTGGTGCGGCAGGTGCGCTATACCAACACGCCGGTCGGGCCCATTCCCACGCATATTGAGTACTCCGATTACCGGGCGGTATCCGGAGTGAAGATTCCCTTTAAGTGGATCGTAACCTGGACAGACGGGCAAACGACCACTCAGTTGAGTTCGGTGCAACCGAACCTCCCTATCGATGCTGGGAAGTTCGCCAAACCAGTTCCCCCGACTAAACCAAAGCCCTAGCCCGTGGGCCGGCCCCGTGAGGTTGATCACTTTTTATGTGGTGAGCGTGCATTCGCCCGGCAGAATGTTTAGCCCACACATCATCCCGAAGCGCGCGGACTGTTGAATATTCTCAGTCCGCTCTCACTTAGCCCGATCCTTTGGTCCCTCTGTCATCGTGTGAATCCTTATGACTGCACCGCGCCCGACCACGAGCAAATCTTTCTTGCCCGGGCCAGCAAAACCACAGTTCTGAGGTGGCATATCGTAAGGCATTTCAATGTCGCCCAGGTGCTCACCATCCGCGCTGAATACCTGGACTCCGGCCGGAGTGGTGGAGAACATGCGGCCCTGGTTATCACTGCACAAGCCATCGGCACCGCTAACCAGCCCCTTATCGGTTTGCTGCTTGAGGTCAAATTTGCCCCAGTTTTTGCGATTCTTCAAAGTTCCATCGGACTGGATATTGTAGGTGACCAGAAACTCGCCGTCCCAATCGTTGACGTAGAGGGTTTTCTGATCTGGGCTCATGGTGATACCGTTTGGCCTGTTGATGTCATCAGCGACCCTCATTATCTTTCCACCCGCCGGAATGTAGTAAACCGCCTGCGGCAAGTCTTCGGGCGACCTCGTTGCACCGACTTGATAACAGTCCGTAAAGTAAACGCCACCTTTCTTGTCAACGACGATATCGTTGGGCCGGATGAAGGGTTTACCTTCGAAACTATCGGCGAGCAGCATTTCGCTGCCTTTGGGATAGACAATGCTGACCTTCTTTGAATATTGCGCCGCAAAGATGCGACCTTTCGAATCCAAGGCCAGGCCCGCTGCGTTGTCCGCGTTCTCCACAAGTACAGTTACATTTCCATCCGCATCGACTTTGCTTACGCCGCCTCCCGTTGTGACTAAGAGACTGCCGTCAGGCATGCCTACACCCGCATCAGAGCCCCGCATCCCGAATTTGACGACTTCGATTTTCGTTCCGGCTTTGACCACGCCAGGAATTTCCGGCGTAACCTTGTCGGTGGCAGGCGGCTTCTGATCTTGAGCTTCACCGCCCCGGCGACCCTGAGCGAACAGCGCCGGGCAGCAAAAAACAAATAACAACAGTACAAAGAAAGTATTTTTCGATCTCATGTTGTAACCTCCTCTGCTACACCCTTCTGGTTTGTCTCGGCCGGAATTTCGTTTTCGGCTCGTAACTGGCCCGCATTATACACACCGAGCGGGTTCAGCGCATTTTTAGTGCCACGGCGTGCAGGTAACATTAACGGAGCAGTTCGTTGAAGCGTAGGTTATGATGTGATAACTCATGGCAAGTTTCGTGCCGATGCAATGCCACTTTCTCAATTTAAACGTCAAGGACATTTGCGTTGCAAGTTGTCAGGAGTCTTCAGGATTGAAACATGGCCAAATCTATGATCAAATTGTGCACCAGTTTCGGCCGGCACGGATACACTAGGGGGTTTTAAATGAACACTCGTGTTGGATGGTTCCTGCTGGCTGTATTTGTATTGCTTTTGACGCCGATAATTGTTGCTGCAACTCCCCAACAAGCGGATAGCAAATACACAGGGCTGCCGTGGGCCTACGGCTTCCCGAATTCCGCACCCCCGGGAGAGACTGCACCTGCGCCGGCGCGTGGGCGCGGAGCAGCTGCGCCCGCCGCTCCCACGGGAGAGACTGAAGCTTTAATGCACCTGCCTGGTGCGAGCACGGCGTTCAATTTGAAGCAGATTGACGATAACTATGGGCCCGCCGATTGGTTTCCCGAAGACCATCCCCAGATGCCCGCCCCCGTGGCCCATGGCCGGAAACCAGATGTGCCGGCTTGCGGTTTCTGCCACTACCCCAATGGCAAGGGTCGTCCCAATAATGCCGGCCCTGCCGGGTTGCCTGCCGAGTATATCCTGCAGCAGTTGCAAGATTTTAGAAACGGCGCCAGAAAAAGCTGGGATACCAGAAAGAGAAATACGACTCAGATGATCACCATCGCCAAGGGCTTGAACGACGACGAGATGAAGGCTGCCGCGGAGTACTTTGCCTCAATGAAATGGACTCCCTGGATCAAGGTCGTCGAGACTGACACCGTACCGAAGACGCAGTTCCTCGGAGGCGGAGGAGGCCTATCTGCCCCATTAGAAGGAACCGAAGCTGGAACCGAACCCATCGGCCATCGCTTGGTCGAAGTACCTGCAAACGTGGAAGAAACCGAACCTCTGCGCAGTCCGCGATCTGGGTTTATCGCCTACGTGCCCGTCGGCACCCTCAAGAAAGGTGAGGCTCTGGTTACGAAAGGCGGCGATGGCAAAACGGTTGCGTGCGCCGCCTGTCACGGCGATGGCCTGAAAGGCAACGGCAATTTCCCTTCACTCGCGGGCCGTTCTCCCAGTTATCTTGCGCGCCAACTTTATGACATGCAGCACTTCACGCGCGTGGGTCCCGGGACCCAACTGATGCAACCGGTCGTCGAGAAGTTGAGTGAAGACGACATCCTGGCGATCACGGCTTACATAGCCTCGCTCAATCCGTAACGGAAAAATTCTGCTCACTTGGAGAATCGTCGGCGACGCAATCTCTCATTTGCCGAGACCACACCTTCCTGCTAACAAACTTTATGGCATGATAAATAAATATCTCCGACATACGCATGAACAAGTTGGGCAGAATCTAGCCGTGTTTATCGCGAGTAGACAGGGATTAGCCATTCGGGGCTAGCCCGCCATTCTCACCAGCGATGGGGGTGAAGCCCAGATTCCAAGCAGGTCTGTTGATGCATCCGGGCACCTGGGGCTCGGCTGCGAACTGCACGGTAGTGCCGTGCCCGGGCTCAATGCAGACGAATTACGTCGTCGTTTGCTTTAATCGCGTGGAATCATCCTCGGATTTGTGAGAAATCCGGACTAGCGTGGATTTACGCGCCGCGGTAACAGCACGCTTACAATCGAGTAATTTTTTTGATCGCGCCCAAAGTACGGGATATCGCCAAGCTACTTCTTTTTTTCGCCGGCCGCTGCGTTTGCCGCAGCTTCTTCGGCAACTGTCTTATTATAGTCCGCCGCTTCTGAGGGCGAGCAGATCATTTCCCGAATATCGAACCACTCCGGTTGCAACCTGAGAGTGAATTTGTTCAGGGCCACCCAGGGTTTTGTGTACATCTTCGGGTCGATGATCGTTAGCGTGAGTTCCATGATGTCATGGTTCACGCGATGGAAAGTTTCCTCCACCTTCAATTCGTCGCTATGCGGGCGGCCAACATTATCGATCCAGGTCCTTTCATCCAAGCCCACTGTCTGGACGACAAACGTATAGTCGTCCGTCCACTTGCCAACCGAATACCCGTACCACCGCGGCTCTAAAACCTCTTTGGGGAGATCCCGCCCATCCGTCCAAATGTTGCGCCATACCTGATTATTCTGATAGACGAACATGACCTGGCTTTTTGTTTGAAATACCTGTATCGCCCTCAGGTTAAAAAGCTCCACACGCGGGAATCCTATCGGATCACATATGTCAAAGGGATCATTATTTTCCGCGATAGGAACTGCTGTGGTCCCAAATCCCGGCTTATGGGACCTCCACAGTTTCTCGCCTTCGGGTGTAAACGGCAAGATATGCTCAGGCTTCCCGTCCGATGGGTATTGCCTCGGGCCAGTTGCAAAGACCCCGTCCCTATATCCTGGTGTAGGTTCCCAAATCCCGGACAGATCACGGACTGGAGCGGGGTCTGACGTCTGACCCTTCACTGCTCCCGGGACGACCCGGTCCCAGCCGTCACGATGTATGTTCTTACCTGATTCCCTCGGTTCGCCCGTCTGAGCGTGGGTAATGGGTGCGATGGTCAGCACTGCAAGTACAATCGTTGGGGTCACAAAGCGCTTTAGCATTTTCGGAACCCTCTCAGTTGGATAGACACCACACTTGGATTCAATCTCGGGGCAATACACTGCCAGACAACCCAACCCAATCCGCTACTCGATGCGCCACACACTTACAGCCCCAAACTGCATCGATCAAACTCTACCGCTCATTACCCATACTCATCTCTTGGCCGTCGGGGAGTACGGCTTTAGTGACGCGCCCGACTGGAGCACCATTCTTGGCCATTCCAGTCATGGTAACTGTGATCTCATCTCCGGGTTTGAATGTCTTAGCGGTGAAACCAAAGTTGATCAGGGTGGACGGAGCGTTCCACTCACCGATCCAATGCACGACTGTGCCTTTGTCATCCTTGGCATCGAACTTCAGGAAGGTATGAGGATTGCTCCACACCCATGCCGTTACTGTTCCCTTTACAGTAACCGACTTGCCATCATACGCTGCGTTTCCATGGTGTGCTAACAGAGGACCTGAAACTGTTAACAGGCCCACAACCACGAGCAGAATCGACTTACGTTTATTTTTCACAGCATCCCTCCAAATTTCATTCCTTACTGCCTCAGCGTCTCCCCGGCCTCCCGATGCCGCGGCGATTCTACAGCAAGTTGTCGCACCAAACAATTCTATTGTAAAGTTCTAAGTCTTGTGGGTTGGAAGAGTATCCTCGTTTGCTTCAATCCGAACGGCACGCAGCCTGGCTGAACGCGCAGAGGGCAAATGGATCGTGCTTGACAACGAGTAACTGAGGAAGTAGAAATACGCTAAGCGGCACCAAAATCGTTTCCAGACTATGCACGAAAGGGATCTTTCAAATGCATAATCGTATAGTTGTATTAATAGGAGCATTCGCGTTGGCTTTCCTGCCGTTCACTCCTGCCGCTCGGTCTCAGCAATCAGGAACGGTGAGGGATCAGAGTGTGGCCCCTGCTGCTGGCCCCGTACTGCGCGACGGTTGGGGGCGACCCGCAATTAATCCAGCGAAGGGTCAGAAGCCAGCCCCTGCTCCACGTCATGACATTTCTGGAATTTGGGAGCCGGCCAAGGGCCCCGGCGACGGGATCCAGGCAAATGGCCCGAAGGATATGCCGTATGACGGGAAGCCAGAACACGACCCACCCTACACTCCTTTAGGGTTGCAAACTTTAAAGTCCCATAAAGCGCTCTACGGATACGCAGCGGTTCTCGAGGGACTTAGTAACGATCCAAGAAATAAATGTGATCCGCTGGGGTTCCCGCGCGCGGATTTTTATCAAGTAAGGCACACGCAGATCCTTCAGAACGACCGTCAGGTAGTGATCTTGTACGAATTTGAAAAGAGGTGGCGCACCATCTGGACGGACGGGCGAGATCTGCCTCAGGAAATTCCAGAGCCAAAGTGGTACGGATATTCCGTGGGAAAATGGGTGGATGACGACACGCTAGTCGTCCAGACAATCGGGACGATGGGAGATGAGAGAGCCTGGCTCGACGAAACGGGTCGTCCGGTCAGCGACGCTATGCGCGTGGAGGAGCGTATCCATCGAGTGGACCACGACAACTTGGAACTGACGGTGACCATTGATGACCCTAAAATGTATACACACCCGTGGGTGGCAATGAACAAGTTTCCTATGAGATTGCAATCCCCCGATTACGATGTTGTGGAAATGATGTGCGTACCTTCAGAGATCGATCGATACAATAAGGAATACGGCGATGTTGCCAGCGGCACCGACGGTAAGTAGTCTGAACAACATTTCGATCTTGCGTTTTCGGAGCCGGATTCAGTGATAGTCTGCAGAAGCCGCAGGGAGTATAAAGCCGAAAAGAATTCGGCTAGACAGTGAGTGGGCACTGGATGCTTACTTCTCCAAGCCCTCAAACTTGCGGGCAGGTTGAGGCCCAGCACGTCTGAAAAGCGCGTTTTGCACATCTGGCGAACATGCAACTGCAATTGACTTGTGCCGAAACGTGTCTTAGAATCCGCGCACTATTGATATTCGCTCGTTCGGGGTGTGATCGGTCGCGACGAAATGGGGAGGTTACCCGTGAAAGTTAAGTGCTTAACGGTTTTTGCCTTGACAGCTGCAGTTTTGATCGCCTTGCTTCCAGTGTCTGCACACCATGGCAACGCGGCGTTTGATACCGGGAAAAAAGTTACTATGAAAGGAACCGTCACGGAATGGTTTTGGGCCAATCCCCATTGCTTCCTGAAGTTCGATGTGAAGGATGACAGCGGCAACCCTGTGCACTGGGTGGCGGAAACTAACAATGCGCCCGACATGATCGAGCGTGGTTGGAGCAATAAGTCTTTCAAGCCCGGGGATGAAATTACCGTCACGGTAGAGCCTGTCAAGAATGGCAGGCCAGTCGGGCGTGTTCTAGAGGTCGTGCTCCCCGATGGCCAGACGTTGGGCATGGCATATCTGAAGAAGTGAGGTGTGTGAAGCGCTCCCTGCTAAGTAAGGCCCTCGTTGTTTAATGTACCTGCAAAGGCTAGTATCACTTTCTTTCGACTTCAGTTTCCGACTTTCTCCATAGCTTTCATTACGTCGCGCGACTGACGCTGCGAAGCGTCTCCCAGGAAAATATCTCCAGGAGTCGCCAGTGGGCATAGTCGGAGGGACTCAGGGCCAACGCGAAGTGGACGTGAAGTCCAAACTATGGCACTGCAGGTACCGGCGGAGCCGGTCTGTCGAACTTCGCCGCGTCAATCGGGACATTGGCTACCACCTGGTTCATTTCAAAAATGGACCGCCCGTCTATCCAAGTTAAAGTCCATTTAAAAGGCATTTTGACTCCCGCTACTTCGCGGTAGTCAGAGAAGTCAGTTTGCGTGGAAATGAAACCGATGGGCAATTCGGTGTAACGCACCATTCGCAACAGCAGTGATGTTTGCTTGTCGAAGTACAACTTCACAATCGTACCGCCAGGACTGGTTCCCTGGACGACGTTGACGTCGCGATCATTAATCACGAAGGGGAAGCCCACAACCCATTTGCTGAAAATTTGCTTGATCCGCGCTGGGAAAGACATCCCCGCGTCGATCTTGGCGCTGTCCAAATCGCCACCAGTCAGCGGGACTACCGGTACCGGCTTGTCTGTCTCTGGCGCTGCGCTCCAACCCGTGCGACCATCGCAACTCGTGGTACTGTCGCCAGAGGGCGCATGCATGATCGTGGTGCGCTCACCTGGAGCCTTAGCATAAACCTCTGCCGGGCGCTTCTCCGGATCGTCGTATGCCTGGAAGGTTCCCTTAGCCGTAAAACTCGTAATGGCGGAGAGGCGCTGGGCCCCGCCGAGCGCCTGAATATATTTGTCAAGAATTTGGTCGGCGGAAGGTTGCCCGGGAGCTTGCGCAGTAATCAGATCCGGCTCTTCCGGGGCCGGAGTGCTGTATTGTTCGGACAAATTCGGGGTGACCTTTGGGCGATTGGAGAATCGATGGCAGGTGTAGCAGGTCACCTTGCGTTCTCCACCAAATTCGGCCTTGTTAATGGCGTTCATCGTCAGAACCATTCTGCGCGCGGTCTGCTTAAGCGGGGTGTCCTCGGCATACTTTGCCCAATTGCCGCCGCTATCGTCGCCATGGCAATACGTGCAGTTCGCGTTCAGAGAGGCGGAAAAGAACCCCATAGTCTCCATGAATTCGTTCACGGTTAGGCCTCTAAGCACCTGGATATTCTTGAAGGCATCTTCGGCCACTAACGGTTTCTGCTCTGGCCCACCAGCTTGCCCGCGTACCAACACAACGCCCAATGGACTTAAGACCATCGTTCCGACTGCACAGAGAATCATTCGCATCAATCCAAGCTTCATACCGCCTCCCTTTTGGCTGGCGCGAAGGATACTTTGAAATAGGTCTCGAAGGTACATGTAGTATTACGCGTCGCGGATGTACGACAGACGCAGCGCGGTCTTAGTAGTTCGGAATCTCCACGGCTGCTGTGACCACGCAGAGCCATAACAATATTTCGACCAAACCTCCGAGTTTGGCCACGAGCGGTGTATCAGATTCACGGCCCCACGTACTGGCTTTCCACTGGACCACAATGTGCCATGCGAGAGCTAACGGTACGAACAAGCCCAACTTGTATCGAAAGGCTGTATTGACCAGGTACGTCGATCCAATCCCCGAGTACAACAAGAACCCGCCGAGGGCAACCACGGAAAATCCGATCCAGTTCCAGGCGAACAAATCATCCGAAAGTTGGGCCGCAGTTTGCCCCTTCCTACCCACACCCAACAGGCGCAAATCGACAGTGAAGTTCGTTCCGAGCCACAGACTTAGTCCTGAAAAATGAATAACCTGAATGAATGGATAGATGCGGGTAGTTCGGATTATAGTCGCCCACCCTGTGCTTTCCAGCCACTTGGTGAAGGCATACAAGAGAGCATACATGCGCAAGAACCTCATCCAAAGTTCTTACTGCTGATCTTTAATTGCCGTCTGTCTGCCGATGTCTCGAGAGTGCTGTGATTTCGACTCCCGCGAGGGCGCTAATATACTTCACTTAATGCTGTAGCACAAACTTCAATTACCCGAATCCTCGTTGGACATCTTCTTCCAGTAGGTATCGGAGGTGATCGCAACGGCAAGTGAGAGCAGAATCTTATTTCCAAGGCTCCCTTGCTTTTCTCATCAGCGACCCGGCAGGTTGCTCATTCAGCTCTAACCGAATTCCGTTCGTGTCGGTAATGCTTGACAGTCGCGAGCCGAATGGCGGTTCATTGCGTCGGGGGCGTGAGAAGATTTGGAGACGGACGAGTCAGAGGACGAAATTGATTTAACGATGGCGTCGTCTCCACGGCTTGCCGAAAAAGGCGCAGTCGTTTCATTCTGGACTCCGATTTTTGCGCGAAGAATTTCTCTTACCTTCCGGTCTTGCAGCAGGACGGATTCTTCCCCCCACAAGGCGGGATCAGAACGGTAATCGAAAAGCTTTTTTTCTCCTGGCTCACCATTTTACTTATGAGTATCGATAACGGCAGAGTTATTTTTGACGGCGTCGATGAAGACCTTGACCGTCAGTCAAGCCAGGCGTATGCTGCGCGCAGTAAACAGTTGGGAAATTGCGACACTAAAAACCCGATGAGAGGTATGGAAATGAGAAATCCTTTTACGAGCGCTATCATGGGCATCGTGGCAATGCTGTTTTTCTCGTTGGTCGCTACGGCCCAGATGGCTCAGCCTCAAGATAAGCCGGGCAATGAGGCACGCTCGCCATGGAAATTTTATCCTACCGACAGATCTGTCGGGGACGGGGGACCGGCTCCGAAGCGCGATATGACTGGCACCTGGGCCGGACCCGGGTCCGGGTCGGGAATTTCACGTCCACAAGGAGCAGAGCAGCCTTCGCTAACGCCCTTGGGTCTGCAACTGATGAGTCAAAACAAACCTCTGCAGAAGTACAGCCCGGCGGGCACCAACGACCCTCATGTAAGATACTGCGATCCGTTTGGAGTTCCTCAAAACATGATCAATGAAATCCGGGGGCTGTCCATCGCGGCAATGCCGAACCGGATAGTCATGTTGCTTCAGTTTCAGGACATGTGGCGCGAAATCTGGATGGATGGGCGAACGCTTCCAACCAATGTGGGTGCAAGCGAAAAAGGTGCGCTTGATCCCAGGTTTAACGGCTATTCGGTCGGCCACTGGGAGGATGACTACACACTGGTCGTCGACACCACAGGGTTCGACGAACGAACTTGGGTTACCTCCGCCGGCTTTCCGCATACCGTCGATGCACACATCACGGAACGCTACACGCGTACCAGCCATAACGACATGAAGATGACGTTGACGGTCGAGGATCCGAAGATTTACACGAAACCTTTTTCGCTCGGGACGTTTAATTTCAGGTGGATTCCAAATCAACAACTCGATGAATGGCTCTGCTTGCCATCGGACGTGATGCAGTACTTGAAGACGATGGGTGATCCCGCCGGCAGCGATCCTGATGCTGCGCCACAACGCAGGTAGACCCAAAGGAATGACGATCCGTGTTGCTCCATTCAAATGCGACACGCGATATCACCGGGATCAAATCTCACGTATTTGGATTCCTGCACTTGGGCCCCTAATTTCTGAAACGTGCAGGCGTCTATCTGCGTCATTAATGAAAGTGGACAGGCGGTATATGGAGGGCATTCTCTCGATTCTTGGGGGGCGGGCCATATTTTCAACCTCGGAGGTGCAACATGAAAATGAAGGTGCTACCATTCGCTGCCTTGATCGGCGGACTTCTGGCTATTTGCGCTCCAACATTCGCACATCACGGGGCTGCGGCTTACGACATGAGCAAGCCGTTGGAGTTGAAGGGCGCTGTAGTTGCTCAGTATTTGTGGATCAATCCTCACCCCTTGATCATTGTTGATTATAAAGACGAAAAGGGTGACGTCCAGCATTGGACTACGGAGACGGGCAGTACCCTGGCGATAAGTCTTATCGGCTGGACCAGAACTACGCTGAAGACTGGGGACGTAATCACAATCTATATCTGGAAATCCAAATCCGGCCGGATGGTTGGGCGTCTTAATAAAATTATTTTGGCAGACGGCACAGTGATGAGGGACACCCAGACGGGGGCAGATAACGGAGCGCGCGCGGACACCGGAGTTGGCAGGTGACTTCGGCTTGAGGGTTCTCACCCCGCCTGCCCTCGCATCGTAGAAGGAGGGCGGAGTTTTCTTCTGGGGGCGCTTTCTATCCACAGAGACAATCATTTGTGGCAAGTTAGCGAGTGGAATAGTAGGGAGCGCACATATCCGAAATGAGGTGCCGCATGAAAAATCAACTGCTCAAATCTTTTGGCCTGACCGTCGGGCTTTTAGCCCTTTGCGGCTCTGCATTCGCCCATCATGGAACCGCGGCGAACGCGGACAAGGTAACGGAATTGAAACATGTAACTGTGACGAGATTCTCCTGGGCCAATCCGCACAGCCTGATCTTTTTTGACGAAAAGAGTGCCAATGGTGAAGTCATCCACTGGGTCTGCGAATCTGCTGCCCCTCAGGCTCTGCGGCTGATTGGTTGGTCCAAGACTTCCATCGAACCCGGTGACGTGGTCACCATCGACCTGTACGCTTCCAAGAATGGCAACCCCGTTGGCCGTCTCCAGAAGGTCACCCTGGCTGACGGTACTGTATTGCACGACACTGTGCTTGGGGGGGACGCAGGGGGCAAAACGAAATACGATCCAGATGCCGGTAAGTAAGTCATTTCGGTCGTTGAATTAGCTCGAACTGGGACGGTGAGAGACAGTAGCGTGGGCAAGCGAGAAAAAACTTTAGCCGAGACTGTTCAAGTACCTCTTGGAGCGGATATGGGGAGACGTATTCGAGGAGACCTGGTGATGCGATATAGAGTAGGCGCACCAATGGCTGCGATGATAGTTGCCATGATGTTTCCTTTGCTTATCGAGGCTCAACAGCCCAGCCCGGCTGCTCAGCCAACGCGGCCAGGACCGAAAGAGGGATTTATCTCTGAAGGAGTTCCCAAGATGCCGGATCCAGCGGGACCGGCTCCGAAGCGGGACCTCTCGGGTGCTTGGGTAGGGCCGCAAAGGACCAAGGTCGATCCGATGCCCCCCATGACCCCCGCGGGCGAATCGCGATTTAAGATGAACAAACCGTATTTGGGCTTCGCAGCAGTCGCCGCTGCCGCTGCCGGCGGTGGCCTGCCGCCAACAAACGACCCAACTATAACGTGTGATCCTCTGGGATTCCCGCGGGACCTTTTGGCCCACGCGGTGAGCAGTAGAGGAGGAATGCTATTCGGATCAGCGCCAAATCGCATGATTATCAACTACGAACAGCAGCGCGTATGGCGAGAGATCTGGCTGGACGGGCGGCAACTTCCGGTGAAGGTGGATGCTAAAGATGCGCCCGATTCGAGGTATTACGGGTATTCGGTAGGCCACTGGGAAAACGACAATACTTTCGTTATCCAGACCACGGGTGTGGACGAACGAGCTTGGCTGGACGAAGCCGGACATCCGCGCAGTTCCTCCGCGCACATCGAAGAACGTTATACGCGCGTTGACCAATATAATTTGGAATTGGAGGCCACGCTCGATGATCCGAAGTTCTATACGAAGCCATGGACATTTATGAGAGCTCACTACTATTGGATGAAGAATCAGGAATTCGCAGAAACTTTATGTGTTCCCTCGGAGGCTCTTGAGTACCGGGACTCGCTTGCCAGACCGTCGGGCATCGATGCCGATACCAGCAAATAGGTCCGGTGCAGGCTCAATTGCAGAAGTGTAAATATTCAGTATCGGCCCCGCTCGTTAGGCAGCACACTATCGTCGCAAAATAAAGGTGACTCAGCGCGCTTCGTCTTGGTTAGCCGTGTCGCTCGTCCGGACACGTTTCCGCGGTCCAGACATCGCATGAACCAGCGCTTCTACCTGTTTTCAGTTTGAACAGCTTTTCAGACCTCTAGGAATTAGTGACGTTACACCCGTAAGGTCCCCGAATGGTTACCCTAAGGCGATCTTCAGTTTGTAGATAAGGCGTCGTCGGAGCGGCGTCAAGACTATTCCTTTCTAATTGAATTGTCGCCGACGGGGGCGATTGCTGGTGTCGGGGAAGCGATTGGGCGGTCATCGCAAGCATAGTCCGCCACAAAACAGCCGTCCGGTAGCGGCGATCCCGCCAAATAACCCCGACAACTTACATAAGACACGCATTGTGACATAGTGCGCAGTGGCTAGTATTACTACGTTAAGTTATTGACGTTTCCTCGTGAAGCTGTTACCGTCGCGAGCATGACGGATGCCCAAGTCGAGAAATGCCGAAAACGCTTGGAACAATTCCTGAAGGATTTGCT
>Ga0182024_10014316_pt1 | contig 15346 bp, 14 predicted proteins | sample P32metaG_FD_120480 | JGI IMG/M metagenome (GOLD analysis project Ga0182024, IMG submission 120480) | Permafrost microbial communities from Stordalen Mire, Sweden - P3-2 metaG (Illumina Assembly) | ecosystem: Environmental > Terrestrial > Soil > Wetlands > Permafrost | place: Sweden: Stordalen... | reverse complement strand
GATATGCAGGTGGCGGCCCACCTGCTCCGCTATCGCGCAGATCGTGTTCACGCGCGCGAGGGAGCTGTGGCGCAGCCGTGTGGGCGCTCCGTGCTCCCATGCCCGGACCGTGTCTCGATGAACTCCGAGCGCTCCGGCCAACGCGGTCTGCGAAGCGAAGAAGCGCTCCAGCCACTCGAAGTTCGGCGGCCTACCGAGTGCGGTGCTGGCGCGATCGGTGCCCGCGGGCTTGAGCGCTCACATATTGGGTTGGGATGGGGGTGAGGAGAAGAGACCATAGAACCAAAAAACGACTGATCGATCGGGTCACCCAAACAAAAACGGTCTTCGCACCCGGCTGTGACGAGAACATTGAGGGAGAGGGATGAGATGGGTGGCATTTATGGGAGACAAGAACGCGAGTAGACCGAAACACAGGTGAGTGTCGCCGGTCACAAGAGCTGGGATGATCGAGCCACAGGATCAGGGACCGACCCAGGAGTTCGCCGAGATCGCTGACTCGACCTGTAGGGAGCCGCAGGCCCACCGGCCTTGCACCAGCTAGGACTACTCGAACTCTCTTGGGATGCGTGTCGACAAAAAGGTGATGACACCCATCAGCCCGAACTTTAGCTGTTCCAGCTTTGCGATCGCTTCTGGTACAGACACCTCGTACTCTTCCTTGATCTTTTCATCAAGTCTGTCGCCCTCGCGCCTTATCTCCCTAATCGTGTCTTGGATGTCGCTCTCATCGCGCGTCGCTTTATAGCTGAGCACTGACGATAACAACAGAGATCCCAGGAGCACGAGCCCAATCAATGATGTCGCGATACTGATCCCGTTAGCCAAGTTACTCTTCGGCTGTAGCGCCTGAATTTCGCTTGCGTATAGGCCAGCAAACACGTATCGCACGATGACGAGGAAAGATGGTGTCGTCTTGAATGAATACGCTGCTGGATTGGCGTGATAGAGGGCGAGGTTGAGAAGAGCCGTGGCGAGTATGAAGATGAGGAGCAGCCAGAGATAGGACAGGGTGTTGAAAAAGAGGGCGACGAGACTGCGACGGTACTTCTCGAGCTGAAACGCCCAAAATGCCAAGAGCCGATTGGCGATCACACCGTTTGCTAGATTTTGCGTGAACACATTTTGCTGGGCCTGCGTAAACTTCTGCACATCGGCGCGACGGAGATGGTCACCTGCAGCAAGCAATTGTTGTGTGAATTTGGCATTGACAGCTACGCGGATCGCATTCTGTTGCATTTTCAAGAACCGCGTTGGCACAACCGAGAACTTGACCTTGCGGAAGAGTGCTTGTGTGAGCAACAGGAGGATCGTGACCCCTGCGAGTGCTAAAACGCTTCGGGTGTGCGATGTGACAATGATAAGGGTTGCAAACGCCGCGATAGCTCCTGTGACGACGGTGTGTTTAAAGTCACCGAGAAAGGCTGTTGCCGCATTGACTGTAGCGAGGAACGCGACCGGACTGCCGGTTTTGTAGAGCAGCCGAGGCAGTTTCCAGCAGAGAATGATCAACGGAAAGAAGAAAATATACCCAAACGGAATGATCACGAGATACCACGCACCTCTAAAAAGAATCGCGAGGAACACAGCGAGCGCTGCGAAATAGAAGAAGCGATGGTCAGCAGAACTGCCGAGTACGTCTTCATTGACGTTGAACACGAATAGCTCTAGCAGGGCATATAGCCAAAGAACGCTCGCGAGAGCGTCCAAAAAGATGCGTCGCGGGCGCCAGCCTCGGCGCCAGCGCTCCCAATCCTCGCCGCGCGCACTATCAGCTTCGGTAGCGACCGGCTCGACCACGAGACTGTAGTCGACCTTGGTCCAGATGCTCGGCGTTTCGGGCTCTTCCACAGGGCGGGATGCTGCCACTCATCCCGGACATTGTGAGCAGATCCTGCCCACTACGGTCCGGCCGTGCGTACTGCCACTGGTATGCGCAACGCTTGTCGGATCTCTTCATAGATCGGGAGGGCGACGCCCTCGGCGACCTCGAGTGTCACGATCACCGCGTATGGGACCGCAAGGTCGAGGGTGCCGGCGTCGGCGCGAGCAGACACCGCGAGCTCGAGTGCGCTGCCTGGCGCGTACGGAACGGCGCGCCGGCCTTCGAGCACCTCGTGCTGCACCGTGCCGCGTCGCGCTCCGTACATGTCGGAATCCGCTCGATCTCCCAGCAAGTCCTTAAAGCCGAGCGGCTCGATCGTCAGCGCCGCGCGTCGATAGCCGCGGTGGAAGGGGTTGATCGGTGTCAGCCATGCCAACGTGAGCGTCACCCTCCGGTGCTCTGCACGAGCGTTGAGGCTTGGCGGCAGTGGGAAGCGGTACACGTCCGCGTCGCCGTCAGCGATTCGCCCAGCCGCAATCACTGTCGCTCGCTGCTCGTGGCACACCAGCGCACGCTCGGGGTTTGCATGCCCGTAGCCCGCCAAACGCGCGACGGCCTCGCGCGCCCGCTGACGACCGAGGTCCCGCTGAACCTCGTCGACTAGCCCCCGGGCCGCCCCCCACCGCGCTCCATGGACGAGCGCCGCCTTCATCAACACGACGTCAAGATCCTCTCCGGGGAATGCGTCGCCGTGTAGCACGCGCAACGATCCGAGCGTATCCAGCAGATGCCCAGCCTGGTACCCCCCGAGCGCAGTGGCCACACTCGTGCCCGTTGCGTGCACGGTCGCGTCGAGCACACCCGCCTGTGTCCCCGGTGCCGCGACCCGTACGCCGGGTGCCCGGGTACTCGGCGGGATCGTTACGAGCTGCCGTCCGTCGCCAGCAGGGGGCTCCAGACGCACGAGCTGGCGGCCGCCGGGAAGCAGGATGTCGGGCTTGACAGCACGCCGCACGCCCGATCCGATCGCGCTGATCACCGACGGGAGATCCGCGCTGATGAAAGGCTCAACCCGATCGTCGGTGGGCGCCTGGCTCGACTGATCGCTGTGTGCGGCGCCGACGGTCAGAGCGTTGACCGACTCCGCGGGCGAGAGCAGCCGGCGTAGCGAAGCCGAACGTTGGATCTCGCAGAGCAGCTCGTGCTGCAGCTCTTGTGGGTCCTGCAGATCCGTGTCCTCGGGGACGGTGAGCGGGTCGAGGTGGTTCCCCGCCGCGACGAGGAACAGCACGTTGTGCCGGAACGACAGCCAGTCGAGCAGGCGAGCGAGCGGGCTGACGAACCGATCGAAGCGCAGTGCCGCGTCGCCGACAGCCATGACAACGACCCGCACCCCTGCGGCCGCCGGGGTATCACCCTCGAACAGGCGCGCCACGGCCTGCTGGACCAGGTCGACGGGGAGCCGGTTCCGTGGCAGCTCCTCTCTGGCGTCACGCACCCAGGTCGGCGCGTCCGCGCGGAGGATCGCCCGCGCGTAAAGGGGTGTGCTCAGCGCGGAGTGCTCACCACCGAGGTCGCCGTGGATCACAAGTGAAGCCATACTCGTGCCGTGTACCCGCCGAGCTGCCGGTGTCGTCGCGTCCCAGCCGTCGGGGTCATCGACCACCATGCGCCCGGCGAGAAGCGCATGGTTGGCGAGGGGGACTCCGTCCAAGAGCGCGACGCGCGGAGCTCCCGCCGGTAGGGCGGGCGGGAGCTCACGCACAAGCGGCTCCGGCTCAAGCGGCACCTCTGCGGGAGCCGCGATCTGTCCGACCGCGTGAAAGAAGCGCACGCCATCGGTTTTCAGCCAGCGCATCTCGTGCCGCGCGACCGCGTCTCGCAGCAGCCGTGCCGGTGCGCGGCCCAGCACACCGTGGTAGCCGATCTGCTCGTGAACGAGGCTCTGAACGAGCTCGCCGCCCGCGGCGTCCAAGCCGGCCCGCAGCTCTGCGAGCGCCGCCGTGCGGCGCTGCTCGTCGCGCCGCAACCAAAGCTCCGCCTCGAACGGCACCAGCTCGCCGTCGGGCACGCCGTTCAGTTCTTGCTCCCAGGCACGCAGAGCGCCCGTGCGCTCGAGGCGATCCCGGTCATCCCAGGCGCGCAGCACACGCAGGCGCTCGAACAGATGCCGAAACGGGGTCAACCCCTGCGGAAACTGTTCCCCACGCTCGAAACGGCGCCACAGCGAGAGCAGCTGCTGCCAGGCCGTGTGGTCACTGGCGACCAGGAACAGCTCTCGCCGGTAAGCGTGACGACGCCCGTCTTTGTCCACCGCCGCGAACTCGTCGGGCTCGACCTTCTCCTCCTCGAATTCCTCGGTGAGAAACTCGAGGCCCGGAACATTTGCGACAGCACCGACGAAGTCGTCGAGCTCTCCGGCGATCTCGAGCACGAGCACCTGCTCAGGCTCAAGCGCCGCGGGATCTTCGGCTATAGCGAGCCGTCCGGCTTCGAACGCTTCGGTCAGCCGCCGCAGCGGTGTCCCGAGCCGCTGCGCCTGCGTCTGAGCCCCCGGTCCTCGAAGCGTCGGCCGATAGCCACCGCGGGTAGTTCGCCGACGCCTTGTAGGTGAAGACAGTGGCAGCGCCGGGAGATCAGGCATGCGTCTCGAGCGCTGTGACCTCCCGCCAGTGACGCAGCCGCTCCCCCAGTAGCCGTCGGAGCGAAGTTCCCGGTTCCATCACCCGCCGGCGACGAATGTCATCGGTCAGGTCTTGCAACTGCGAGAAGCTCGCACCCGTGGTGCGACGCGCCAGTGTTTCCGTGCTCATCCCCGCGGGTTCGTCGAGCTCGCCCAGCAATCGCTCGAACCAGGCGATCCGCGCGACCTTGCCCGGTAGCGGCAGCTCAAGCCGTAGCTGAAAACGACGGTGCACCGCGCGGTCGAGCAGCTCCGGGTGATTGGAGGCGCCGACGACGATCACATGGCTCGGTAGCGCGTCAACCTGCAGCAATAGCGAGCTGACGACGCGCTTGATCTCGCCCGTCTCGTGCTCATCTCCTCGCTCCTTCGCGACCGCGTCGAACTCGTCAAAGAACAGCACGCACCGCCTCGTACGCGCGAAGTTGAAAACGGCGGCGAGTCGCGCAGCGGTCTCCCCTAGATAGCTACCGATCACTTCCTCGTAGCGCACCACGACTAAGGGCAGCAGCAGCGCCTCGGCGATCGCCTCCCCCAACGATGTCTTGCCGTTCCCAGGAGGTCCCGTCAGCAGTACGCGATGACGCGGCTCAAGCCCGTATGCGCGCAGCGTCTCTGCGCGCTGCTGCTCCTCGATCAGCTCGTCGACCGCCGCTCGCGCTACGTCGGGAAGAAACAGCTCGTCCAACGCCCGGCGGGGTGTGACCACAGCGAACCCCGCTCCAGACTCAGCGTGCCCGCCGCCGTTCCCGGCCGGCGTAGCCGTGTTCAGCGCGTTCTCCAGGCGCTCTGCGAGCAGATGATGCTGCTTGCCGCGCTCCTCAGCGATCATCGACTCGACCGTGCGGCCGAGCTCTCCGTCATCCCGCTCCTTTGCGGCGCGGACAAGGTGGATCAGCAGATCAGCGCGTGCCATGCCAGAAGGATGACGCGTCCGGCGGCGCGAAGCTAACTGGGTCGAAGAGAGAGCTCTCGCCGCAACGCCTCTTCGCCCAAGTGACCTGTACCTGCCTGCGCGCTGCTTACTTACAGGACCGCGTATCGGCGAGATCGCCCTGGCCTGCTGCCCTACCCCAACCACCGCGCCTCCACCAACTCCTCCCGGTACTTCCCGGTGCTCAGGAACGCCTGCAGCCGGCGGCCCTCGGCCAGCGGCCGGACCTTCGCGATCGCCTGGTTGGGCGTGCGCGCCTCGGTCGCATAGACCTGCCGGTACTCGGCCGAGTCGACCCCCTTGGAGGGGTCGGTCGCGGACACGAGATACCCGCGGTTGCGCACCCGAGCGGCGTCAATCTCAGCGATGCGCGTGTTTTTCCGCTCAAGATCTCGGGCCCACACGAACAGGTCGATCTGGGTGTCAGCGGCTGTGGTCATGGGTTGATCTGCTCGTGGGGTTCATCTTCCCACTTGGTTGGGAACGTTGAGGGATGGGGATGAGATGGGTGCTTTTTATGGGAGACCACCCCGCCAGTCGCCCGAAAACACAGGTGAGTGTCGCCGGTCACAAAGCTGGAAGGGTCGAGCCAAAGGATGAGGGACGGGAGCCAAGAGTCCGCTGAGACCGGTGGCGGGTGGCACGACTCGGCTCCACGATGGTCGCTATTAAGACAAGCGTCGATCAGGAAGGATCGAGGGGTCAAACGGCTTGGGAAGTAGATCGGCGAGCTGAATCTCTGCCAAAGCGTCGCTGGGCTCATCCTTGTCAGCCTCGATCAAGCAAACGGCTCCACGAGCTGCCCACTCCCACAGAAACTGTCGGCAGCTTCCACAGGGTGGTCCGCCGCGCGTGTAGATTGCGGACAGCCACTTGTCGCCGAGCTTCAACGCTCCGTCTGCGATCGCCGCCATCGCCGCCGCCTCCTCGGCGTGCTTGGTGAGCGTGAAGTTGACGATCTCGATGTTGGCGCCGCCATAGACAGCGCCGTCAACGCGCTGAACTGCGGCTAGAACCGGGTAGCCTGAGTAGCGCGGGTAGCAGGCGGTCTGCGCACGGTCCGCCGCACCTCTAAGGGCGGCGACACGGGCACTATCAACGTTCACGGCCACGTAGCTATCTTGGCAGAAGCCGACGACGGTAGGCCCAACGCGCTCCGCGCGGCCTCAGGTTTGGCGCTTCAGCACCAGAAACGCCTGAGACTATGGATCATTGATCGTCTTTTGCTGCTTCCAGTTTCCGAAGCGGTAGAGGACCATGATCGCAAACGCGATTGCGAGGGCGATGTCGTTGTGCTTTATGCCGTCGCCGGCAAGATGCTTGTCGCCGACGGTCGCCGTGTAGCCAGATGCCAGAAGGATGGCAGCACCCACGGCGATAAACAGAAGCTTCTCTTTAAACTGCCGCTCTTCGCCAGAGGATAGATGTAACAACTCTCCCCAAACCCAGTAAAGCGCAAAGATTCCCGCGAAGCTCCAAAAGAAGAGCCGAAGGTGGGCCGCGGGAGTCTTAAGTAGGACGTGCCCGCGCAGCAATAGGAAACTGTAGGTCGCGACGATAAGAAAGTCTACATAGAGCCTCCAAAGCTCCAATGTGCGGACCTGCAAAAGCGATGACGGTCGCTTGGTCGATGTCATGATCCGATAGGGCGCATGCTCCATAAGCGTATGCCAGTCAACAAAACTTCTGACTACCGTGTACATGATCAACGTGAGCGCGACTGTCGCTGGGGCAGTGACATGACCGTGTGCGGCGAGTAGCGGGCGGTAGTACAGGGCGCCTTGGACAATGACAAGTCCGAAAAGTAGATCAATCAGGCGAACTAGCTGACCTGAGACGTCCGCCTCCTTTTGGGAAGCCTCAGCCGTTCGGCTCGACGGTGGATATTCGTTGACGATCGCCATCTTGTCTATGGGTCCCGTTGCAATATTCGGGACGACGTCGTCATCCCCTGCTTCGATACGTATCCCGGGTTGGTATCCCCGCGTTGGGCCTGCGGCTCCGGTTCGCTAGTGCTTCAACCAAGCAGCTTTTTAAGCAGGACGGGGATCTCAAGTAGGTTCGTTACGCGGATCAACCGCCCACTTTCCAGCCACGGCCGCAACTCGGGGACTTCCTGGTTCCACGGTTGATCAACAAGGATGCCCGGACCATCCGCGTTCTTGAGAAACTCGGCGAGGTTCCTCGGATAGTCGTCGATGAGAGCATCGACGCAGTGCTCGCTCTTGAACTCCTCCCGGCCGCGGACGAGTTCGTTGTACGGAAGTCCGTTCGCAACGAGCCACTGTTCCGTTAGCCGCATAACCGAACACGGCCGCACAGTAATGATCTTCACCGTATAGCGCTCAGTAAGCGCCGCGAGCATCTGCCCGGCTCCGTCGTGCACCGGCATCTCGAGGACGTAACGCGGGTCTTTCATCGCCTCTGCGATCTCAGGCTTGAAGCTCGTATCCCCGAGCGGCACATCCCAATGCACGATGTGTCCGTAGCTCAGGGACGACCCGAGCCGGGCGTTGACGCGGGCGAGAACGCCGTCAACCTGGTTTCCCAGCACCCCGTCGATATCAACGCCGACGATGGACCGCTCACTTTCCATATTTCAAGATACTATCTACCTTCGGCGGACGCTGCTGCGCCGCTGCGATCCCAGAGTCGGCGAGCTGTCAGCCAATCTCGATTGGCGCCCCGAGCAGCCGGCCCTTTGAACCCTCTATGTAGTCCATCTGGGGCTCGATCGTCAGCCACTGGCGCTTTAGCTGCTCGGCGGCGGCACCGGTCGTGTTGCTGCCTCCGAAAGGATCGAATACGAGATCGTTCTCGTCGGTCAGAAAGCGAATGAAGAACTCGGCCAGCCCCGGCGGCATTCTCGCGGGATGGATTCGAAGATCGTGCTCCTTGCAGTAACGCCGGTACGTATCGGTGGAGACGGTGTTGCTGATCGTCAGCACGTTCGGCGGAATTGCACCACCGTTGTCAGTGAGGAAGGACGTCTCACCGATATGGTGCTGAGATGGACGGTCGCCAGCGTTGTAGCTCTGGCGCTCGAGTAGCTTCCTCATCGACGGGCTGTAGTCCGTCAGGATCTTGCGATTGTCGGCCTTCGGGCGTCTGTTTCGGCTCATCCACCATACATTGGTGAATGCATCCTTGACCCGGATACGCTCGACGTTGACCCACTGCGCCGGAGACGGCAACCGCGCCGGGTTGTGGACGACGAACTGTTGACACAAGTGGAAACCACCAGCTTCAAGCAGCTTCAGAAGAGCCCTCAGCGCCAGCGTGGACATGACCGGCTCGCCAGGCTCCCAGGCGTTGCCAAGCTCCACAACAAGAGACCCGTCCTCGCTCAGCAGGTCGCCCAGTGGCCCGGCGAGCCCCCCGAGCCACTCAAGGTACTCATCTCCGCGAAGATTGCCGTACTTCTTCTTGCGGTTCAGCGGAAACGGAGGAGATGTGAAGGCAAGCTGGACGTCTCCACGGATCGCGGAGGCCGGGTCAGACGCCAAGAAATCCTCGATGGAGCAGTGATACATCGCACCGTAGTCAGTCGCATACGCGACCTCAGGATCTTCGGCGACACGGGATTTTGGAGACGAGGCAGCGATGGCGGAGCGAGATCGAGGACGATGCTAACCCTAGTGTGTGCCCCGGCGGCCTCCGATGATCCTGGCAGGCCCGTCGGGCCGGGCGAAGCCAACAGCTCCATCCGGACAGGAGACTAGCTTTTACCGTCGAACAGATGCGGCGGGGGCGGCTAGGCCCCCGCCGCGAGCCTCGTATCTAACAGGTGGGGGCAGCAGAAAGTTTGCTGGCGCACCTCGGGGATACGGGGTTTCTGCGATCAACGACACCCTACAGAGGGAGGGCGGCTTCAGCCGCCCTCCACGCCGTCGATCAAGTCGTCGTCGTCGATCACCTCGCCGTCGACGTATCCCTCGACGAGTGCGTTCGGCGGTCTCTCCGTTCGTTCTCCGCAGAGCGGGCAGTGCTCAGGCGGTCTGCCGAGTGCGGTCGCCATGTCGTGCCACAGGGCGCCGGCGACCGCGATCACCTCGAACACGTTGTTTCCGACGAGAGGCCATCGCTCTGTGGGTATGCGGGTGGGGTCTCCGCGCTCGTCTCGATCCAGCTCCGCCTGCATGAAGCTACGGATGCTGAGGAGGTCGCCCACCGCGTCACGCAGCCCATCGTGGACCTTGAGGAAGTCCAGATAAGCGTCTTCGTCCCGTTCGGCTTGGCGCAGCTCCCGCTTACGCTCGCGGCGCTTGGCCTCGGTCTCGACCTGAGCCTCGTTCGCGCGCGCGCGTGCGTTTCGCCAGCTTCTGCCTCGTTCAGTCTGCTCGCGCAGAGCCCTATTGATCGCTTCGTTGTCCAAGTACGCCGCAATTTTCTGCACGCGGTCGTCGACATCCCGTAGGCTCAGCTTCCGTTTGCGCAGCTTTTGGCGCTCAGAGTCCTTCCGGAGTGCAGCCTCCTCTAGCGCTGCATCGACGCGATCCTCAGGTGTGCGGCGCCAGACTTTGTGCCCCGCAGGGTTCACCCTGGCGAGTTCGATATTGCCCTGCTTCTCCAGCTTCCCGCGCGCGGGGATCACCTGACCGCGGTGAAGGGCTGGCATTCGGGCGACAATCTCGCTGTCGGTCAGCTCGACCCCGGGCACGAGTACCGCGAGCACCTCGTCTGTGCGTCTGGTTTTGTTCGTCGTGGTGGCCATGGGCATGAAGGGCCGCGGGCCGACGCCGCGTTTTGCTCGGCGTCGGCTCCTGCGGCTACTGATCTATTCTTCTTCTGCCCCCTCAGGCAGCAGCGCCTCGGGCGCATCTGGGACCGAGAAGCTCAGCTCCGCCTTGGTCTTCTTTTCAGCCTGACGGACGCGCGCGTCGATCTGACCACGCAGCTCATGGCGCCGGTTGCGCACCATGTCGAGCTGCTTCTTCAGGTTCGCGGCCTTCTGCTCGTACGCTTTGGCTTCGTGATCCACGATCTTCTCGAAGATGATCACGGGACTTTCGGTGAGATAGACGACCCAGACTTTGTCCAAATGGCGCTGGGTCCGGATTTTCTCTCGACAGAGGACCAACTTCGAGCCTTCTTCGCCGAGCGTTTTCTGCACGTAGCCCGTGTCCTTCGGCTGGGTCAGGCTCCAAACGTCGCGCTCGATCCGCTTTGCGACCTCTTTGTCGAACTCGTCAACGGGTTCCCCGGAGCCATCCGCTCCCGGAGCGCTCGGGAAGATCGCCGCATAGAGTTCGCCTTGCGAGATCGCCTCGGTCCCGATGTCCTCCTTCGTGTTGGCGATGTGGGTGCGCACCACCTGGTACGCGGCCTTATTCATCCGCTCGGAGCTGAGCGTACCGTCCTCAGTGATGTAGCCGGCGTCTTCCCAGACCTCTTTGATGCGCCGCTCGATCTCTTGCTCCACGACGCTCGGGGGCGTCAGTTGTGGCTCTACTGAAATGGCCATTTTTCTTTCTCCTTCGTTGGTGTGCGCGCGTCAAGACGCGGCAGGGCAACATGGATTCGAGGATTCCGGCGTGTAGCCGGATACTGCTGGGGGCGGCTCGCGATCGGCGGCCGCTTGCTCCTCCTTTCCTGGGACACCCCTGAGGGTGGTGCAGTCGAAAATTGGATGGACTTAACAACTGTAGCGGAATTCGGCTGGGAGGTCAAGTTCCTCTGCGAGTCGGGGCTCGAATGCGACGCCAACTCGCTGTAAAGGGGTGCAATCCCAACCAGCGAGGGTGACGTCGTCGAAAACGTCAAGGGGAGACACCGGGACGTAGGGTCCTTGTTCTTGCCCACCGTGAACACACAAAGTGCCCTTTCGAGCGCACTCCGGTCAACTTTGCGGTGCCGTGGCATCATTGCGGCAGATATGGCTATGGAGGGAGTCGCGGCGGCAGCACTGCAGCTGGCCGAGCAGGCGCTCGCAGCCGAACAGTGGGCAGAGGCGGTCGGGTTTGCCGAACAGGGCATCGCCGCCGACGCGAAGCATGCTGGGGAGCTGATCGCGACCGCGTCGTTGCGCCTCGCCCGGCACGCTGCGCTCGATGGCGACTTCGCCGAGGCGATCAAGCAGGCGGAGACCGGGTGCGCGGCCGATCCTCGCAGCGATGCCGCTCGCCAACAGCTGGCGTTGCTCCGCAAGGCTGCAGGGCGGGTGTCGCGTGTCGCCGGCTCAGGACATTTCCCAGACACGATCGGGATGACCAGTGGGCAATGGTGGAAGGGCGACCTGCTGAGTGAAGTGCGTGGCTGGGACGATCAGGGCGCGAGCGTGCCGGCGCCGACGATCATGGCGGAGGTCGTCCGCGAGCACTTGGAGGACATCTATGCGCTTGGCATTTACCGGCCGTGGCACGACGGGATCCCGCCCAAGTTCACGCGGTACATCCGTGAGCTCAAGAAGCACGGAGCGACGGTTGAGCAGGCCGTGATCCTCCTCTATCAAGGTCTTACCCGCGATGTGCAGTCAGGCGCTCCGGGCTGGATTGAGCAGATCGATGCGATCGTGCCGATGGCGACTGGGTGGCGGTCATATGAAGAGCGTGGTCGCGAGATCACCGAGGACCTGGCGGGGGAGCTGGCCGCGATGCTCTGCGTGTCGTACGTCGACATCTTTGAGCGCTCAGCCGACGCGACGCCGACTCATCAGCTCTCCGGGTATGAGGCGCGGGTCGAGGCGATCGTCTCCGAGCTGCGCATGAAGAACACCGGTGGCGAATTGCTGCGTGACGCCGGCGGTGTGTTGATCGTCGACGATGTAGTCACGTATGGTTCCACGTTCGAGGCGTGTGCTCGCAAGATCCGCGAGCTGTATCCGCGGATGCGCTGCTGGGGCGCCGCGCTCGCCTACACCCAGACCGCCGGCCGTCTCGAGAAGGCCGAACGCGAGAGCGAGTGAGCGAGGCTGAGTCCAGGGGCCGGGTACGCTCCTCTCTGTCGATGAGCACGAGGACATCTGACAAGCCGCCTGAGCGCGGCTCTGCGGAGGAGTATCAGCTCGCCGCTGCGGCCGAGCAGCAGGTTGGGATCACGATCGCCGAGCTGTCGTCATTGCTCGCGCTGGAGGCGGTCAAGGGCTTCGGCCCGCAAAAGTTCAAGGAACTACATGAGGCCGGGATCACTCCGGCAGCTGCGCTCTCCCAGCCGGAGCACACCCCGTTCGCCGGCGCGCGCGGCGAGACCTTGAAGGCTGGGATTGCGGCGGTCACCGACGACGATCGTGCTCTGGCGCAGCGGCGCGCGATTCGCCAGATCGCGCGCGCCGCCGACATCAGCGCGCGTGTGCTCACATACGTCGCACTGGACTATCCGCGCCGGGTCTATGCGTCGAACAACCCGATACCGGTGCTTTATCTGCGCGGCGCGGCCGGTCCGCTGAACGCGGCGCACGCCGTCGCCTGTGTCGGGTCACGCAAGATTCGCCCACCGTATAGCGATCTACATCATGGCTTCGCAACAACTGCGGCGAAGCAGGGGTTTGTGATCGTCTCCGGCTTCGCAATCGGCGCTGACAGGATCGGACACGAGGCCGCCGTTGAGGCTAGTGCGGAGACCGTGTTGGTCATGCCCTCAGGACTCGACCGGCCCTTCCCGCCGGAGAACCGCGACCTGTGGGCTCAACTGATCGCTTATGAGGGAGCGGCGATCGTCAGCGAGTTCCCGCTCGGCACGAGTGCATCGACGCTCACGTTGCGCAAGCGCAACAAGCTGATCGTAGCCTTTGCCCAGGGCGTGCTGATCTCACAATCCGATGTAAAGGGTGGAGCTATGAACGCATACCGTTTCGCCGTTGAGCAGCGAAAGTCGATAGCCACGTTCCAGCCAGATGGCGCCGAGGACACCAGCGGCAATGCCGAGATCGCGAGCACGGGCGACAGCCGCGATGTGAAGCAGCTTGTGCTCACTCAGCAGCCAAAGATCCAGTCCCGGGTGTCGGTTCTGCCGCGCAACGCTGGTCTGCACGAGTCATCTGAGTGGCTCAACACGCTGTCCTCGTAGGGTCTGAGAGCTCCTCCCCGCTCACCAACCCCCGCAACGAGCGTATCGTCATTGGGCAATGTTCGCCCAGATCGAACGATCTCAGTCGAACGGCTCCCGACCTGCGCCCCCGAGAGTCGCGCCGACAACGCGGCTGTGATGCCCGCAAGGCGTCGATCCGGGCGGGAGCTGCCCGGCTCGCTTGCGCGGTCACGCGCGTCGCCCCACGCGTTCGGCGACTTCTACGAGCAGATGGCGGCCCAGGTGCTCTGCTTCTTTGTGACGCGGACCGAAGACCCCCAGCGGGCGATTGACCTGACGCACGAGACGTTCATGAGGGCTTTTGAGCACCGACGGGAGTTTCGCGGCGCGAGCGACAGCCAGGCGGCCGCCTGGCTGTGGCGAATCGCGCGCAACGAGCTGGCGCAGCACTGGCGCTCGAGGTCGGTCGAGCTCGCCGCCGTTGAGCGGCTCGGGCTCGAGCGCGTCACTCTGAGCGACGGGGAAGTGCTGGAAGGCGAGCGGTTTATCGCCACGGAGGAACTTCGTGAGCAGATACGACACGCGCTCGAGGTGCTGCCAGACGATCAGCAGGAGGTGGTCCGCTTGCGCTTCGTCGATGACCTCAGCTACGACGAGATCGCCCAAAAGCTGGGAGTCTCAAACGACGCGGTCCGGACGCGTACATCGCGCGCCCTGCGCGCTCTGAGGACCAGTGGCCACTTGAACGAGGCGATCGAGGGGTTCGAGGCATGAGCCGCGAGCCTCGTGATCTCTGGCGGCCGGCCGCCCTCGACAGGCTCGGTGCGCAGCTGCGCGAGCTCGAGCGCGCCGACGCGACCCGGCGTCGCCGGCGGCGAGCCTCGATCTCGGGCGGGCTCGTCGTCGCCCTTGTCGCGGCCTTCGCTCTCCTGGACATGGGTCAACTCGCCCACGCGCTCTCCCCGATCAATCGCGCTCCCGCGGCGGCCGCCGCGTCCGAGTCCGTTCGTTTCCACTCCACGATCACGATCGCGGTCAACGGCCGCCGGCAGAAGCGGTTCACTGAGCACGGCGAAATCGACTTCGCAAGACGGAACTACCGCACGACGCTCGAGTTGGGCCACGGCGAAGCGATCGAGCAGCGTCGCGTCGACGGCGTCCTCTACATCGCACAACTTCCAGGTGGGCGCAGTCAACATGCACCGATCCGGTGGCGCGCGGTCCCGCTCGCCCACGAAGCCGCCACCACGTTCGCGTCAGCGCCTGAAAGCGAGGAGTTCACGAGCCCCCTGGTGCTACTGGACGAGCTCGGCGCCACCCGCGCTCCGGTCAAGCTCGTAGGCACGGAAGACCTCCACGGCGTACCGACCACGCTCTATCGACTCCAGACCAACCTCGCGTCCCTCCTGAGCGCCTCGCCGGGCGCGGGCAGCCAGCCGGCGTCTTACCGGGTCCTCGGCGCAACGCTGACGGTCTGGCTCGACGCTCACGGACGCCCTCGGCGGGTTGACGAGACCGTCTCCGGCGCATCCTCAGTGGGAGGAGCAAGCATCACCACCGTCACTGACTTCACCGGCTATGGACAGCCCGTCGCCGTGCGCGCGCCTACCAAACTATCGGTCAGAGCAAAACGCAGCATCGTGGCGCCCACCCCGCTTGCCGCGTCGCCGAGCCGGTTCTTTGAGCGGCTGCTGTTCGCGCATCCCTAGGACGTCGGCAGGCAGAACTGGTCTCCGGCCACCGGGAGTCCTGCCGTCCCAACGCTGTTGCTATTGTTGCCCACCCATTCGATGCCTGTGGGATAGGGTCCGCCTGCCACCGGGTTCGTGCCGTCGAACCTGAAGGCCCCACTCGCGACCGACGTGCTCTGTGATGTTCCGTCGCTGCTGATGAGCCGCACGCCGACCGCTCCTTCCGGCGCGAGCCCCGTGATCTCCAT
>Ga0182024_10014315_pt1 | contig 15346 bp, 9 predicted proteins | sample P32metaG_FD_120480 | JGI IMG/M metagenome (GOLD analysis project Ga0182024, IMG submission 120480) | Permafrost microbial communities from Stordalen Mire, Sweden - P3-2 metaG (Illumina Assembly) | ecosystem: Environmental > Terrestrial > Soil > Wetlands > Permafrost | place: Sweden: Stordalen... | reverse complement strand
CTAGCCCCAGGGAATTCTGCCCTCGAAAATAGGCGATTATCCTTCCCTGTCCATGATGTCACCCCCAGCCCATCACACTCACCTTCCATCATGCTTGCACTCCCCAATCTTCCGAAACTGCTGGCAACCACTCATGCTTCTGCCAGAACAACAAAAGTGGTGCTAAACTGTCGCGCGTGCGGGAACGTAGACTGCCTCTCGGAACCACGACCCGAGCAGCGAGCCGAGCGACTGGAGACAGCGAATGATCGGAAACCGACATGAGGATCGCGCAGCCGGCGCCGCCCCAGCGCAAAACCATTTTTTCGGCGCGCCCATTAAATCGATTTTGTACGCACTGGCATTGACGATCCTCGCCTCACCTTCCGCGCAGGCTCAGCACACAAACTCCATCCCCCTAAAAAACAACTGGGCCATCCAATCCTCCACCAAAGTTCCCGCCGACGGCGCCGCCATCTCCCGCGCAGGTTTCCAAACCAAAGATTGGTATCCTGCCACCGTCCCCACCACCGTCCTAGCCGCCCTGGTAGCCGACAAGGTTTATCCCGACCCCTACTTCGGCATGCAGCTCCGCTCCATCCCTGGAACCGAATACAAAATCGGCGCGAATTTCTCGAACGAAGAAATGCCATCAGACAGCCCGTTCAAATCCGCATGGTGGTATCGCACTGAGTTTGAAATTCCCGCAGACGACGCCGGCAAAACGCTGTGGCTGAATTTCAAGGGCATCAACTATCGCGCCAACATCTGGGTGAACGGACAAAAACTCGCCGCAACCGATGAAGTCGCCGGCGCCTTCCGCCGCTACGAATTTGACGCCACGAAATTATTGGTCGCCGGCAAGAAGAACGCGATCGCGGTAGCCGTCTTTGCTCCGAAGAAGGATGAGCTGGGAATCACCTGGGTCGACTGGAATCCCGCGCCGCCGGACAAGGACATGGGAATCTGGGGCGACGTCTCGCTGGCGATCAGCGGGCCAGTCACAGTGCGAAACCTGCAAGTGGATTCGAAAATCGATCAGCCGGACCTTAAGGCAGCGCACCTCACGGTTTCGGCCGAGCTACGCAATGCTTCCGGCCGCATAGTGGAAGGAGTTTTGCGCGTAAAGATTGCTGACAACATGCCGATCGCGCAGAACGTCACCCTCGCGCCCAACGAATCGAAGGTAGTCACCTTTGCCCCCGCGCAATTCCCCACGCTGAACGTAGAGAATCCCAAACTGTGGTGGCCGTATCGCATGGGCGCACAAAATATGCAGGCCCTGCAAATGGAGTTCGCCGCTGACGGCAACACCTCGGATACCGCGCGGCTAGAGTTTGGTATCGACGAGATCACCTCGGAATTAACCGACCCGAAAACTCGGCTGTTCAAAGTGAACGGAAAGAAAATCCTGCTTCGCGGTGGCGGCTATTCGCCGGACATGATGCTGCGCGAAACGCCCGAGGAATGGAAGACCCACTTCGAATACACCAAAGCGCTCAACCTCAACACCATTCGCCTGGAAGGAAAACTGGTGGGTGATGATTTCTTCGCGCTCGCCGACCGCTACGGCCTGCTGATCATGCCCGGCTGGTGCTGCTGCGATCACTGGGAAAAGTGGAAGGATTGGCATTCCGACGAGCGTTCGGTGGCCACCAAATCGCTGCGCGATCAAGCCCTGCGGCTGCGCCCTCATCCCAGCGTGGTGATGTGGCTCGACGGCAGTGACGGCCCGCCGCCCGCAGACGTCGAGAAGGCCTATCTCGAAGTGCTCGCCGACGTGAAATGGAATAAGCCGGTGATCTCCTCGGCCTCGCAAGCGCCTACCCCGGTCACCGGGGCCACCGGCGTGAAGATGACTGGTCCCTACGACTACGTGCCACCGGTTTATTGGTCGATTGACACCGCGTATGGCGGTGCTTTCGAATTCAATACCGAGACCAGCCCCGGACCAGCGATTCCTGTGATCGAAAGCCTGAAGCAGATGCTAGGGCCCGACCACCTGTGGCCGATCGACGGAGTGTGGAATTTCCACGCAGGCGGCGGAAAGTTTCACGACACTCACATTTTCGAACGTGCACTCGACCAGCGCTACGGCAAAGCGGTCTCGCTCGAGGATTTCGAACGGAAGTCGCAAGCCATGGCCTACGAAGGCGAGCGCGCGATGTTCGAAGCGTTTGAAGGCAACAAGTACAAAGCCACCGGCGTGATCCAGTGGATGCTAAACAACGCCTGGCCATCAACCATCTGGCACCTCTACGATTATTACTGGCGGGCGGGCGGCGGCTTCTATGGCACCCAACGCGCCGGCGAGCCCCTGCACGCACAGTATCTGTATTCCGACCACAGCATCCAAGTGGTGAACGACGAGCAGCAGGCTTACTCCGGCTTGACCCTCAACGCAGACATCTACGACATCAAGCTAGCCAGGCGCTTTTCGAAAAGCGCCGCGGTGGAAGTCCCGGCCGACGGAGTGACTACCGCGTTCGTCATCCCCGTGATCGCCGACCTCAGCAGCACCTATTTCCTAAAGTTGACGCTGAAAGACTCCACCGGCCGCACCGCCAGCGAGAATTTCTACTGGCTCTCCACGCGCCAGGACACCCTGGAATGGAATCACGGAAACTGGTCCTACACTCCCCAAAAAGATTACGCCAACTTCACCGCCCTGGAATCACTCCCGCACGTAAAATTACGCATGGAAAGTCATTTCGCAACCGAAGGTGACCGCGGCGTAGCCCACGTAACCGTAGAAAACCCGACCAACGACTTGGCATTCCAGGCCCGCGTAAAGCTCACGCGCGGCAAAGGCGGCGAAGACGTGCTCCCCATAATCTGGGACGACAATTACATCTCGCTGCTCCCAGGCGAAAAGCGCGAACTCCGCGCCAGCTACGACGAGACCGACTTGAATGGTTCCACCCCAGCCATCGAAGTCGACGGCTGGAATATCGAGAAGCCAACAAAATAAGCACCGAGCAGGCTCGAATCATCATCGGAACCAAGTGGCGCGGCCGGTCTGGCGTGGCATAGCCACTTCTGGCTTGTGGAAGCCGAAATCTCAAAATTTATCAACTCAGAAACGCGACCACGCGGGAGAGGCCAGCGGTAGGCTAAGCGCCGACACTCGTGTCGGAAAAAACGCCCAACTCTACAAGCTCATCCGTAATGAATACAATCACAGTCTGGAGCCAGCGGCACTTGTGGCCCAGCGAGTCTGGCTGTGGACGCCCGAAACACAAAAGCTCTCCACTCAAAAACGCGACCACGGCGCAGGAACCAGCATCAGTTTTCAAGATTTGAGGGATCCGCACCGCCCAGCTCAAGACAGCTTCCGCGTAGACTCCCGCACCACCAGCTCCGGCGCCACCCTCCGATGCGTAGCCTGAAATTCCCTTTTCTCAAACCCAGCATTCATCCCTTCCTGCGCCATCGCCACCGCCATCGCGCCCATCGCTTCCAGAGGCTGGCGCACCGTAGTCAGCGCAGGCGTAATCAGCGCAGCCGGCGCCACGTCGTCAAATCCAATCACCGAACACTGATCCGGCACCCGAATCCCAGCCTTGGCCAGTGCCCGGATAGCGCCAAAAGCAGTCACATCATCAAAAGCCATCAGCGCCGTGAATTTTCGCTTTTGCTTCAACAATTCTTCCGTCAGCCGATACCCACCTTCAAAACCAGTCGCCGGATCAGTCGACTCCGGCAAATCCATCAGCAACCGGGAATCGATCTCATATCCGGCCAAATGCGCGAACCGCCGAATCCCGTGCCAGCGCGGACTGGTATCCACCAGCGTTTCGGGCCCGCGAATAAACGCGATCTTGCGATGCCCCAACGAATACAAATGCTCCATCGCCAGGTGCGCCCCCGCTTCGTTATCCACCATCACCGAGCTGATCGACTGGGTCTTCAGTTCCCGGCCAATCACCACCGACGGAATATTGTGTTGCTCCAGATCGGCCAGCAAATCGATGTCCACAAACAACCAGTTCGCGATGACGATCAGCCCTTCCACCTGCCGGTCCAGCAGCATTTCCAGGTAGCGTTCGAACCGCGCCCGCTGGTTCCGCACGTCGGTAAGGATCGCCAGATAGCTGGACTCGGAGAGCGCGTACTCGATGCCCCGCAAGATCGGCGTGCAGAACGGGTCCATCAAATCGAACACCATCACCCCCACCGTGTGGTTGCGCCGGCTGCGCAGCGACCGCGCGATAACATTGGGACGATACCCGAGCTTCGACGCAGCCTTCTCAATGCGCTGCTTGGTAGGCGCGGGAATGTATCGCGCCAGCGGCGCATTATTCAAAACAATGGAAACAGTAGCAGGCGAGTACCCGCTCTCGCTGGCCACATCACGAATGGTCACCACAGCGTGGTCAGATTTAGGTCGCGGCACAGGATTAGATATAGCGTGTAAGCACCCGGTCACGCAAGTAACCGTCCCAGGCCTCGATATAGCCGTTGCGGTTGCCATTGTGGCAGAGCCAATCCTGGCGGTGGGCCGTTGAATTCCTGGCATCTCGCAGATCAATGATCAGCCGGCCGCACTCAGGTCTCCGATTCCGGGGGCTGCGAACGCACCGAGTATTTCCGCATCACCCGAAACGGCCGCAGCACCCCTCGAAATATCCGCAGCACCCGTGGAAGTTTCGCCGCCTCATAGTCCACTTCACTAGGAACGAACGCCAGCCGCAGCGCGTAGCGCGCCGCGCTAGCGGGCCCGGAAATCATTTGATAGCGAAGCCCGATCCGCGCCGCAGCGCCGAGCGGCGGTGGCGCCGGCGCGACGATGCGCCGTTCCAGCCGCTCGGCAATCGCCCGAGCGCGCCAGTCACCGCGGATGCCGTTCACCATCGACGCCGCCAGCGGCGCATGCAGCAGGCTGGCGGCAAGTGCCATCCCGACGTACAGCATTCGCTCGATGCCCGCGTTGCCAGCCCGAAACGCCAGGGTATGCCAATCAAGCTCAGGCGTGGCGCGCAGCAGCGCCGCAACGTCGGCGATCCACACCAATCGCTCCCAAAAATCCTTGGCGCCGTGGACCGCCAGAAAAATCAACTGGTCTTCCGGCGCGAACGTCCGCAATTCCCTGCCCCCAACGTTGACCGCGACGCTCCGCCTAAAATACGCATCAAGATCAGGCGGATGCAAAAAATGCCGCAGCGTCCTTTCCGTGTGCACTTCGACGAAGGCGCGGCAGGCCGCGTCCTGGTAAGCGTACTCGCCGGGAACGAAACTGCGGCTACCCGCAGCTTCGTGCAACCACGGATACCGCGGACTGAACCCGAGCTCGCGCATCACAATATGCGCTGCCGCAATGCGGCGTTGCGGAATAATGATATCCACATCCTCAAACTCGCGAAGCGTCAGATCCCGATAAGCCTGCGCCGCAATCATCGGTCCCTTGTAAGGTATCGCTTCGATTTCCGCAGCAGTAAATGCCTCGAGAATCCTCGCCAGCTCTGCCGCAAGAAATATATTGCGAACCGAATTAGCCCGGTAGGATTCCGCAAGTGTGCCAAACGCTGCAGCCGGAACGGCCGCCTCCAACGCGGCCAGCCGCGAGTACACCAGCGGCGTCACCGCATGGTTCCTGGCATCCTCGATCAGCACACTCCAATCGATCGAGTGGGTCAAAAGCTCAGCAATGCGCGCGTCAGAATCCGCCGGCGAAGGCGCCCGCAGGCAAGCCAGCAGCAATTCCTTCTCGTCAGAGATTTCGGGCGCTAGCGGGTTTGTCATGGCGGGTCGCAGTAGTGCGATCGCCAGCAAGAATATATGAAAACCGAAGCGGGGAGCGAGCCGAGGATGAAAAACGCGCCGCGTGGCGAGTTACTAGTAACTGGCGTCAAGAACCCCCATCTAACTCCACTTATCCGGCGGGGCCTCCTCCCTGGGGGTTTCTGTCCTGGAGTTTCTCTACGAGCAGTTGTTGCTCCTTTCGTGCTACCTCTGCCGCGCGAGCCTGCTCCTTAGTCGTCATTTGGTTGATAAGCCTTTCACCGGCGATCTGGACTATGGAGCGAGCGGGGTTTCACTCGCGCGCCTCGCGTAAAGCAAGCGATCGGAATCGTGAAAATGTCCGGCGAACACGCCCACTACTCTTTTGTCAGTGACAGAAGCCTCCCAGTCCCTAGGTTCGTCCCCTGGAACGTCTTGCCGTGTGTCGCATCCAGAGTGGGGGAAGGGTTTGGGAACTGTGGTGCAGTCTTTGTTGGCAGAATGCTTAAGTAAATACGGATCCTTGAAATCCGGAACGTGCGTAAAGACAAGACAAAGATTGTCTGCCGTACTGGCTATTTCTGCCTTAAATTTGGCGTTTTCGGAACGAGGATAGCCGGGTTTGTCGAGAGGCTCTGGCACGTTACTGGCGAGGTAATCTACCAGTTATCTGATTTGGCGACAAGAAATCTTGGCGCAGGAAAGCACCCGTACGGAATTACAAAGAGGTGAGCGGAAATAGCTGCGCAGGCGGCGAGACTTGCTACTGCCGTTTAGGGAGAGGCCCGAGCGTTTCGCGCAGCTTGCAAGCCAGCGTCTGCCACGTGAACGGCTTCGGTAACAAGATTGTATCGGGATGTAGGATGCCATGATGAACTATGGCCTGCTCGGTGTAGCCCGACATGTAGATCACCTTCGTCTCCGGTCGCAGCGTCGCCATCACGCCGGCCAATTCCGGCCCGCTCATCGCAGGCATCACTACGTCGGCAAGCATCAGGTGGATCGTCCCGGCATATTTCTGGGCAATTTCCAGCGCCGCGGGGCCGCTCTCCGCTTCCAGAACGTTGTAGCCGCCTAGCTGCAAATATTCGCGCGCCAATTCCCTCACGCCTTGCTCGTCCTCGACCAGCAAAATCGTCTCCGACCCGCCCGGATAATTTTCGGTCACTCCCGCCGGGTCGATATCTTCGGCTTCCTGAACGCACGGCAGAAAGACCTTAAACGTTGTTCCGCGATCCTGCTCGCTGTACACCCAAACGTACCCGCCACTCTGCTTCACAATGCCGTAAACGGTTGCCAGGCCCAGCCCAGTCCCGCGACCCTTTTCCTTCGTCGTAAAGAATGGCTCGAAGATGTGCGCCTGGGTTTCCGGATCCATGCCGCAGCCGGTATCCGAAACCGCAAGCATCACGTATTTCCCTGGCGCCAGAATCGCCGGCGACCGATTGTACCCGGAATCAAATTCGTAGTTGGCGGTCTCGATGGTCAGCTTGCCGCCGCGGGGCATCGCGTCACGTGAATTCACCGCCAGATTCAAAATCACCTGCTCCACCTGGCTGCGGTCGGCCTTCACGCGCCACAGATTCGTGGGCGCGACGTTGTGGAATTCGATGTCCTCGCCGATCAAGCGCCGCAGGATTTTTTCCATATCGTTCACTACGTTCTGAACGTTCAGCACGCTCGGTGCCAGCATCTGTTTGCGGCTGAACGCCAGCAACTGCCGGGTGAGCGCGGTGGCCCGCTGCGAAGCTTCCTGAATCTGCTGGGCGTTGCGGCGCATTGGATTGTTTTCGCCCATACGTTCCAGCATCAGTTCGGCGTAGCCCTGGATCACCATCAATAGATTATTGAAATCGTGGGCGATACCGCCGGCCAGCCTGCCCACCGCCTCCATCTTCGCGGCCTGGCGAAGCTGCTCTTCCAGTTTCTTACGGTCGGTGACGTCCAGCGCCATGCAAATCGCGCCCAGAATCTGCCCGTCAGCCCCGCGCAAAGGCTCCACGTGGCAAGCGTAAGAGCCGCTGCGCCATTCGATCGGAAACGTAACCGGCTCGCCAAACAGGGCGCGGCGGTGCGCGGCGATCGGAGTAAACCCCTCGTCGATGGTTTCAAAAAACTGCAGCAGCGTCTGACCCACAGCTTCGTTCGGCTTCATGCCCACCCGGGCCAGTCCGGCGCCAAGGCACGAAGTGAAAATCATGTCGGTGTCGACGGTCCAAAGAACCGCGGGCAACTGCTCGATCAGCACTCGCAACCGCGCTTCGCTGTCGCGCAAAGCCTTTTCCGAACGCCGGCGCTCGATGGCCAATGCGATCTGCCCGCCTACGGAGTTCAGGAATTCCAGGTCGCGCTGGGTGTAGGCATTTTCCTCGCTGTAATGCTGGACCACCATCACCCCGATCGTCGCCGCCGGTGTGCGCAGCGGAACCCCCAGCCACGATGGAGAGGGAGTGCCAATCAATTCCAATTCCCCTTGTGCGGCCAGCCGATCGAACGTCTTCTGCGGAATCAGCATGGCCCGCCCGGTGCGGAAGACGTACGAAGTACAACTGCGCCCCAGATTCTGTGGCGGCGGGGCGGAATCGAATTCGTCTGCGAAGAATGGAAATTCGAACTGCGACGTAGCTGGCAAGTGCAGCGCCACGAAACAGTTTTCCGCGCGCACCACCTTTTTAAGCGAGCGGTGAATCAGCGCCAGCAGGCTATCCAGATCGTCGGTGGTATTGATTCCATGGATGATCTCCGAAGTCACCTGTCGCTCGGTCTCCGCCCGCTTGCGATGGGTTATGTCCTCGGTGGTGCCTTCGTAGTACAGAATTTTGCCGCTGCTGTCGCGCACCGCACGGGCGTTGTCGCACAACCACACCTTGGCGCCATCCTTGCGATAAATCTGATATTCGAAGTTTTCAATGCGCCCGTGCGATTCCAGCAGGCGCTGCTGCTCGGCGCGCCGCGAAGGGTCCACAAATTCCTGGGTGGCGATATTGTGCACCGCCGCCTGCTTTTCCTCCGGCGACGAATATCCGGTCATCCGCGCCAGGGCCGGATTCAGGCTTATGTACCGGCCTTCCGGCGTAGTCTGGAAAATGCCTTCCACACAATTTTCAAAGATACTCCGCAGACGCTCTTCGGCTTCGTGCTGGGCGATCTCCGCATGTTTGCTCGCGGTGACGTCCAGCATGACGCCTTGCATCCGCACCGGACTGGGACCGGGGCCAGGAACCACGCTGGCAATATCGCGGAACCATACCACCCGGCCGTCGCGCGCTATCATGCGGTACTCGGCGTCCAGCGGAGCGCCGGTGGCTTCACTGTGGCGTTCCAGGGTCATCGCTCGTTCTACGTCATCGGGATGCAATCGGCTATGCCACAACTTTGGTTCAGCCATCCACTCCTCGGCTGTAAAACCGAGAATGGAATGAATCTGCGGGCTAACGAAAGACCACCGGCCGTTGGTACCGGATTCTGCGGAGTAAGTGATCGCCGGCAGTTGTTCCACCAGCGCGCGATACTTGGCTTCGGCCGCCTGCAGTTGCCGCTCCGCGCGGCGCCGTTCGGTGATGTCCTCGTACATCGAGAACGCCCCGATCAAATCGCCTGCAACCACCAGCGGAACCGCTATCACCTGCACGTCCAGCAGTTCGCCGTCCTTGCGGCGGCGCTGCAATGTGACCTGCACGGTCTTGCCCGCGCGCAGCAGTTCGCTCAAATCCCGCGCCGCGGCGCGCTCGGAGTCCGGCACAATCAGGGAATCCAGGTCGGCGCCAAGTATCTCGCTTTGATCGTACTGGAAGAGGGTCTCGAACGCCGGATTCACCATCTGAATCCGAAAATTCGCTTCGAACACTACGATGGCGATCGGGTTATTGACGGTCAGCGCGTTGATGTACGCGGAATGTTCCGCTTCCGCTCGCGCATACATCGAAAAATCCGCCCCCAGCAGCGCCAGCGACCCTCCCTCCTCTTCCGGGACCGATGGGGCCACCGCAATAGACGGATATTCATCGTTGGGGTCAGCCGGACCGGCCGGACCGTTAATGCTGGCGGCAATAGCCTCGAGTTGTTCGAGCGAAATCTTCCCAGGCATGCGGCGCGCCGCGCCAGGGGCTAGAAGTACCCCATAGTGCGGCTCCCCCTCAAAAATAAGAGGTTAAAGACAGAGGGGGGTGGTCACAATGGTACGTTCGTACCATCACGGAACAGTTCCCGGTATCTCTATCGTCACTTTTTCCGCGAATCGGGTGGCGTCACTTTGTTGTTCCGGTAGTACACCACTAACTGTCCATAGTGCTCCCCGGAATGCTCGATGTACCCTACCCAATTCCCGAGTTCTTTCAGCGTACCGGCGTCGCCGCCGGCCTGAATGACATCGGCCCCGTCGGTGAACGATTTCTTCAAGTATTCGACGATCTGGGCTTTGGTCTTGAACGTATCGGTGGAGGGGTCGTTGTCCGCACGACCCATCTTTTTGCCGGTAATGTGATTCACCAGATCGTAGTTGTTTCCGGCGATGTGCAGCAACACTTGCGCGAATGTGCGCACCGTATCGTTGGGCCGGTAGGAATATTTTTCCTCCGGCCAATCCTCGGCCATCGCCACGATCTTGTTGCCAATCTCGTTCCAGTTTTCAAGTACGACCGCCGACGGACTCTTCACTTTCTTCTCGGCCTGCGCCGCCGCAGGCTCCGCCTGGGGTGTAGCCGCATGCGAAATTGCGGGCGAGACCAGCAGTGTCGCAGTCAGCAGCGCCATCGATGCAATGATCCTCTTCACGTCCATCAAATCCCTCTCAAAGTTCAGCGGTCCGGCTCTCCTTGTAACAAAACCCGACCGAGCGGGCGCAGCATAGCACATTCAATCCACCCGGATGTCATGCCTTGTGGCGCCGCCTTGCGGGCCCGCCCGCCTCTTCGCTTTTCGGGCGGCGGGGTCCTAAATCCCGGCCTCGCCTACCATTGCACCCCGACCGATCTACATTCCACTCCTTAGCACCTCCACCAGGACACTGGAGTATGATTAGAATGAGACTTGGGAACCACGGGGGAAGCTTTGGCCAGTAAACCAACCGGTTTGTCCGCAAACGCGCCGGTACCGGGCGCAACCATTGCCCCGACAGAAATCGAGCGCATCATCCACGCCGAGCATTCCGAACCATTCCAGGTTCTGGGCCCTCAACCGGTCACCGTAGACGGCGTAGCCTCCATAGCGATTCGCACTTTCCAACCAACCGCCGACTCCGTAACCGTGATCTGGGGAGCCAGCAGCCGGGAAATTCCCGCGAAGCGGATCCACCCCGACGGACTATTCGAAGCGCTGGTGCCAGTGCCCAGCGGCGGCTTCGCCGATTCGATTCCGCCGGCCAGCTACCGGCTGCGATCCATCGAGAAAGACGGCCGAACGCTGGAAGGATTTGACGCATACGCCTTCCCTCCGCTGCTCACCGAATTCGATTTGTACTTGATGGGCGAAGGCACCCACTACCTGAAATACGAAAAGTTAGGCGCGCACATCCGCGAACTTTCCGGCGTGCGAGGCGTGCATTTTGGTGTGTGGGCGCCCAACGCGCAGCGCGTCAGCGTGGTAGGAGACTTTAACCGCTGGGATGGCCGCGTCAATCCCTTGCGCAACCGCGGAGCCACCGGCGTCTGGGAAATATTTCTTCCGGGAGTGGGCCAAGGTCAAATTTACAAATTCGAAATTCTTTCCCTGTTCAATCACCAGCTGGGCCTGAAATCGGATCCCTATGGCGTCGCCGCGGAACTTCGTCCAGCCAACGGCTCGGTGGTTTTCGATATCGACCACTACCGCTGGCGCGATGCGGAATGGATCGAAGCGCGAACCAAGCGCGACCACTTCAGCGAGCCCATGTCGGTCTACGAAGTGCATCTGGGTTCCTGGCGCCGATCCGCGGCGGACGGAAAAGCTTGGCTCACCTACCGCGAGCTCGGCGACCAAATGATCCCCTACGCAAAAGAGATGGGCTACACCCACATCGAGCTGATGCCCATCATGGAGCATCCCTTCGACGGCTCGTGGGGCTATCAAACTGTCGGGTATTACGCGGTCACCAGCCGCTACGGCAGCCCCACCGAGTTCATGGAGTTCATCGATCGCTGCCACCAGGCCGGCCTGGGCGTTTTGCTGGATTGGACGCCGGCGCACTTCCCGCGCGACGCGCATGGCCTTTCGTTTTTTGACGGCACCCACTTGTACGAGCACGCCGATCCGCGCAAAGGCGCGCAACCGGACTGGGGCACATTGGTTTTCAACTACGGCCGCAGCGAAGTCCAGAATTATCTGATCTCCAACGCCCTGTTCTGGATGGACAAGTATCACATCGACGGTTTGCGCGTCGATGCGGTGGCTTCCATGCTCTATCTGGACTATTCCCGCAAACCCGGCGAATGGCTTCCCAACCAATTTGGCGGCCGCGAAAACCTGGAGGCCATCGCTTTCATCAAGCGCCTCAACGAAGTGGTACACGCCCGGCACCCGGGGATCATGACCATCGCCGAGGAGTCCACCTCCTACCCGGCAGTGTCGCGTCCCACCTACGTGGGCGGCCTGGGCTTCGATCTCAAGTGGAACATGGGCTGGATGAACGACACTTTGAAATACTTCGCCACCGACCCCATCTATCGCAAATTTCACCACAACCAACTGACCTTCTCCATGATTTACGCCTTTACCGAGAATTTCGTCCTGCCGCTCTCCCACGACGAAGTGGTGCACGGCAAGCGCTCGCTGTTATCGAAAATGCCCGGCGACAATTGGCAGAAATTCGCCAACCTCCGTTTGCTTTATACCTATTTTTTTGCGCACCCGGGAAAGAAGCTGCTCTTCATGGGCGCCGAACTCGGCCAATGGCGCGAATGGCAGGAATATACCGATCTTGATTGGGCGCTACTGGGTTTCTCCACCCATCGCGGCCTCCAGCGCCTGATGATGGATTTGAATAAAACCTACGCGCGCGAACCGGCTCTCTATCAGGTGGAGTTCGATTGGCAGGGATTCGAATGGATCAACGCCGACGACGGAGACGCCAGTGTGGTCACCTTCCTCCGGCGGGCCAAGGACCCCGCGGATTTTCTAGTGGTGGCTTGCAACCTCACCCCGGTGGTTCGCGAAAATTATCGAGTCGGCGTGCCAGAAGCAGGCTTCTATCGCGAGATCATGAATAGCGATTCCGCCTATTACGAAGGCAGCGACGTCGGCAATAATGGCGGACTGCATGCCGAGCCGATCCCCTGGGATGGAAGGCCGTACTCTTTGAATGTGAAACTTCCTCCTCTGGCCGGAGTTTATTTCAAAAAATAGTGGAACTTTTTGGTTGAATCCGTAGAACCAGGCTTGTCCACCCTTTCTTTGCCCGCTCCCGTTCCATCAGCGTGGGTCCCTGCATCGATTTAGGCTATACTCCGGCAAAATTTATAGGTATCTAAACGTTGCAGCTAGAACCAGATTATCCACTTCCGTGGGGTGGCTGGATGAAACGTAACTTTCGCGCCGTAGCCGTCGATTGTGCGTTGGGAAGTCTATCCGCCGGGGTACTCGCCTTATCCGGCTGCGCGGCTGTCGTTACCGCGCCAACTCCCACCGCCACGCCTCAAGTTGTTACCATTTACCCTGGGGGACCAGAACGTCCAGGTGACCGTTAGCCTCCGCAATAACGGCTACACCGGCCCGGTCAACTTCACCCTCGTGATTCTGGCCAGCGGCGGCTTCCCCAGTTTTGGTACCAAAAATCTGCCCAGCGGCGCGAATTCCGTCCAGGCGGTTTATGGCGGCGACTCCACCTACCAGGGCTCCATCTCTAGCGCGCTCGCGGTCAACGGAGCCCCTTAACCTACTCCTCAAACCAAGCGCGTGGCACCGAAATTAGGGATTTCGCCCGCGCCAGCCGGACCCGGCGCGAAGTGACCTGCCGCTAGTTGCCCCCCTTCTGATCCCTGATTCTCCTTCTTGTCAGAAAATCTCCCGGAACATTCCGCAGATGGGGTGCGTACATTCATGGCAGCAACGGTCCCGCTGCTCACGGCTGGGGCTGGGGAGATAGACGATGAAGATCGAAAAGCGGTCCGCAGTGGCGGTGGGGATAACGGCGGTTGTGGTGGCGGTGGTGCTGCTAGCAGGGATGGGACGGGCTCGGGCGGCTAATGCGCCGGACCGCTATTTGCACGTGCGTGTGGACGGCGCGGCCGACGGCGAGAAGGTCAGTGTGAACGTGCCGCTGGCACTGGCGGAAAAGGTTTTGCCGGCCATCAACCATGGCGAGCTGCATGGCGGGAAAGTGAAGATCGGAAACATGAATACCGGGGATGTGGACGTGCGCGCGATTTTGGATGCGGTGCGCAGCTCTCCCGACAATGAGTTTGTAACCGTGCAGCAAGCCGACCAGGACGTCCGCGTGGCCAAAGTTGGCGACAATCTGGTGGTCCATGTCCGCTCGAAAGACGCCGATGGAAAAGAAAACAAGGCGGAGAAGGTGGACGTCACCGTACCGCTATCGATCGTGGACGCGGTCCTGAAGAACAACACCAATAGCGAAATCGATCTGAACGCGGTCCTCCGCGCGTTGCAGAACAGCGGCGAGAGTTTTGTAGTAAACGTCCAGAACGCCGAACAGACCGTCCGCGTGTGGGTAGACGGAAAGAACGACTCGAATTGATCGGCCCGGCCTCAAGAAATGGATGGCAAGAAGTTGATCGCACGTACCCAACCAACGGAACGCCCGGTTCGGGTACGAACAGGAGGACGACGTGATCTTGGCCAAGCTAGGTGTGGGGTTCCTATGTGTGACCGTCACCGCAGGCAGCGTGGCGTTGAGCGAAGGACTGGTCCACGTTAGCGTCCACCAGAAGGCGGCCGATGGGACCCATCTGTCGCTGGTGGTGCCGGGAGTATTGGCGCCGATCGCACTGTACTGGGTCCCGCGCAGCCATTTGCAGCAAGCTGGCGGCCAGTTGCGCCCATGGATGCCCGCAATTCGCGCCGCAGTCGAAGAGATGAAGAACGAACCAGACATGACGTATGTAGAGGTGGTCCAGGCCGACCAGCACGTGAAAGTCTCAAAGATCGGCGGCGCAGTGAACGTAGACGTAGATGACCCAAACGAAACCGTCCACGTCTCCACCCCACTTCGCGCAATAGGCAGCACCCTGGAAGAGCTAGGTAGCAAAGCCGACCCACACGTAACGCAGTAGAGTTTGGCAGTTTCAAGGTTCAACGGTTCGACGGGTTTATCTTTTCAGGATGCCCTATTCTTTAGGTCTTTGCCTTTAGCAAAGGGGGACGTTTCGACGTTCGGCGTTCTAACTTTCGATCCCAGATTTTGCTGGGGTGTTGATTTTTAGCGCCCCGTGCAAATGGTGGCGGGCGTTCGGCGCCCCGATGTCCTCACTCACCAAAGGAGGTTAACCGAACGCCCGCTCAATCCTCGTCTGCATCCGATAGAGCAGGTTCTTCCATGCCGCGCGATTCATTCTCTGCGGGTTCGCAAAGAGTAGGTGATTCCAGGTCTAAGTTTTTGACTCGTCAGAAGAATTCATGGGTAAGCTCCGGCTCAGGTAGTTTGCCAAGTGAGTGATAGAGCGCGAGTTCCAGGATGCGAAAGGTACGGAAGCCATAGGATCTTCTCATGGTGACT
>Ga0182024_10014314_pt1 | contig 15347 bp, 14 predicted proteins | sample P32metaG_FD_120480 | JGI IMG/M metagenome (GOLD analysis project Ga0182024, IMG submission 120480) | Permafrost microbial communities from Stordalen Mire, Sweden - P3-2 metaG (Illumina Assembly) | ecosystem: Environmental > Terrestrial > Soil > Wetlands > Permafrost | place: Sweden: Stordalen... | reverse complement strand
GGACGGGCTCGATGGGCTGGATTGGATCAAGGTTTGCACGCATTACCGGATGGGGCGCAAACGGCTGGAAGTGCCGCCGGCGGATTGCCGCCAACTGGCGGATTGCGAGCCGGTGTACGTGGAGTTTGAAGGATGGAGGAAGCCGACGTGCGACGCGAAGAAATGGGGCGATCTGCCGGTCCAGGCGCGCGATTATTTGAAGGCGATCTCAGAACTAACGGGTGCGAAATTGGCACTTGCCAGCGTGGGCCCGGGGCGCGATCAGACGATTGTCCTGTAGGTACCCCGCGTGCAAGTCTCCCCTCCAATGACAAGCGGCGTCCCGACCATGAAACCGGCGGGGCTAACCGTGCCGCGCCATGTCGCGATCATTATGGATGGGAATGGCCGCTGGGCGCGTGAGCGCGGGCTGCCGAGGATCCGCGGACACGAGGAGGGAGCGGAATCCGTGCGGACGGTGCTGCGAACGTGCGGGGAATGGGGCGTGCAATACCTGACGCTCTATGCGTTCTCCACCGAGAACTGGAAGCGGCCGAAGACCGAGGTGGCCGCGCTGATGAGGCTGCTGGAGCGGTTTCTGCGCAAGGAGGCGCCGGAATTGATGGAGCAAAATGTGCGGCTGCAGGCAATCGGGCGGCTGACAGACCTGCCGGAAGCGTGCCAGAAGGAATTGCACCGCGTAATCGAGCTGACGGCGGGGAACACCGGGACCACGCTGATCCTGGCGCTCTCATATAGCGGGCGCCTGGAGATCATCGACGCGGTGCGCAGCCTGATACAGGCGGTGAAGGCAGGGCACCTCGATGAGGCGATGATTGACCCGGGCGTATTCTCGAAGCATCTTTACACGCGATATTATCCGGACCCGGACCTTCTCATCCGGACCTCCGGCGAGATGCGCATCTCGAATTTCCTGCTATGGCAGCTCAGCTATACGGAAATCTATGTCACGAAAAAACTGTGGCCTGATTTTCGGAAGCCCGAATTGCTTGCAGCAATCGAGGATTACAGTACAAGGCAGCGCCGCTATGGCGGCCTATAAGAAAACGAAATTGAAAAAATACCCCAATCCCCTCCCCCGGCCGAACGATGGATAAGGTTCAGACGATACTCATCGTGGACGCGGAAACCGACTTCCTCGAATGGGCGCAGGAGCAGCTCGAGACGCCTACTACCCGCGTGGTCACCGCCGTGAACTCCGAACAGGGGTACCGAATGTACGCGACGGAAACGCCGGACCTGTTGATCTGCGACACGCATTTGCAGCCATTCAGCGGTCTGGAGCTGCTGGTGAAGGTGCGGCAGAGGGATCCCAACGCGATGGTGATCCTGACGGGCGCGTGGGGCACGGCGCAGAGCATGATCGAAGCGAGCAAGCTGGGGGCGTTCGAGTTTCTGCGGAAGGAACAACTGCCGTTCAATTTCAAGCCGGTGGTGGATGCGGCGCTCAAGCAGCAGGAAGAGATGCGGGCGGCGACGATGTTCAAGCCGCAACTGACGGTCGAGCAGCACCAGGACTCGATCGTGGGGCAATCGGCGGCGATGCAGCATGTGTTCAAGATGATCGGGCGGGTGGCGCACTCCGACGCGCCTGTGATGGTGACGGGAGAGAGCGGGACGGGCAAGGAACTGGCGGCGAGCGCGATTCACCGGTTTTCGCAAAGGGCCAGCCGGAATTTTGTGGCGATCAACTGCGCGGCGATCCCGGAGCAGTTGCTGGAGAGCGAGTTGTTCGGGCATGAGAAGGGCGCGTTTACCAATGCGATCACCCAACGGGTGGGACGCTTTGAGCAGAGCGACGGGGGGACGCTGTTCCTGGATGAAATAGGGGATATGCCGCTGTCGCTGCAGGGGAAGATTCTGCGCGTGCTGCAGAATGGGGAGTTCTCGCGGATCGGCTCGAGCGCGACCCTGAAGACGGATGTGCGGATAGTGGCGGCGACGAACAAGAACCTGGAGCACGAGGTGGCGGTGCGGAATTTCCGCGAGGACCTGTTTTACCGGCTCAATGTGGTGCGGATTCAATTGCCGCCGCTCCGGCAGCGGACCGAGGATGTGCGGCTGCTGGCTGAGTACTTCCTGCAAAAGGTGGCCGTGCGGAAGCATCTGCCGCGGCTGAAGCTGGCGGAGGATGCGGTGCGGATCCTGGAGACCTATCCGTGGCCGGGCAATGTGCGGGAGCTGGAGAATGTCATCCAGCGGGCGTCCGTGCTGGCAACCTCGGATATCATTCTCCCGAAGGATTTGCCTCTGGGCGTGGCGGAACCGCAGACGGACGGAACGCCGTCGGCCGCGGCTCCGGGCGGCTATGCGGCCCCGGTTGAATTGACGACGGAGGGGGCGATCGAAGTGCTGCTGAAGGCGGCGCAGTCCAAGCCGGGAGTGGAGTTGCTGCCGTGGCTGGAACGGGAATTCACGCTGCACGCAATGAAGGCGACGCGGGGCAACCAGGTGAGGGCCGCGAAGCTGCTGGGGATAACGCGTGCCACGCTACGCAAGAGGATAGAGAGGTTTGGGATAACGAAGGAGCTGACGATCCAGTGAGGCGGAGACCGTATTTGTTCAATCAGATTACGTCTGATAGCCTGTGCGAATGAAGACGATGACCGTCACCGAGGTGGCTCGAAACTTTAGCTCTGTGATGGACGGAATCGAAGCCGGGCAGGAGGAGATCATTCTGATCCGGAACCGCAAACCGGTCGCCCGCCTCATACCCGAACCACCGGAAATGACGGCTCTCGAGGTGCTTGGGGATCTTTACAGAACCCTCGACGACGCAACAGCCGACGCATTATCCGAAGCCATCAGGAAAACGAGAAACGGAAACTCGTCGTCGTGAATTGAGCCTCGTTCGACCGCTCAAAAGCGGTCTTGGCATTGGTCCCCGCCCCGTCAATGAAAACCGACTTCAGGAATGATGCGCCGGGGGACGTGCGTACGTGGCAATGGACAGGCTCTGAGTTCAGGCCGGGTGAGGGCGTTCCGGTCACGGATCGCGGGTTCAGGTATGGGATGTCGGTGTTCGAGAGTTTTCCGGTGAGGGATGGGGTTGGGGTTTTTCTCGATGCGCATCTTGAGAGGCTGCGGTGCGCGTGTGCGGTGACCGGGTTTGTTTTGCCGGACGGGGCTCTGGAAAAGTGCGCGGGTGTTTTGACGAACACTGAGGATGGGTTCGGGCGGGTTTATGTTACGGCGGGAGATGGGGCGGTGACGGGTAGGTTCGAAGAGTGCAGGGTTTTTGTTTTTGTGGAGAAGCGCGACGGAGTGCCGGCACGGATTTATAATCGAGGGTATGACCTGGGCCTTAATGGCGGGGCGCATGTGCCGGTGTTCGCGGGATTGAAGACGGGGAACTATTGGGGGAATCTGCTGGCGTTCCGGGACGGGGTGGCTGCGCGGTGCAATGAGACGTTGCTCTTTACGCCGGCCGGACATTTGATCTCCGGCTGCATGGCAAATGTATTTATAGTGACCAATGGGGCGGTGCGGACGCCGGACTTGAGCACGGGGGCGCGGGCGGGGGTGGTGCGGGAATGGGTGATGCGGCAGGCGGAAGTAGAGGAACGGCTTATCACGCGCGCCGATCTCGCGGAGGCGGACGAGATTTTTTTGAGCAGCAGTTGGCTTGGGATCATGCCGGCCGCATCCGCCGGCGGCCGTCCGCTGCCGGAGAGAAAAGTAAGTGCCATGCTGCTGGCGATGTACCGGAATGAAGTCCATGGCGAGCGCGAATAGCCAGACGGCGGGACATGTGCTGGAGCGGATCCGCGAGGCAGAGCCCGTCCGGGAACGGCTGCGCGCACTAAGCGCGGGGGAGACTGTCGCTTTTGAAAATGTGACGGAGCCGGCTCAGGCGTTCGTAGCGGCGATCATCGCCGGGGAGACGAAGCAGCGGTGCTGGATCGTGTGCGAGAATGCCCGGGCGCAGGAGACGGTGTTCAATGAGTTGTTGAATTGGTTTCCTGAAGCGGCGTTTTTTCCGGAGAAGGAAATCGCGCTCGGCGAGAATATGCTGCCGGACCCGGAAATCGCCGCGGAGCGATTGTCGTTGCTACAGGGGCTGAGCGGGGAGAAGGCGCGGGAGGCGCGGCTGCTGGTGCTGACCAAGGCGAGCCTGAATGAGCAGGTCCCCTCACCTGCAGGGTTGCGCGCGGATGCGGTGGTGCTCAAGCGATCGGGGCGGCTGGACCGGGACGCGTTGGTGGCGCGGCTGGCTGAGGCGGGTTACGAGCCGGTCTCGCAAGTGACAATGCGGGGGCAATTCGCGGTGCGCGGCGGGATACTGGATGTATTTGCGTGGAATCATACGCAGCCGGTGCGGATCGAATTATTCGGCGATGAGATGGAATCGATCCGGCAATTTGACCTGGACGCGCAGACCTCCGTGGAACACCTGGATACCTGCACGATCCTGCTGGCTGAGTCCGACAGGCAAAACTGCGCGCTGCGGGAATATATTCGAAAGACGGATGTTACGGTGAATATCAACGCGGGGTACGGGGAGGCGCGGGTGCATGTGCTGGCGGCGGCGCAAACGGTCGAGGGTCCGGAGGATTTCTCTTCGGCGTTTTATGACCACGGGCTCGGGGAATTTGAAGTGGGGGACTTTGTCGTCGATGAGGGGCGCCGGCGGCAGTTTTTCCGGCAATTGGAGGAATGGCGCTCGCAGGATTGGCGCACTTATATCTTTTGCAATAACGAGGGAGAGATCGAGCGGCTGCGGGAATTGGTGCCGGAGGAGGAGCATGAACACATGGCGTTTGCGATTGGCGGGATCGCGCGAGGGTTCACCTTCCCCGCCGGGAAGCTGGCGATTCTTTCGGACGCGGAGTTATTCGGGCGGTATCGGAATACGAGGGCGCGGCGGCTGGCGATGCGGCGGATGCGGGAACAGGCGAACCGGACGCATATTGACTTCAGTGAGCTGAACGAAGAGGATTATGTTGTTCACTTGGAACATGGGATCGGGAAGTTTCTTGGACTGCGGATGTTTGCGGCGGATGGGAAGGAGGAAGAAGTACTTACATTGGAATTCGACAATGGGGCGCGGGTCTATGTGCCGCTGGAGCAGTCGTTTCTGGTTTCCCGATATGTCGGAGTCGGGAAGAGAGCGCCGGCGCTATCTTCGTTGGGCGATTTGCGGTGGGCGAAAGCGAAGAAGAATGCGGAACAGGCGATCTACAGTTACGCGGCGCAGTTACTCAACATCCATGCGCAACGGGAGACGAGCCACGGGTTCGCCTTCCCGCAGGATAGCAAATGGGTGGGTGAGTTTGAGGCATCGTTCTTATATAAGGAGACGCCGGATCAACTTACAGCGATAGCGGCGACGAAAACGGATATGGAAAGCGAGCGTCCGATGGACCGGCTGATATGCGGGGATGTGGGATTCGGGAAGACCGAGGTGGCGATCCGGGCGGCATTCAAGGCGGTCATGGGCGGAAAGCAGGTCGCGGTACTTGCGCCGACGACCGTGCTGGCGCAGCAGCATTACCAGACGTTTCGGGAGCGGATGTCGGATTACCCGGTAAGGGTTGAGATGCTGAGCCGGTTTCGGTCGAGGATGGAGCAGAATAAGACGGTGAAAGAATTGCGGGAGGGCGGAGTGGATATAGTGATAGGGACGCATCGACTAATCTCGGGGGATGTGGAGTTCAAGGACCTGGGGTTGGTGGTAATCGACGAGGAGCAGCGGTTTGGAGTGAAGCACAAGGAGCGGTTCAAGGAGATGTTCAAGCTGGTGGATATATTGACGCTATCGGCCACGCCAATCCCGCGGACGCTTTACTTATCGCTTATGGGAGCGAAGGATATGTCCATACTCGAGACACCGCCGGCGAACCGGATTCCCACGGAGACAATTATCTGCGGATATGACGAGCGGGTAATACGGGACGCGATCCAGCGTGAGTTATCGCGGCAGGGACAAGTCTATTTCCTGCACAACCGGGTGCAGACGATTGAGAGGACTGCGGCGCGGATCAAGGAGCTATGCCCTGGTGCGCGGATTGAGATAGGACATGGGCAGATGGATGAGGATGATCTGGAGGAAGTAATGGAGCGCTTTGTAAGTGGGAAGACGGATGTATTGGTATCGACGACGATCATCGAGAGTGGATTGGATATACCGAACGCAAATACGATCATCATAGATAGGGCGGACCGGTCTGGGCTTGCGGATTTGTATCAATTGCGCGGGCGGGTGGGGCGGGCGCAGATGAAGGCGTATGCGTACCTGATGCTGCCGCGTGAGCTGATGGCGTTGGGGGCGGCGCGGAAACGGATCAATGCGATCAAGCAGTACTCGACGCTGGGGGCGGGATTCAAAATAGCGATGCGGGACCTGGAGATTCGCGGGGCGGGCAATGTGCTGGGTACGGCGCAGAGCGGCCATATCGTGGCGATTGGTTTTGACCTGTATTGCCAGTTACTCAAGCAGGCGGTGACGAAGCTAAAGGGAGAGAAGGCAAAACCGCGGGTGGAGGTGGGAGTGAGGTTCGATTTTGTGATGACCAATGAGGCGGAGTTTCTGGAAGCTGGAGATGAGACGGTAACAGGTGCGTTTTTGCCGGCAGTGTATATTATGGAGCCAAAGATGCGGATACAGGCTTACCGGGCGCTGGCGGAGGTGGCGACGCCGCAAGAACTGGACAGAGTGAGAAAATCGTGGAGGGATAGGTTTGGGATACTGCCGGAGGCCGTGGAGAACTTACTGATCATGTCGGATATCAAGCTGGCCGCCGCGGCGCGGAAGATTGCGAAGATCGAAGTCAAGGAGAGAAAGCTGATGCTGACGTTCGGGACGGATTATATCCTGCTGGGGGGTAAGTTTCCGCGGTTGCACTCGGAAAATCCGCGGGAGAGATTGAGAGAGACGCTGGGATTGATCAGGGCGCTGTAGAAATGATGTCGATGAGGGGGGATGCCCCGAAGGGTTTCACTTGGTAGCGGCTGGGGAGTCAACTACAGTTCGCCATCGCCGCCTGCACTTCCGCCTGCTATTTGTTGACCAGCCTGGAACTAAAGGTGCGGAGTTTCGGCTTGTCTTTCATTTTCTCCGAATACGAAGTAATCTCCTCGTATGAAGTCTAAAACCTTGCTCTCGCTCGTGTTCGTTTGTCTGGCTGTTTCCGGATCACTGGTTTGTTACGGCCAATCGCAATCGCAAATGCCGACGTCCGACCAGGTGGCTATCGCCGTCCGGTTCACGGACCAGGGGCCAGGGCAGGCTGTGGAGGAGTATTATGGAATCGTGGAGAAAAAGGATCTTGCGGCCCTCCTGAGCGGACCGGCGCCTGGCAGTTTCCTGAAGCTTAACAACGTAATAGTGCTGACCGGGACTGATTTCCTGCCGCTGTCGGATGCCGGCACGGATGTGACAAAATACGGCTACGGCACGTCGCTGTATGTGCGGGAGGACACGATTTTCAGGATCGTTGAACTGGATGACGCTTTTGTGAAGGCGCGTTGGGGGCCGAAAGAGAACAAGCCGTAGGTCGTCCGGAGAAGGGTTGGAACCGGCAGGAGGACTTCATGCGCCTTGTTTTTGGGCGCCGGCTTTTCGCTCTTCGAGCCATGCGCTGAGAATGAGCAGCGTCGCGGCGATGCAGATGCACGAGTCGGCGACATTAAAGGCGGGCCATGGATCGGCGAAGGGGACGTGAAGATTGAACAGGAGGAAATCGACGACGTAATGATGGTGGATGCGGTCTGTGACATTGCCGAGGACCCCGGCGCTCAAAAGGGAGACGGCGACGCGGGTAACGGTGTGCTGAAAGGCTCGGCGGGCGGCGAAGAAGGCAAGAACGGCCAGCGTAAGGACGGAGAGGGCGATGAAGAGTCCATTTTTCTCGTTGAATGAGCTGAAAGCGGCGCCGGTATTGCCCCAATAGACGAGGGAGAAAAAACCGGGAATGATGACTCGCTGGGAATCGAACAGAAGGGAACGAGTGACGAGCCACTTGGTGGCCTGATCGAGCGCGTAGAAGAAAAGGATGGTCGCGGCGGCGGCAGGGGCGCCGAAGCGCTGGCGGGCGGACGGCATCAGTTATCGGTCTCAAGCTGCGCGACGACGGCTTCGCAACGGTCACAAAGGTCGGGATGGGCGGCGCTCGTGCCGACGTATTCGCGGTGGCGCCAGCAGCGCTCGCATCGCTTGAAGGCGGTGCGGGAGAGGGAGGCGGAGGTTTCCGGGCCCGGCTCGATGTGGAGTTCGCTGAGGATGAAGAATTCCTCCATCTCGGATTGGAGGCCTTGCAGGTGTTTGAACTGGGTTTCGTCGGCAACGCGCAGGGTCACATTGGCTTCGAGGGCGTTGCCGATGAGCTTTTGCTGGCGGGCGGGCTCGATGGCCTGGGCGATGATGGCGCGAAGTTTCAGAAGGAGATCGATGCCGGCTTCGGCCGCGGGGTCGCGCGCGGAATCGTTCGGTATTGGGAACAGTTCGAGGTGGATGGACTTCTCGTGGCCGGCGAATTCCCACGCCTCATCGGTGGTGAATGCAAGGATGGGGGCGAGGAGGGCGCTCAGGCTTTCGAAGGCCTCGCGCATGACGGCCTGCGTGGCGCGGCGGCGCGGGGAGGTGGCAGCGTCGCAGTAGAGGCGGTCCTTGGTGATGTCGACGTAGAGTGCGGAGAGATCGACGGTGCAGAACTGGTTGAGCACCGTGAAGACTTTGCGGAAATCGAAGGCGGCGTAGGCTTCGCGGCATGTGGCGATGACATTCTGCAAACGGGAGCGGAGCCAGCGATCGATGAGGGTGGCGGCGGCGAAATCATCGGCGCCCGGGATGAAGCCGTCGGAATTTGCAAGCAGGATGCGGAGGACGTTGCGGAATTGCCGATACGCATCGGCGAGGAGGGCGAAGGATTCCTCGGAGAATGGGACCTCGTTGGTGAATTCAACGCTCGAGGCCCAGAGGCGGACGATGTCGGCGCCGTATTTGCCGACGAAGTGCCCGGCGTCCATGGGCTTTGAGTATGTGCCCTGGGCGGATTTGGAAACTTTTTTGCGCGTGTCTTTATCGACGACGAAGCCGTGGGTGATGCAGGTCTTGTAAGGGGCATCGCCGCGAAGGGCGACGCTGGTGGTGAGTGAGGATTGGAACCAGCCGCGGTGCTGATCGGTGGCCTCGAGATAGACGTCGGCGCGATCCACGCCGAGGCGCTTGCGGACGACGGCCTGATGGGAGACGCCGGAATCGATCCAGACATCGAGCGTATCATTGCGGCGGCTGGAGCCGGCGGGGAGGGCGAGCGTCCCGCACCACCATGCGTCGTCTTTTTCAAACCAGAGATTGGTGCCGTGCTGCTCGAAGAGGTCGGCAACGCGGCGGATGAGGCCGGCGTCGAGGATCGGCTTGCCATCCGCACCGTAGAACGCGGGGAGCGGGACGCCCCATGAGCGCTGGCGGGAGATGCACCAATCCGGACGGGACTCGACGGTGCCGTAGATACGATTGCGGCCCCAGGCTGGGACCCAATTGACGGTATCGATGGCGGCGAGGACGCGGTCGCGGATGGCGTCGATGCGAATGAAGAATTGCTCGACGGCGCGGAAGACGACGGGAGTCTTCGAGCGCCAGCAGTGGGGGTAGGAGTGATGGTAGATTTGCTCGCCGAGGAGGGCGCCCCGCTCGCGCAAAAGCTCGACGACATCTTTGTTGGCATCGAATACGTAACGGCCGGCCCAGACGGGTACGCCGGCCTCCTCGGTGAAGCGGCCGCGGTCATCGACGGGGGAGAGGATGGGGAGGCCGTTCTCGAGGCCGGCGATGTAATCGTCCGAGCCATGTCCGGGGGCTATGTGGACGCTGCCGGTGCCGGTATCGAGGGTGACGAAATTGGCGACGATGACTTTTGAGGTGCGGTCGAGGAAAGGATGCTGGGCGGTTGCGCCGGCTAGTTCAGCGCCGGGGAAGGAGTAAGCCTGGGGCTCGGCCTCGAGCTGCCACGGGGTGGCCTCGGTAAAAGCAGGAACGAGCGCCTGGGCGATGACGAAGGTGGCGCGCTCGCCGGTCTCGCGATGGCTGAATTTTTCCGCGACATAACGATGCTGGGGGTGAACGGCGATGCCGACATTGGCCGGGAGGGTCCACGGCGTGGTAGTCCAGATGGCCATGCTGGCCTGTCCGGCGAGCGGGCCGGAGAGGAGCGGGAATTTGACGAAGATGGCGGGATCGTCGCGGTCGGCGTACTCGATCTCGGCCTCGGCGAGGGCGGTTTGGGCGCCGGTGCTCCAGTAAACGGGTTTCTTGCTCTGATAGACGAGGCCAGCTTCCACTAAGCCGGCAAAGGCGCGGATGATCTCGGCTTCGTAGGCGGGATCGAGGGTCAGGTAGGGGTGCTCCCAATCGCCAAGGACACCGAGGCGCTTGAACTGGGCGCGCTGGATGCCGATGTATTTGCGGGCGTATTCCTCGGACCGCTTGCGGACCTCGAGCGGGGAGAGGCCGCGGGATTCCTTGACGACTTTGAACTCGATGGGAAGGCCGTGGCAGTCCCAGCCGGGGACGAACGGGGCGCGGCGGCCGAGCATGGACTGGGATTTGACGACGATGTCCTTGAGGACCTTGTTGAGAGCGGTACCCATGTGGACGTCGCCATTGGCGAAGGGGGGCCCATCGTGGAGGACGAAGAGGGGGGCGTCCGCGCGGGCGGCGAGGATCTGGTCGTAGAGGCCGGCGGCTTCCCATTTGGCGAGGCGGTCGGGCTCGCGCTTGACGAGATCGGCCTTCATGGGGAAGGCCGTCCGGGGCAGGTTGAGGGTCTCTTTGTAGTTCTTCTCGGTCATGGACTGGGCGAAAGGGAATGGGAACCTACCAGCGCCGGCGGGGGGTTGCACTTTGAAAAAACATCGTCGATTCGACCGGCTTGGGGAATGCTGGACGCCAGTGAAATCTTCAATCTCCGGTCATCAATCTCCAATTCTCCCACATGTCCGCTGTTCTTAGCGCTCGTTCGGTATCGGTTTCCTATGGGGCGGAGAAGATTTTGGATGAATCGGCTTTGGTGATTCATGAGGGGGAACGTGTGGGGCTGCTGGGGAGGAACGGGTGCGGTAAATCCACGTTTTTGAAGATTGTCGCAGGGGCGATGGAGCCGGACTCGGGGGAGGTGATACGGCGGCGGGATTTGATGACGGGGTATTTGCCACAGGTGTTCGATCTGGACGGGAAGCGGACGGTGCACGCGAATATTCTGGAGGGGGCGCGGCGAATACTCGAGTGGATCGCGGAGTACGAGGCGGCGGATGCGCATTCGACGCGGGGCGAGGAATTGCTGGGGCGGATCGATCACGCGGACGGGTGGAATCTTGAGCACCGGATCAAGGCGTTGATGACGCACCTGAGCACGCCGGAGCCGGACCGGCTGGTGGCGGACCTCTCTGGCGGCGAGAAGCGGCGGGTGGCGCTTTGCCGGGCGCTGATTGAGCAGCCGGATTTTCTCATTCTCGACGAGCCGACGAATCATCTCGATACGGAGAGCATCACGTGGCTGGAGGATTTCTTGCGGCGATACCCGGGAGCGTGCCTTTTCGTGACGCACGACCGCTATTTCCTGGACCGTGTGGCGACCCGGATCGTGGAGTTGACGCGCGGGAAGTTCATCGGGTACGAGGGGAATTACAGCGATTACCTCGCGGCGCGGGCGGAACGGAAGGCGAGTGAGGATTTGCAGGAACATAAGCGGGAGCGGTTCCTGCAGCGTGAGCTGGAGTGGGTGCGGCGCGGGCCGAGGGCGCGGCGGACGAAATCCCGGGACCGGATCGACCGCTACTACGAGGTCGCGGAGCAGAAGGGGCCGGAGAAGGAGATGGATGTGGAGCTGCTGATCCCAACGGCGCCGAAGCTGGCGAACCGGGTGGTGGATGTGCTGGACGTGACGGCGCGCGTGGGCGAGCGGACGCTGTTTAGCGGGCTGACACTCAAGCTGGAAGCAGGGCAGCGGATTGGGATCGTGGGGCGAAACGGGCTGGGCAAGACGACGCTGTTGCGGTTGATCCTGGGTGAGATGGCGCCGGCGGCGGGGACGGTGGAGGTGGGGGCGCGGACGGAGATCAATTACGTGGATCAATCGAAGCTGATGCTGGATGACGAGAAGACCGTCTGGCAGGAGGTGGGGCAGGGCTCGGAGTGGGTAAAGCTGGGCGAGGAGAGCATCACGCTACGGGCGTGGCTGAGGCGGTTTCTTTTCACCGAGGAGCGCCTGAATACGAAGATACGGCTGCTGAGCGGCGGGGAGCGGAGCCGGGTGATGCTGGCTAAGATATTGCGGCGCGGCGGGAATCTGCTGATCCTGGACGAGCCGACGAATGACCTGGACCTTGCGACGCTGCGGGTGCTGGAGGAGGCGCTGGCCAGTTTCGGGGGGAGTGTGCTGGCGGTGAGCCATGACCGGTATTTTCTAAACCGGATTTGCACAGGAATTCTGGCTTTCGAAGGGGAAGGCCGGGTGCGGTATTTCGTGGGCGACTATGATTATTACCTTGAGATGCGGGAGCGGGAGGCGAAACCGGCGGCCGAGCCGGAGGGTGAACGCGAAACGCCGAAGGGTGGAGTGGCAGCGAAGCCGCGGAAGCTGAAATGGAAGGAGGAGCGGGAATTGGAGGCAATGGAGGAGACGATCCTGAAGGCCGAAGAGGAGGTGACCCGGCTGGAGTCTCTGTTTGCCGAGCCAGGTTTTTTTGAGAAGCACCGGGATGATTCGCAGGTCCAGCATGCAAATCTGGACAAGGCACAGAAGCGGGTGGCTCGGCTATATGCGCGGTGGGCTGAGCTGGAGGGGATACGGGCGGGGACGTAAGGCCGGGGGGCGGGTGACGAATCCGCCAAATACCTCTTGCCAAGGTCATCCGGTTGTGCCAAGTTCACCCTCCATTTTTTCGCGCCGCGGCGCATCCAATTTTTATGTCCTACGCAATCTTCAAAACCGGCGGGAAACAGTACCGAGTGGCGGAAGGCGACGTGATCGAGGTCGAGAAGCTCGACGTCGAGGCCGGCGCGGAGACGACTTTTTCCGAGGTGCTTTTTCTGGCCAACGGGGAGTCGTTTAAGACCGCGGGAGAACTGAAGGGGGCGGCGGTGGTGGCGGAAGTGCTGGGTCAGAAGAAGGCGCCAAAGGTGATCTGCTTCAAGTACCGCCGGCGGAAGGGATACCACCGGACCGTGGGGCATCGGCGGAAATTGACCGAGCTGCGGATCAAGAGCATCACCGCCTAAACCTCAAAACAACACTCTCGAAATGGCACATAAAAAAGGACAAGGCAGCGTCAAGAACGGGCGCGACAGCGTCAGCAAAAGGCTGGGCGTGAAGAAATTTGGCAGCGAAACCGTGGTGGCCGGCAATATCATTATCCGGCAGCGCGGGACGAAGTTCCTGCCGGGGCGCAATGTGGGGCTGGGACGGGATTATACAATTTTTGCCCTCGTGGACGGGCATGTGAAGTTTGACCGGGGCGGACGGCGGGTGAACGTGGAGCCGGCTCCGGCCAGCGCGAGCTAACCGCTTGATATACAGATTCCACCAAGAGAGAGCGTCTCAGAAATGGGGCGCTTTTCTTTTTTGCCAATGCGCGCGCTGAACGTCGTTTTGCACCAGCCGGAGATTCCTTCGAATACCGGCAATATCGCGCGGACGTGCCTGGCGACGGGATCGCGGCTGCATCTGGTAAAGCCGCTGGGGTTCAGTATCGATGACCGGCAATTGAAGCGGGCGGGGCTGGATTACTGGCACGAGGTGGATGTGAAGATGTGGGAGAGCCTCGAGGAGCTCTTTGAGGCGACGGCGAATGAGCGGGAACGGCGGTTCTTTTTTACCACGAAGTGCGCACGGCCTTATTACTCCGCCAGGTTCATGGAGGGGGATTGGTTTTTCTTCGGGCGGGAGACGAAGGGGCTGCCGGAGAGTTTGCTTGCCGAGAATGAGGAACGGTGCCTGACGATACCGATGATGGAAAAGGGGGCGCGGAGCCTGAACCTGGCGGTGGCGGTGGGGGTGGGGGTGTTCGAGGCGCAACGGCAATTTGCGAAGGAAGAGGCTTTTTAATCGGGGGCGGGCTCTCCATTATCACGAGGAAAGAATGTTCCTGACTGCCTCGAATCTGCGCCGCTCGTTCCGCATTGGGTCCCGAAATCTCGAAGTGCTGCGGGGAATCTCGCTGGAGGTGGAGCGCGGGGAGTGCGTCTTCCTCTGCGGGGCATCGGGAGCAGGGAAGACGACCCTGCTATATACGCTGGCGGGGCTGGAGCGGCCGGAGAGCGGCACGGTGCACCTGGATGGGCGGCAGCTTTACACGGGGAGCGAGAAGACGCAGGCACGGATTCGCAATGAGCGGACGGGGTTTGTGTTCCAGGGCTATTTTTTGCTGCCGGAATTGACGGCGCTGGAGAATGCGATGCTGCCGGCGATGATCGGGCGGCGGCCGAACCCGGCAATGGCGCAGGCGGCGCTGGAGCGGGTGGGACTGGGGGATCGATTGCAGCATTTGCCGGCGGAGTTATCTGGCGGAGAGCAGCAGCGGGTGGCAATCGCGCGAGCGTTGATGAACAAGCCGGGGATCATCTTTGCGGACGAGCCGACGGGGAACCTGGACTCGAAGACCGGCGAAGCGATCATGGATTTGCTCTTTGAGATCGTGCGCGAGGAGAAGGCGGCGCTGGTGGTGGTCACGCATGATGCGGCGCTCTCGACGCGAGGGGACAGGAGGCTGGAGATTCGGGATGGTGTGCTGGCGGGGTGACGCTCACCGACAAATGGATTTTCAGTTGCCGGAGCCCAGATCGGGGCGTATCTGCTACTGAAATCACACGAATGCCGTCAGGCCTCATGTCCATGCCTATTAGACAAACGGAACTCAGTCCGATCACTCAGCAAGACGTTATCCGATGCCCAGACTCTCACGTTTTTTCGGAATCGATATTTACATGCCGAGCCGCGAATCAAATCATCCGCTGCCTCATTTTCACGCCAAATATGGCGGTGAGAAGGTTTCGATCGCAATCGGAACGCTGGAAGTTCTCGCGGGTAAGATTCCTGCGAAAGAATTGGCCATGGTCCGCGGATGGGCTTTCGAGCATCGGCCTGAACTTTTACAGGCGTGGAACAACTTAAGGGTTGGTCGAGCCGCCAGTAAAATCCAAGGTCTTGAATAAGATGAAAACCAACTATCTTCTGGAGGAAGTGACTTCCATCCAACCGATCGAGGGATATCGGGTGGCGGTCAAATTTGCGGATGGTTTTACGGGCAATGTCGACCTTTCGCCTTTGCTCGATTGCGGCGGAGAGATTTTTCAGCCCTGGCGCGACCTGGATTTTTTCCGGCGGGTCACGGTTAACGATTTCGGTGCG
>Ga0182024_10014313_pt1 | contig 15348 bp, 5 predicted proteins | sample P32metaG_FD_120480 | JGI IMG/M metagenome (GOLD analysis project Ga0182024, IMG submission 120480) | Permafrost microbial communities from Stordalen Mire, Sweden - P3-2 metaG (Illumina Assembly) | ecosystem: Environmental > Terrestrial > Soil > Wetlands > Permafrost | place: Sweden: Stordalen... | reverse complement strand
CCGGCCGGCAATGCGAGCTCCGTCTGCATGATTCCGTCCGGCCAATCGAGACGGAGGAAATCGATGCTCTCGTGTCCGTTCAGGCCGATCGAGAGGGGCTGCAAACTTTGCCCCGGCCCGGACTGCGGCCGATACGTATCGAGAACCGTCCATTGCGAATCGACGCGCGCGGCAACTCCGACGCCTAGACCAGAGCGATTCGACCGCATTTGGTCGGCTTTTTGGGATTTGCCGCTGAATGTGAACGATGCAAATGGAGTCGCCCGGGGCCGGGCTGCCAAATCAACGGAGGTTCGCCGCGCCGCACGCCGACGATAGCCGGGCCTCGCGCCACGTCGAAATTCGCCACGGTCCAACAGGCGAGCGAAGCGCCGGCGGCGGCATAGAGCGATTCATGCCGTTCGTCGAGACTTACGGCCCGCCAGAAACCATCGCAACTGAAAATGCAAGCCAGACGCCCCGTGCCGGTGATATCGGCGACGGCCAACTGGGCCCGCTGCGTGGGAGCGATTTTCGCGGCGCAGATTGTCGATGGCGTCCATCCGCCGTCATGCTGCGAGGTCCACGCCTGAAGATGTTCACCATCCAGCGACAAGATCGTTGGTCCCCATTCGCTGCCCGGAAGGTCGGCAACGACACACGCCCGCAAGTCGCCGCTGTTCGTGAATGTTTTGGCATTCTCCGCCGGATGAAACTTCCACAGCCGATCGTTCAAAAACACTTCGTGCGGCGATTTGTCCTTGAGCACGATGAAATCAACGTCGCGGTCCCGATCGAGATCGGCAATCGCCAGCCCGCGCGACGGCGCGCCGGAGCCGCGAACATCGCGGGCCAACTCTGGTTGGTCGAACGTGCCGTCGAGCCGATTGATCAACAGTTGATTCGGACCTTTGTCGCGGATGAGGAGCAGATCAAGATCGCCGTCGTGATCGGCATCGACCCAAGCGCCGTCGATCGTATTGCCCGCTTCGCCGGCGGCATGACTCCGCTCGGTCACGTCTTCCCAGATGTTCGGCTTGGTTTGCCGCCAGAGTTGATTCGTTCCCTGGCGGCAGAAGTAGACATCGGTAAGGCCGTCGTTGTCGAAATCGCCCCACAGCGCGGCATTCACGTCGGTCACTTTCGCCAACGCATGCTCCACATCGACGAAGAATTTCCCGCCGCGATTCAGAAGCACCGCATTGCGAACTTCGCCCTTGACGACGATTCCGCGGGCGATGAACAGATCGAGTTGCCCGTCGCCGTCGATGTCGCAAACCGTCACGCTCGGCCAGCCTTCCGGCGCGCCGGCCGCGGCGTTCCATGTGTAGCCCTCCGTGTTCTGCAGCGGCAGCGGCACGGGATCGGCGAAGATCGGGCCTTGCGGCGGAGCAGTTGTCGTCCGCGCGCCGTCCGGCAAATCGGCCGTCTCGGCCTGGGCCTTCGGTCCCAGCCGGCCTTTGCCGATGTTCGCCAAGTGGCTGCGAGGATTGTTGGTCAACCGCGTGAAATCGGCCAGAACCGATTCGCTTTCCTTACTCCGTTCCAATTGCTGCAATGCTTGAAACTCACCGTAATACGCGCTTTGCAAATAGGGATCGAGCTGCTTTGCACTGCGAAATTCCGTCAATGCCGGCGCCAATTGTCCGAGTTGAATCAAACACTGCCCGGTGAAATAGGCGCAAAAGGCGTCGTTCGGATCCGCCTTGGCCACGCGGCGAAAATGGTCCAGGGCCGACTCAATATGACCATCGTGGAAATCGAGGATACCCAAGCAATACTCGGCCCGAACGTTGCTCTTTTCCGCCGTCAAGATTTCGGTGCAGAGGCGATAAGCGGTATCGGTATCGCCGGGCTGCAATCGATTGAGCGTGGCGATCGCCAGGTCGAGTTTTGCCGGAGACCAGAGCGGATGTGCGGCGGCCAATTTCGCGAAGACGTCGCGCGCCGCCTCGTAATGGAACTGCCCCATCAGGCCCACGCCCCGATTCAACTCGGCCACGTCGGCGGCAGTGATCGGCGGCGGAGATGGCGACGAAGGAACGGCGGCCGGCGGAGCCTTGTCATCCTTTCCGGAACATCCGCAGAAAGCGGCCGCTAGAATCGCCCACCACAACCAATCCCAGCTCGCTCGACGTTGGGTTGTCTTAGAGCCTATCCGAAAACGATCTGCGGAGAGGGGGACAGGCACATTTTCCTCACAGGGAGAGCGCAAAATGAGCCAGTCCCCGACCGTTTTTGGATAGGCTCTTCTTCGCTTGGTGCATGGTACAGAGTGATTTCCCTTGCTGGCGCTTCGGGCTCGGCACAACGGTGCGCATGCTACATTCCGCAGTCGCCCATTCCGCATTGAGGCAAACCGCAGCCGCCATTCGATGGTCGTTCACAGATCGGCAACGAGTGGCTCGACTTTACATGGGCGGCCGGCACACTAAATCGCTTGTCGAGCCGGCTCGCGCCGCAGTTCGGACAAACGGAGGGCTGGCCGTCGCGCACCAGGAGCTCGAATTCGTTTCCGCACTTTCCGCAAGTGTATTCGTAGATCGGCATGTGTGGAATTCCGGTTGATTTGCCTGCTATTTGCACCGCCGAGTCGTTACCGATTCGCCAAGACTCATTTTACAGCATCGCGCTGGCCGCGCGCTTACCGAACCGAAAAACTGCGCTCGATGCTTGAGAGGTTGCCTTGCTGGTCTTTGACCGACACCGTGAGCTTTCCCGAGGCCGATTTGTTGATCGGCTTCGCCAGCTTCAATTCCCAAACGCCTTGCGACGTTGAACGGAATCGCTCCGCCAGATTTTCGCCGGCCGCGACGCCTTCCACTTCGAAATCGGCGACGACTCGAAAGCTGGTCGCATCCAAGCCCGACGAATAGTCGTTCATGCCGATCAGGATTCTCGACAGTTCGCCGTTCACGCCTGGCTGGGGATACGTTACCGTAAGCGTCGGCCGATTGTCGTCGCACATCCAGCCGTAACCGCGGTCGTTCGGATGTGCCGGATCATAGTCGAGATCGATAGGGCAGCCGAGATCGATCCAGCGGATGATCGTGCGGCGGTCTTCGTCGGTGAGCGGATTGACTTTGATTTTTTGCCCGTTCGGGCCCTGATACGATCCCGCCACGGCTTCCGGCGGCGGCATGGCGTGGCCGTTGTAATCCAAGTCGGCCCGATCCCGGTTTTGTTGGGTGTTCGCGATCGCCTGCCCCTTGAGCTTGAGGCTGTTCGGATCGCCGGGGATCGTCTCGCTCGGAAAATCGTCGTTCGTCCAACCATCGGTTCGGCGGCCCAAAACCTTCCAGACCAACAGGCTCCGCCGCGATTGGAATTTGCGCACGTAGCGCGAGGCATTTTGATTGCGCCACTGGCCGTTGTGAATGACCGGCTTGTAACCGAATTTTGCTTCTTCATCGAGGGCCAGCCGATAGTAGGTGCCGGGAACCGGTTGATCAATGCTTTGCCCACGCATCGGCGTGTTATCGTCGAGCACCAAATTGCCGGCCGGTTCTTTCGCCTTCTGAGTGTGGCAGGCGACACAACTCCGCGCGAAGATCGGCTGAATGTCGCGAAAATACTCGACGTTTTTCACCGACGGCACGTAGCGCACACCGGTCGTTCCATCGGCATTCCAGCGGCGTCCCGACTCATCTTTGTCGCGAGTGGTCAATAGCGGCGTTTGCTTCGTCAGATCGAACACTTTGTAATCCGCACGCGCGGCGGCCGTGTCTTCGAAACGAGTCGGCTTCTGACTATGCGCATGGCAACCGCCGCAATTGTTGCGAATCTCGCCGGGCCGAAGTTGATGCCAAGTCTGCGCCATGTTCAACACCATGCCATCCTTGTCAAGCGTTTGAAACGTGAACGCCGTGTCGGCGGGGATCTTCGCCAGAAAGCTCGTGTCGGGATTGCCGTCGGGATCGAGGGGTTGCTTTCCATTCGCGTCGAACTTGCGAACCGGAATCTCGCCCAGGATGCGCAACCGCTCCTGGGCATGGTTGTAGAACAATCGGCCGTCGCGTGGATAATTGCCGCGATGGCGATCGGTCGTCGGCTCCATGACCAGAATGCGGATCGCATGGATCGCGTCGTTCGAATACAGTCCGGCGTCGGAACCTTGATTGAACCAATTGAGCGTGGCGCCATTTTCCGAGGTGTTGAACGGATCGAGCCCGCGATAGCCGGTCGAATCGCGGCTGCTGGCATACGCATATTCGGCGGTCACCTTTCCGCGCGGCACGACGCCGTTGGGAAAACTCTCGCGCTTATACAAGCTCGACGTGCCGATCAGGCCAAACGGGCTTCCCGCCGGCAACTGCGGCGAGCGCGAGCCGTCGTTCGCCAGCGGCTCCAACCGCGCCGGTTCGTCGATGCCGTAAATCCGCCGGTACGACACGACCGCCCGCGGCCACTGTTCGTTGTAGTTCGGATCGTTCTTGATCAGCCGCATTTGCGCCGGCTCGTCGATCGGCTGGCCCGATTTGATCAAATAGATTCCGCCGTCGGGCATCGGCAAATGGTCGTAATTCTGATGATTCACCGGCCCCGGTGACCAGACGGTCAACAGATTGTCGTCGGGCGCGGCTGCCGGATGCGTGAATTTGCCGACGGCTGGAGAATTCTTGTCGCTCCGCACCGAAGGATCGGCAGGCCCTTCGCCGTTGTTGGCGAATCGAGTGAACGACTCCGAGCCGGTCGGGCTGAACGGCAGCCGATAAATCTTCGGCCGAGCGTTGTCGAACCGGCCGAAGCGGTATTTCGGATTGCGCGGATCTTCGACAAACGCGGGTCCGAAGCCGGCATAACCGGCCGGCGGTTGCGGCGGCAGCTTGAAATACGCGCCGAAGCCGCTGTTGTTTTGATTGTAGTATTCCTCGGCGATGATCGATCCGTCGGAGAGTTGCGTTTGGAAGTGGAATGCATTCGGCGCGTTGACCGTGTCGAAAGCGCTAATCACCGGGGCCCATTGCGTGCCGTCGGGATGAATGCTCCACAATCCCCACAAAATCGAATTGCGCAAGCCCTGCGATTCGAGCGAACTGAACACGACTCGCCCATCCATCAACACCGTCGGATGGAGAGCCATGCCGATATTCAAGTAGCCGATCTGCTCGAGATTCTTGCCGTCTTCATCCATGACGAAGAGTTGCATGGTGACGCCATCGTGTTTCGGCGGGCGAAATCCGTTGCGATTGCTGACGAACATCAGCCGGCCGCCGGGCAGCGGACAGGGCCCCATGTTGTAAACCCCGTATCCGAAGTACGTCTCGCCCGGCTTGCCTTCGCCGCGGAAATCGCGGGTCCAGGCTTTGGCGGCGCCAAGATTCGGCGTGAAGGTTTGATCGGTGAGGCGAACGATTCTGCGCGTCGGCAGATGAATCTTATAGATGTCGGCCCCGGCCTTTCCCAAATCTCCCTGGCCGGCTTTCGACAGATCGTGGATGTGCGAATAGTAGACCGACTGACCATCGAACGACAAAACCGGATCGACGATCGACCCATCGCCGCCGCGCACAAGCAATTCCTCGCTGCCGTTGGGATGCAGCAGCATCAAATCCGCGCCCGGATCGAGCAGCCAAGGATGAGCGATCTCGGCCCACAAGGTCTTCGCCTCGTTCCCATGCCGCGGCGCCCGGACGTAGACGATGTCGTAGTCGTATTTGATCGAGCGATCGCTCGAAATCGGCGGGATACTCAGGTTGATCGGGTCGGGGTAGAGAATCTCTTTCTCTTCGGCGCTGGCCCGATTGGAAATGCAAGACACATTGGCCAAACATGCAACAACGAATATCGCAAAAGCGCGCATCGAATGATTCTCCTTGAATTCCCCCGCTCGCACATCGATCGGATTAGCGCCGCACGCGGCGATCGATCGATGGAAAGCAGCGTAGCTGCCGCAGGGCCAACCGTCAATTATTTCCGGCAGCCGCGCGAGCATGGCTTGAGGGCCAAAGACGCCGATCACCGATTCCATTCGGCATTATAGTCGCGGATCAACGGGCTCGCTCTCCAAAGCGAGAACGCCGAAGACGCATTCATGCACTCGGCGCAGCGGTTCGTTGCGCACGAATCGCTCCAAGGCTTCGATGCCGAGCGCGAATTCCCGAAGGGCGAGCGATCGTTTTCCGGCCACGCTCCGAGTTCGCAGCCGTGTAAGATGCTCCGGGGAGTCGTAATCGGGCCCGTAGATGATCCGCAGATATTCCGGGCCGCGGCATTTCACGGCCGGCTGGAGCAAGCCTTTCTTGCCGCGCACGACGAAGTCCATCGGTTTCACGACCATCCCTTCTCCGCCGGAGGCCGTAAGGTCTTTCCACCATTGGATGCCTTCGCGCTCGCTGTCGGCCATCGTCAGATCGACGACGCGAAATCGGGTCGCCAACAGCAGCATGGGATCGTGAGCACAAGACTTTGCGAGATTTTCCATGTGCCAGGTGTGAATCTTGTCGATGTGGACCTTGCCCTCTGTTGCCAATAGGTGAAATGGGGCGAGTTTCAAGTCATCGATCGACGAGACTGGCCAGCAGTATTGCCGATAAGCGGCGACGAACCTTGTGATCGACAACGCCCGATCACTGAATCGTGCGATCATGGCGTCGATCGGCTGCCGAACTTCGCCGTTTAGCCGTTCGGCAGTTTGCTCCAAACTCTTCAATGCTTGCGGCAGCGAGGCATTGCCCGCCGCGCCGACGGCCGCGTATTGCGAGCGCAGAAGTTCTTGTGCCTTGGCCGACCACGGCATTAGTTCGCAGTCGATACAAGCCCACGTCGTGTTGAAGTTATCCCAGAATTGATCCGCGGTGAGAGCCGTTCGCAATCTTTCCAGCAATTGCCGCTCAAGGTCGAGGTCGTTGAAGAACCGCCGGCCGGTGCGGGTGTAGACGATTCCTATTTCTCCGCCCGTGACACCAAATCGCTCGCGCGCCGCTTGCCCGTCGCGGCAAACGACGACGACGGCCCGCGAGCCCATGTGTTTTTCTTCACAAACTACTTGCGGCACGCCTTGATTCCGAAAATACGCAAACGCTTCGGCCGGATGCTCCAAGAGTCCCGGCTCATGGGTCGTCTCGCTGGGCGACATCGTCGGCGGCAAGTAAATGAGCCACTTCGGGTCGGCGGCGAATCGACTCATCACCTCGAGCGCCGCCGTGGCGTTTTCCTCTCGAATCGTGACATTATGATGCAGGCGGGTCGTGATGATTCGCTTGCCGATCACATCCTCGGCGTCGAGCACATCGTCGTGAAGCTGTTGGGCCGATAGCGCCGGTCGTTCTTGTTCGGCGGGCAGAAATGGCCGGCTCGGTTCGCAATACGTGTGCTTTGCTGAAACCGACACGAATTCGCGCTCCGGATAGCGAAGGGCCGTCAGCTTGCCGCCAAACACGCAGCCGGTGTCGATATTGACCGTATGATTGAGCCACTCCGGATGGGGAACGGGCGTGTGGCCATAGACGACCATCGCCGAGCCACGATATTCGGCCGCCCAGTTGTGCCGCACCGGCAGGCCGAATTCATCGGTTTCGCCGGTTGTTTCGCCATACAGAGCAAAATCACGAACCTTGCCCGACCCTCGCCCCTGCATTTCCTGCTTCATCCCGGCATGAGCCACGATGAGCTTGCCGTCGTCAAGAACATAATGGCTCACCAAGCCATCGAGAAATTGGGCCAGCGATTTGCAAAAGGGCTCTCGAATATCCTCCGGCAATGCCTCGATCTCGGCCAGCGACTGAGCCAGACCGTGCGTAATCTGCACGTCTTTGCCACGAAGTTTTTTCATGAACTTCATATCGTGGTTGCCGGGCACGCAAAGCCCGCTGCCGTTTCGAACCATGTTCCAAACGATTCGCACCGAATCGAGAATCCTTGGCCCACGATCGACCAGATCGCCGACGAAAATTGCTTTGCGGCCATCGGGATGCGCGTAGATTGGTCCATCGGCGGGCGACTGATCGATGCCCGTGGCGATGCAATCGTAGCCAAGTTGTCGCAGCAGTTCTTCCAATTCATCGGCGCAGCCGTGAATATCGCCGATGATGTCGAAGGGGCCATGCTCGCTGGTGCGGTCGTTCCACAGTGGAATCCGCTCGATAGCGGCCGCGTCAACCTCTTCAACGCTCTCCATAACGAAAATATGGCGGAAGCCTTCCCGTTTGAGGGCCCTCAGCGACCGGCGCAATTGCGACTTCTGCTGGCGAATCACATGTGGGCCAAACGAGCGGTCGTCTCGACCACGGTTTCGTTCGTGGCACAGTTTTTCCGGCAAATCAAAGACGATGGCGACCGGGAGACAATGATACTCTCGCGCGAGATGCACGAGCGGAGCGCGGGCTTCGGCCTGCACGTTGGTCGCATCGACAACGGTCAGTCGCCCGCGGGCCAGTCGCTTGGCGGCGATGTATTGCAACACGTCGAATGCGTCGTTCGTCGCCTCTTGGCTAATCTCATCGTCGCTGACCAGTCGGCGGCAATAGTCGGACGAAAGCACCTCGCTTGGCAGAAAATGCTTTCTGGCAAACGTGCTCTTGCCCGACCCACTGGTGCCGATCAAGACGACGAGCGAGAGTTTTGGGATTTGGATCTTCATTCAACCGCTTCCGTCATCGTTGTCCGTCGAGCGTGGGCCATCGCCGCTTATGCCTTCTCAAACACCGCCATCTGCGTCGGCGAGCCGAGCGTGGCGTCTTCCGGACCGATCGGCAGAAATCGCACACCGTAGCCGAACGTCTCCGCAACTCGCTGGGCCCAATCGTGGAATTCCGCTCGCGTCCATTCGAAGCGGTGGTCGCCATGCCGCAAATTCCCCGCCGGCAACGATTCCCACAAAACGTTGTATTCTCGATTCGGCGTCGTCAGTACGATCGTCGTAGGGCGAGCGAACTCGAACAACACGCGCTCGAACGCCGCCAAGCGGGGTGGATCAAAGTGTTCGACGACTTCAACCACCGCGGCCGCGTCGAAACCGGCCAGTCGCTGGTCTCGGTAGATCAGCGAGCCGTGGATCAGTTCGATTCGTTCCTTCTGCTTCGGCGGAAGGCGATCGAGGTTGAGCCGCTTCGCCGCGTGTTGAAGCGACTGCATCGAAACATCGAGCCCGACGATCCGCTCGAATTGCCGATCGTCGAGAAGCCGGCGCAACAATTTGCCTTCGCTGCATCCCAGGTCCAACACGCTTCGAGCGCCGCTGGCCCGCAGCGCAGCCAACACCACGCCATGTCGCTGATCGTTCAGGCTCAGCGGTTGCTCGAGCGATGCTTCCTCTTGGTCGCCTGTTGCTTCATCGGATGGGCCGGCTTGTTCCTCCTCGGCGAGTCGGGCAAGCGCTTCCCGATAGAGATTCGCTCGATGTTTCAAATATCGCCGGGCGATTTGCTCCTTCTCGGGATGTGAGTCGAGCCAGCCGGCCCCTTTCGCCAGCAGCTTTTCGAGTTCATCATCGCCGACGAAATAGTGCTTGTCGTTGTCGAACACCGGAATCAGAACGTAAAGATGCGTCAGCAATTCGGCAAGCGTTTTCCTTCCGGAGATCGTCACCGAGTAATACGGACTTTCGCCCCACTCGGGAAACTGCTCGTCGAGTGGATGGCGAGTCGCCTCGACGGTGTAATCCAACGGCTCGAAAATCCGATGCAAGAAATCCTCGCCGCCGCGAACCGGCAGCACGTCGATGCGGGCCGAGAGCGGGATCGGCGTGCCAACCAACTCGGGCCGCTCCTTGCAGCGGCCAGCCATTGCCGAGCCGAACACCTGCGAGATCGCCACGCTCATCAACGACGACGCGACATAAGGGCGGTCGTTGACATAATGACCGAGCAACGAACCTTGGCCATGGCTCTTCCCACGCACCATTCCGACCGGATCGACGTCGAGCAGCAACGACGCGGTCGTCCGATCTTCGCCGACTTCCGGATAGAAGACGTGCGCGGAGCCAAAACTCAGCTCGAACGATTGAAAGCGGTCTGGATGCTTGTGGAGCAAATAGCTCAGATCGGTCGCCGGATCATGGCTGGTGGAAATGGTGAGCAGCATTTCAAGAATTCCCGAGCGACAGTTGCAACCGTGCGCCCAAAGACACCGAAAGCGACAAGCAGGTTCGCCGCGAGGTCTGCCGGTGAACGCGGCTGCAAGGCCTTGGCGCTCCGCTACGGCAGCGTTCGAGCCACGCGGAAGCCGATCATGTTGGTCCGTGAGAAAGGTGGAAAACCATTGCGATAGGCCGAGCGCACGATCCGCGCGAGCGAGCTATATGAGGTGCCGCGCTGGGAGCGATTCTCGGAATCCACCACGGGCTTCGTCGATCCGCGGTCATCTTCCGCGTTGGTTGGATCGTCGCGATACAAGTCATCGCACATTTGGAAGGCATTGCCCAGCATGTCGAACAAGCCGAAATCGTTCGGTTTTAGGTTGGCCACCGGCCGAGTTTTGCTTCCTTCGTTCGCGTTATACCACGCATAGTTCGGCAGCAGCGATTCACTAGAGCCATAGTATCGGCTCATCACCGTTCCCGCCCTGCACGCGAATTCCCATTCCGCCTCGGTTGGCAGTCGGTAGCCGGCCGATTGAAGATATCCATCGGCCGCTTTCAGGCCTGGACCAAACTCGCCCTTCGCATTCGGTTCGTAGCATTCGGGCAGGTGTTCTTTGCGGCTGAGCCAGTTGCAATATTGAGCCGCTTCATACCATGTCATTCCTACTTGCGGTGAATCGGGACTCGTCACGATGTCAAGCAGTGTCGAATAGTTTGCGAGATCCTGAAACTTGGGTTCGAGAACCTTTTCTTTGTTTTGAAACTCGGCGTATTGCGACTTCGTCACCAGCGTGGCTGCCATCGCGATGCGTCGGCCGACGTGGACGACATGCGGCGATTCTTCCTGGCGGTGCCCCGGTTCGGGCGAACCCATTCGGGAATCACCAATGTCGATTACCACCAAGGTTTGGCCTTGGCTATTCACGAACCAACGCCGTGCGTCGTTCGTGAGAATGGACGCGTGGGCGTCCTTGGGGCGGAGCGTCGCCAGAATGGCGTCGAGCCGAGGGCCTTCTCCCCATCGCCGCAGCAGCCATTCGGCGGCGGCATGAAGCCCAGGATCCGGATCCTGCTCGAAGAGGTTTGCCATGAACTCGATCAAGGGCTTTCGATCGGCGACCGGCAATTCCGTCTCGCTGAATTCACCCAACATGAGCACGAGGGCCCGGCGGATTGAAACGTCGGATTCTTCGCGCAGTCGTGCGACAATGATCTTGGGATCGCCACTCGCAATCGGAGCCCAGTGAATGATGTAACCGCGAACGCGCGCTTCCGGCCCTTCTCGTAAAAGGGGCCATGCGCTGTCCGCCTCCCCGCAGCGGAGCAGCGTGATTGCCGCCAAGGCTTGCCATCGGGCAACTTTGTCGAGATCGTCGTCGGTCGCCGGTCGAGGCACGGGCTCGGCCAATTCGGCCCGAGCGCGTGCGATCAATTGGTCTTTGTCGGCGAGAAGCAGAGCATCTAGCACGGTGCGCGCTTGCTGTGGAGAAATCTGAAACGCGCGATCGAGCAAGTAGTCGACCTTGCTTTGGGCAGGCAGCAAAGCGACGGCGGCGTTCAGCCGTTGATCTGAACCTATCGCGCTGGTTTGGTACTTGATCTCGAGCAGTGCGGCGGCCTCCGACTTGAAGTCCTCAAGGTTGCTTAGCTTCAGCAGATTGGGGACTTGGGCGGTGTCGGCATTGATGAGAGTGTTGACGAGCACCTCGGCCCGCGCCATTCGCCGCTGCCGACGTTCGGCAATCAACCAGGTCGCCACGACGGCAAGCAGCACCGCCACAATCGCCGAGCGAACGCCATGCACCCTTCCGGCCACGGCCATCATGCGTCGCTCGGTCTCCGACCAATTTCGCCGGCTCGTGAGCAGGCCGATATTCAAGAATTCCCAGAGCGAGGGAAGGCGGCGATTCTCGGGCTTCGCCTTCCACTGCGCGGCGCGCTCCGCCAATCGCAGCTCGGCCCGGCCGCGCCGGGTTTCTTGCTGCTTGCTGGTGAGCCAGGTCCGTAGCGGCGATACAAGAAAATCATGCGTCAGTTGGTAATGTCTTGAACTGGGATCGATGTTCGAACCTGAATCGCTCTCGGCCCCTTCGGGATCGGTGGGCGTGATGAGCCGCAGTTCGCCGTCGAGAATGCGCAGCAGTTCGTTGAAGTCGCCCTGTCGTTGCGGGTAGCCCGACGAAACGAGAAGGTCCGCATGAGACCGCATTTGTCCTTTGATGTCGGTCCCGGCGTCGGGCAGCAGCGACTTAAGGACCGCGCGAGCGGCTTGCTGATGAACGCGGTGCCGGGGATTGGCCGTGCGAGAGCTGAAAGTTTCTTCCAGAAAATTGACGCCGATCCCTTCCGTGCCCCCCACTTCCCGCAAGGTGGCGGGAATCCACGGCTTGCCTTTGACCATTTCGGCAAACAGAGACAGCCGCACCGAAATCACCTTGCCATCTTGCGCCAGCCCACGAGCGACGGACGAGACAAACTCCGCCTCGTCGCCCGACAGACTGCCGGATCGATCGGGCAGTTTTCCAAACGCCCGACCGAACATCGTGAGCACCTTTTCGGCGTGGGCAACGTCGAACAGATCGACCAGTGCAATGTTCTGGCCTTGAACGATCGGAATATCGACTGAATCCATGAATCGCGACGCCGCCAACCAGAAATCGTCTCGCACCATGATGATGGTTTGCAGATGCACGCCATCGCACTGCCGCAGGGCATCGACCAGTTCGGTATCTTGTTCGGCTCGGTGAGCATGAAGCCACTGCTCGAACTGATCCAGCACAACGATAGTTTTCTTGCCTTCCCGACGTCGCAAGGCGGCAAAGGACGCAACCAGCCCTAGGTTGTCTGGCAGTTCCGGCAACTGTTTTCTCAATCCATGCAGAATGCGAGTTTCGGTCTCCTCCGGCGTGGCTTCCACGTAGACAGTGATCACGCCAGCCCACAATCGGGGTAACAAACCGGCTTTGACCAGCGACGATTTCCCGCAGCCCGACGGGCCGTAGATCAAACCGACGCTGAACGTCTGGTCGGAATCCGTCTCCTCGATCCGAGTTTTCCAAAACTGGATGCTCTCCGGCAAACCATCCCGATTGCGCGGACCTGGCAGCAGTTCCAAGAAGAAGTCCGCATCGTGGGCATCGTAGGACCGCAGCCCCTTCGGAACGATTTTCAACGGTTGCGGGTCGGTGGTCGGTGAGAGCGGTGATGTATCGGCGGCTAGAGCGGGGGTCGGTGGATGGCTGCCGTCGCCCCGGACGACGGAAGCCAGTTGCGCGGCCAACTGAGCCGACGAAAGACGCCAGGCATCCACCCATTGAGCCGTGGCGAGATGGAGCTCCAGCGAAGCGCTCGGCTGAACATCTTCCAACCGTACCGGAATCACTCGCTTGCGTTTGCTTGTCGCCCGCTCCACTTCATGGGCAACGTGAATCGAGGCGTTGGCATGTCCCGATAGCAACAGCAACGTCGCCTTCGTCCCCTCGATGGCCCGGATGATCGACTCGCCATAATCGGCGCCGGGAGGGACATCTCGTGGGGCGATCCAGCATCCGATGCGCTGTTCTTCCAAGAGCTGACAGAGGCGAAACGCAGCGTCCTTGTCGAGAGTGGCGTAGCTCACGAAACTGTCTTTGCACAGGTCGGGCGTCGGCGACAAGTCGTGTTCGCCGACGTCGGCCGCTCGCAGGCCGACCTCGGCAGGACGGCCTGTCTCGCTCAACGGACGCAGCCAGTGCCGCAGATCATCGGCCATGTCTTTTGCGACCGTGTAGCGCTCGGACGCCCGCTTTGATAACGATTTCAGGCAGATGCGCTCCAGTTCCCTCGGAATGGAATCTTCGATCTGCCGTGGTGGGCGGGCCTCGATGGTCGTTGTTTGCTCCAGAAGTTCCGCTTGGGATGCTCCCTGAAATGGCCGCCTGCCGGTGAGCAGTTCATACAATACGACTCCCAGACTGAAGATGTCGCTGCGACCATCCACCCGGTGCCCTTCGCCACGGGCCTGCTCGGGACTCATGTATTCCGGAGTCCCTACAAAACGTGGCCCCTTGCCGATATTCTGCTCCCGCAACGCCAGCCCGAAATCTCCCACGAACGGCTTGCCGTTCTTGTCGAGCAGGATGTTGCCGGGCTTGATATCGCGGTGAACCAAGCCCTGTTTGTGGGCATGGTGCAACGTTTCCGCGACCGTCGCCACCAGTTCCACCGTTGCGGAGAGCGGCAGTCGGGATTGTTTGACCCTCGTGGCGAGGTTGGTGCCGTCGATGAACTTCGAGACGACGTAGCAGAGAAACTGCTCGGTGCTGCCGACATCGAAGACCGGCACGATGTTGGGGTGATCGAGGTTGGCGACCGTCCGGGCTTCGGTTAGATACGCTTCGGCGTCACCGAGTTGCGTTACAAGGCGGGCGTGTGGCACTTTGATCGCCACATGGCGACTTAAGTGGTCGTCGTGGGCGAGGTAGACGATTCCATAGCCTCCCTGACCCAGCAACCGTTCCACCCGGTAGCGACCGATCCGCTCATGCTGATCCGGTGAAGGGGGATCGGCTACAGGTGGTTTCTTGCCATTGGGGTCGGCGGAAACGAGATCGGAAGGTTCGTTCATGGAGCATTGAGATCAACATCGCGTTTTTTGTACGCAGTTGGCGAAGTCTCAATTCTACTTGCCCAACTCGGTTGGAGAAAGAGACACCCGTCAATGTCAAATTCGTTGACGGAGATGTCACGGGCAAGTAGATTGGCCTTATCCCCTATTTGGCCGACGACGGCGTGTTCTCACCGGACGGCGTTCGCACCATGCGCGAGAGACGATTTCATTTGCGCAGTCGAGCGACCAACCTGCGCGCATTCGGGGCAGCGCGGCATAGGGAATACCGCTCGATCTCGCGGCATTTTTGCTTGGGCGTTGAACGACTCGAAGCCCGCAACATGCTTTCGGCCGTGAATTGGACGGGCATGGGCGATGGCACAAATTGGAGCGATCCCAACAACTGGAGCGGCAAGGCTTTGCCCACTTCGGCCGACGATGTGACCATTAGTGTTGCGAGCCCCCTGACGATCACCCACTCTTCGGGTGCCGATACGATCCAATCGCTGAACACCAACAGCCAAGTCAATTTCAATCTTAGCGGCGGCAGCCTCACGATTCTCTCGAATTCCACGTTCGCCGGCGGCTTCACGAATAGTGCCTATTTGGAAATCGCGGGCGGCGAACTCAGCCTTGCCGGCGGTGTGACGAGTACGGGGGGACAATTCGTCGTGGACTCCGGAGCACGGTTAGAATTCGGAGGCGCCGTGTCGTTGGACGCCGCGACCAGCGTCGTTAGCGCCGGAGAGGTGGACTTCAT
>Ga0182024_10014312_pt1 | contig 15348 bp, 12 predicted proteins | sample P32metaG_FD_120480 | JGI IMG/M metagenome (GOLD analysis project Ga0182024, IMG submission 120480) | Permafrost microbial communities from Stordalen Mire, Sweden - P3-2 metaG (Illumina Assembly) | ecosystem: Environmental > Terrestrial > Soil > Wetlands > Permafrost | place: Sweden: Stordalen... | reverse complement strand
TCGCCGCGCTCGCCGTGTCGAGCGGTCAAGCGGCCTCGGCCTTCGCGATCCAAAACCTGGCGCGGGTCGGCGACAACGTCGTTTCCTCGACCGACCTCTATGGCGGCACCTGGAATCTGTTCGCCAACACGATGAAGGACCAGGGGATCGAAGTCCGTTTCGTCGATCCCGCGGACCCCGAGAATTTCCGAAAAGCGACGGATTCGCGCACCCGAGCCTATTATGCGGAGACGCTGCCCAATCCGAAGTTGATCGTGTTCCCGATCGCCGAAGTCGCCGCGATCGGTCGCCCGTTGGGCATTCCGCTGATCATGGACAATACGGCGGCCCCGTTGTTGACGCGGCCGTTCGATCATGGCGCAGCGATCATCGTCTATTCCTCGACCAAGTACCTCGGCGGTCACGGCACTTCGATCGGCGGGCTGATCGTCGACGGCGGCAATTTCCCCTGGGGCGATTTCGCGGAGCGCCAGCCGCTGCTCAACACGCCCGATCCCAGCTATCATGGCGCGGTCTGGAGCGAGGCGGTCAAGCCGCTCGGCCCGATCGCCTATATCATCAGGGCGCGCGTGACGTTGTTGCGCGACCTCGGTTCGGCGATCTCGCCGTTCAACGCGTTCCTGACCCTGCAAGGGATCGAAACGCTCGCGCTGCGCATGGAGCGTCATTGCGCGAACGCGAGCGCCGTCGCCGCGTGGCTCGGCGCGCGGCCGGAAGTGGTGAAGGTCATTCACCCGTCGGTGCAGACGGGCGTCGGGCGCGAGCGCGCGAGCAAATACTTGAAGGGCGGCCACGGCGGGCTGGTCGGATTCGAACTCGCGGGCGGCCGCGAGGCGGGTCGGCGCTTCATCGATTCGCTGAAGCTGTTCTATCACGTCGCCAATATCGGCGACGCGCGCAGCCTGGCGATCCATCCCGCGACCACCACGCATTCGCAGCTCTCGACCGAGGATCGGCTCGCGACGGGCGTCTCCGACGGCTATGTCAGACTCTCGGTCGGCATCGAGCACATCGACGACATCCTCGGCGATCTCGATTCTGCGCTTGCCGCGGCAGGCGCGCCCGCTCTGGCGGCGGAGTGATTGGTTGACCAGTCTCCTCGCCGGGATCGACCCGGCGAGGAGTTATGGGCCGCCCGGTCTTTCGGCGCGATCGCCGCGCGGATCCCCGCGGCCCCCGCTACGGCCTCCGGGAAGAGTAGTCATCGGCGCTGGACGCTGGCGGCGATCCAGCGCGGCGATCGTCCATCATCGCGGCACGCAATCCGACATCACGCGATTTCGTCCGGCGCCCTTGGCCCGATACAACGCAGCGTCTGCATCCTCGAGCCATTTCGCTATCGTCTTGCCTTCGTTCGCGCCCAGAACAGCCAGCCCCATGCTGACGGTCACTTTTTTGGCCGGGTTGGCGCGATGCGGTATGTTCAGCGCTTCCACTGCGCTTCGCAGGCGTTCAGCGCTCATATGGCCGCCGTCGAGCGACTGATTGGGCAGAATGAGCAGAAACTCCTCGCCGCCGTAGCGATACACCTGGTCTCCGGTTCGGCAACCATTCGCCAATGCGCGGGCGACGCTATGTAGAACCTGATCGCCAGCCGGATGCCCGTATGTGTCGTTGAACAGCTTGAAGTGATCGACATCGCACATCACTGCGCAATAGCGCTCTCCGTACCGCTCGACCCTGCCCGAGACGATTTCGAGGTCCTCGGCGAGCTTGCGGCGGGTCGCGAGCTGAGTGAGCGGATCGATGCGCGCCTGAGTAAATAGTTCTTGATTGAGCGCCTCCAGTTGCGACTGCTGAGCTTCGAGTCGTCGATGCAGGTCCGTGAGGCGTTTCGCCACAGTGAGTCTGGCGGACAATTCGTCGAAATCCAGCGGCTTGCCGAGATAGTCGTCGGCGCCCACGCTCATGCCGTCGCGAATGCCGGATTTGTCGCTGAACGAAGTCAGGAAGATGAAATAGGAATATCCGCTGTCGGGAAGCGACCGGATGCGCTTGCAAAGGTCGAACCCGTCCATGACAGGCATCAACCTGTCGCTGATGACGGCATCCACCTTGGCGCCCTGGAACAACTGCCAAGCCTCGGCGCCGTCTCTGGCGGGCACACACTCGTGACCGAGTTGCCTGACCGCCGCCTCGAGCACCATACGCGAACCTTCGTCGTCTTCAGCTATCAGGATGCGCATCGCTCAGGCCGCCTTTGAAATAGCAATAAGTGCGGAGCGCACCCGACCGAACTCCTGATCCAGTTCGTAAACACGGGTCGGAGCCGACTTGAAATCGCCTGCGGCGGCATGGGCTTCGACTTCCGCGCATATCGCCGCCATGCCGCGTGCACCCATATTACCTGCGCTTCCCTTGATTGTATGAGCCAGGCGGCCCAACGTCGCCGCGTCCTCGCTGCGAACGGCGTCTTTGAGGCGCTCGAGCCCGATCGGCGTATCTCGGAGAAAAAGCTCTGCGACTTTCTTCAAGAGCCCAGGCGTGGCCTCTTCCAGCTTACGAAGATTCCCGAGCGCCACTTGATCCAGCGGCTCCGCGTTCGGCGGGTGTTCGAGTTCCGCTAGAGCTGGTTGGGCTCGCGAGGCCGCAGTCCATCGTTCCAGCACACTGGCGAGTTCGTCGGCGTTGATGGGCTTTGAGACGTAGTCATTCATCCCCGCCGCCAAGCTCTTGGCTCGCGCATCGGATACCGCATCCGCCGTCAGCGCGATGATCGGAATGTGCGGACCCCCCTCCTCGCGCAAGCGGATTCTGCGAGTTGCCTCATAGCCATCCATCTCGGGCATCTGACAATCCATCAGGATCGCCGAATATTGAATGCGCGTGGTCGCTTCGATGGCTTCAATGCCATTCGCCACTGAATCCGCCGCGTATCCGAGACTGGCGAGAACGCCGACCGCAACCTGCTGGTTCACGGCGTTGTCCTCGGCGACGAGGATGCGCATGCCATCGCGACGTTTCAGCAGATGAGAGCGCTTGCGCTTGGCGGCCTCCAGATCGACTTCGACGCACTTGGTCTCGGGAGGCTGAAGCGACATCACGCGCACCAGGCAGTCAAATAGTTCGGACTGCCGCGCCGGCTTCGTCAAGCAGGCATCCACGCCCGCCTTCCGACCCGCGATGGCCAATCCATGGTCGCCAATCGAACTCAACAGGATCAGCCGAACGTCGGCGATCGCCGGATCCTCCTTGATCCGACGCGTGAGTTCCAAACCGTCCATTTCCGGCATTTGCATATCGAGTATCGCGACATCGTAGTTTTCTCCCCGACCGGCAGCCGCACGCAGGAGATCCAGAGCGCGTTGACCAGAATCCGCGCTGCCGTTCCTCATCCCCCAGCCGACGATGTGCTCATGCAAGATGGTTCGGTTTACTGAATTGTCGTCGACGGCGAGAACCCGCAGTCCGTCCAAATGCACTCGCGGCGGCGGCGACGATGTGGCTTCCGCGAACGGCGCCTCAAACCAAAATGTGCTGCCCTCCCCGCGCTTGCTGTCGACGCCGATTTCCCCACCCAGAAGTTTGGCGAGTTTGCGGGAGATCGCGAGCCCGAGCCCAGTCCCGCCGTATTTTCTGGTCGTCGAGGAATCCGCTTGAGCGAAGGCTTCGAAAACGCAGGAAGATTCCTCGGGAGAAAGACCAATTCCGGAGTCCGAGACTTCGAATCGAACCATCAGTTTGCCTTTGATATCGGTCCGAGCCTTCGCACGAATGACGATTTCGCCACGCTCCGTGAATTTCACGGCATTCGACGCGAAGTTTATCAGAATTTGCATCGCGCGGAACGGATCGCCCCGTAGCCGCCTGGGAAGGCCGTGCTCGATGAAGCTCGCCAGCTCCAGGCCCTTCGAAGCGGCGCGAACGGCGATCATGCCGGTCACGCTTTCGACGATATCGTAGAGGTCGAAGTCTACGACCTCGAGCTCGACCTTCCCGGCGTCGATCTTCGAGAAATCCAAGACGTCGTTGATCACGCCGAGTAGCGTTTCTCCCGACTGCCTGGCGGTTTCAGCATAGCCCCTCTGCTGTTCAGAAAGATCCGTGGTCATGAGCAGGCCGGTCATTCCGATCACGCCATTCAGCGGCGTACGGATCTCGTGGCTCATCGTGGCCAGAAAAAGGGCCTTTGCCTCGGCCGCCGCTTCCGCATCCGTTTTGGCTTTGCGGAGCTGACCCAGAATCACGGCCATCGGGAGACCCGACAGCACGGCCGCCGCGAGGAACAGCTGAAGAACCTGAATGCGTTCCGCGACCCCCTCCCCCACGGGGACGAGCGCGGCGATGGCGCCCTCCCCCCTGCCGGTGAACCAGAGTCCAATAGCCGTCAACGCGATCGTTCCCGCGCTTTCGCCCAATAGCCCGCTTCCCCACGTAGCCAACAGCAAGACCGGGAAGATCAAGAATAAGAGTTCGCTGTGAGTTTGCCTGAGAACCAGAAAGGCGACCGCGCTCAAAAGGCTATTGACGGAGAGCGCGCTCAACAAGGCCTGACGAGTAAGTTCTGTTTGTCGAAGATCCGGGTCGGTCAAGCTGAGAAGGAAGGGCGTCAGGATCAAGAAACCCAAGGTCGACGCTAGATAGCGCATAGTCCAGACCTGAAGAAAGTGGGCGCCGTCAGCCCGGGCGAGCCATCCGGCTCCGAGCATCGAACTGACGATCGGGGCGAGCATGCAAATAAGGATGATGCGTCCCAGTTGCCCGCCGGCGAAGAGCGGCGCTCTTACCGGGCCTGAAAGTTGTATCGCGGTCGCCGCCAACAAAATATCGACCATGTCGCACAGCGTAAGCGGCAGAACGTCAGCGCCCCCGAACAGGAATTTTGCGCCGGCGTCAGCGATCGCGACCCCGATGAGAATCAGGGGCCAGGACTGCGGCCGATGCCTCACGAGCGCCGCCAGAGCAATCGCGTCGGCGAACCAAATCGGAGCATTTACGCCGAAGCTGTAGATCGCGCACGCGGCGACCGCAAAAAATCCTGAGCAGACCAGTATCGTCGTGATGAATTCCGACTTCCACTCGGGATTGAGGCGAAACTTCAAATTGCTCACGATGTACCCCCGCATTTGCCCGCTTACTACTCGAGCTGCGCCCCATGGGTACGTAGCGGGGCCTAACCGATGGCGCCGCAGAAGGCTAGGAATTTAACTTTCCGTTAGGTCACTCCGCTTTAGGGTTAATGGGAGCGAGCAGACGCAGGCTTCGCGCCGACTTTTCTCGTCGTCGACGGCGGTTGGGGCTATTGGCGGCGCGCTGTTGCGTTCCGTTCGGCGTCGACGGCAAACTGCGCAATCGGCTGTCGATGGTGGGGGCCGCGCGAAGACGAACGAGTCTAAGTCGATGCGACGAAACTACTGAATTAGCTCATTCGCCAAAACTGCCGCCGTCATTGCGAGGAGCGAAGCGACGAAGCAACCCAGAGGCAGCGTGACGTAGCCACTGGGTTGCTTCGCCGAGGAAAATGCAAGGCATTTTCCGGAGCTGACAAGAAACAAACAGCAGGGCGTTCGGAGAAGGCCGTCTTGTCATACCCGCGAAGGCGGGTATCCAGCGGGGCACGACGCGGCAGCGCAAGGCGTAGCTTGGCGGATGTGGCAAACAGCGGAAATTCCGCCAGCGTCGTTGCACTCTAGATGCCCGCGTTCGCGGGCATGACATGAGGATTTGTCGGGCGCGCCCCACTGCGGGTCCGTTTCTCGGCTCAGGCGGCGGTGCGAACAGCCTTGGCTTGCGCTTGCGCGAGCTCGTTCGCTTCCGTGGCGTCCAGAAAGACATCAGCAGCTTCTTTCGTCATCGGCCGCCCGAAGTAATAGCCCTGAGCAAAGTCACACCCCTGATCCGACAACCAGTCGAGATTGGTGTCGGTTTCAATGCCTTCCGCCGTCGTCTGCAGACTGAGGCTCGCGCCGAGTTGGATGATGGCGTCGACCAGTTTGGCGCGCTCGCTTCCTTGTTTGAGATTGGTGACGTAACTCCGGTCGATCTTGAGCTTGTTGAACTTCAATTCCTTGAGATGGTAGAGGCTCGAATATCCGGTGCCGAAATCATCCAAGGCGATCTTGACGCCCAGGCTTTGCAATGACGTGAGGATGGAGCGAGCGGCTTCGAGGTCGTTGATGAGAGCCGATTCCGTCACCTCGGTTTCCAGCCGGCTCGGAGCGAAGCCCGTCTCGGTCAAGATTGCGAGGATACGTGTAGGCATCTGGTGATCGCGAAGTTGCCGCGGGGAGATATTGATCGCCATTTGCAGGTGTGGGGGCCAACTTTGCGCATCGACGCAAGCTCTTCGCAAGAGGCCGTAAAAGAGATCGCCGATCAATCCGGTTTCTTCGGCGATAGGGATGAAGTCGTCCGGCGGGACCAGGCCCCTGCTCGTGTGATTCCAGCGGGCGAGAACCTCGAAGCCGACGAGTTCGCGTGCGGGCAGAGCAACGATCGGTTGATAGTAGGGTGCGATTTCGTCACGCGCGATCGCGGTCCGGAGTTCGGATTCGAGGCGCGCGCGAACTTTCTGGGCCACGTCCATTCCTGTTTGAAAGAAACGAAACGTCCCACGTCCCTCCCGTTTGCCATGATACATCGCGGTATCCGCCTGATGGAGAAGCGCGTCGGACTCCTGGCCATCCTCGTTGGCAAGGGCTATGCCGATCGTGGAATCGACCTCGACCCGCGCTTGATTCCATTCGACAGGCATTTGTATCGCGGCTATCATCTGTTGCGCGAGGTCGGTCAAGGCGTCGTAGTCCATGCCGCAAGGCGAAAGGACTACGAATTCGTCGCCGCCGAGTCGGGCCACCGTGCTCCCGGGCGGAACGATCTGGCTCAACCGGTCCGCGACGGCGCATAGCACGGCGTTTCCGGCGGCATGACCATGAACATCGTTGATCGGCTTGAACCGATCGAGATCGATCAGCATCACCGCGAACGGCGCGCGGGTATCTCGAGCGACGAGGGCGGCGTCGAGCCTCTCATGGAGCAGCCGCCGGTTGGCGAGGCCGGTCAGCGCGTCGTGACGAGCTGTGGCTTCCGCGAGCAATTCGGCGGCCATCCGCGCCTTGATCGCTCCGCGAAGCAACATGGACTTACGGACCGTTGCGATCACTGCGCCCATTCCCATGCAGCTGCTGAGCATGACGAGATTCATCAGGTGGTGTTCGATGGAGTAGCGAGCCATGCGTTCAAAGATGCCGAACTCGACGCCGATATACCAAACGCAGGTTCCCATCACCATGAGCGCCAGGGCCTCATACAGCTCGCTCTTCCCCCAGGATTTGGTTGTTACGGTCGACATCTCAACTCCGTCCCGCGTGTGCGCCGAAAATCAGACGCAGCATCTTCGAAACGGGTTAATTACAGGCGAGCGAATTGGTCGGCGCGGGCAATTCAGTCGGTGAGGTGAACAACTCGTCAAACCAATAATTCGAAGTTCGCCTCCAGGTCGGCGCCAACGCTACAGGCCGTCGCCGGCGAGCCAGGCGACGCCGCGCCGGTAGAGCGCCTCCACTTCAGGCCCTTGCAGTCCTGGCATGTCGCGTTTGACTTGATAGCCGATACGGGTCTGGAGATAGGCGAGATGGCGATACCCGACGGGGAATTGCTCCAGCAGCGCGCGGTCGAGCGCCGGCGAAGGGCCAGGAGACACCGGATCCAGGCGGTCCTTTTCGTAGATCGGCTGACGCAGGACGAGGCCCCAACGTCCGGAGCGTTTCTCCCAAAAGTCGTAGAACCGCCCGGTGCACACCACGTCGCAGACAATGCCTTCCACTTCTCCACGCTGCGAGATCGTCATCTTGGTTTGCGACACCGCCCGGTCTCCCGCGAGGTCGATGGATGTCCCGCCCAGGAAGTGCAGGATGCTGACGCCCCTCGCCCATCCCGCCTTGCTGATGGCGATGAACTCGTCGCAGGTCCCTTGCGTCCATGTCGCCATCATCCTGCCGTCGTCATGCCAGACCGTCCGAAAGCGGTCCCAGTCGCCGGCGTCGCGCCAGACGACCCAATTTTCGAGCAGCTCCCGAATCTCGAGGCGATCGGTCATAGCCTCTCGTTCCCCCATTGCCCCCTCCCCTGCCCCATTTGAATTTGAACAGTTCCTCGTTCTGCATGGCGCCTCCGATTGCGTCAACGCATCCCGAAGGTCGAGTACGTTGGACGACAGCTGACCCCTGGATTTTGCCAGAGCTAAGGGGCTAACAGGGCGAGTGAGCTGCTCGTCTCTAAGCGGGAGCGGACGGCGCGAACCATGGATCGTGGATCCCCGCGCCGCCGGAGCTTGCCCCGGGCGCCCTGATCCCGCAGCGTGAAAGGGTTCCGCGAATCCCGCCACGGCATTGACAGCGCCAAGCAGTTCCCCAGGCCGCGATGTCCCCAAAACGGCTGCCGATTTCACCATCACGGTGGCTCTGATTTTCGCCTTGGCGGCGTACGTTCTCTCTTTGCCGCGACCCGACGCGCCGCCGCCAACGCTCCTCGCGCCCAGATGATTAGCTCCTCGGGTTCGTCGAACAGCCGCTCCGGCGCGCGCCAAAAGGAGAGATCTATGGTGCTGCCCTTCTTCTCGTAACTGAGGGGCGGAAGCGCCTCGGCTTCCTTGAAGGCCGCGCGGTTCTGGTCGTCAACCCGGAAGTAGAGCGTGTCGTCCGTCACCATCCCAAACATCACCCCGCTGCAGAACACGCCCGTTTTGCCGAACATACGCCGCATTGTGACGCGACCGAGCGGGGCGAGCTGCTCGCGCAGGGACTCGGCGAAGCTGTCGCTGGCAACCATCTTCCAACCTTAGTCCTTCGGTTGCTTTTGGGTGTCTTCTCAGCTCGCGGGCGCGCTGGCAGGCTCCCGGGCCTTTCGCCGCCTTTTTCCCCCGCCGCCCCCCCCGGAGAGGGGTCGCAGCACGTCTTCGATCTCCAGCTCGGACCGCTCCACGATGCCTCGCGCCAGACGTTCTTCAATATGAGCGAAATGTTCGCCCGAAAGGGCGATGGCGCGATCCCTGTCTCTGGCTCGAAGCGCGGCGGCGATCGCGGCGTGCTCGTCGACGCCGCACAGCGACAGCCGCGCCGGCTCGAAAGCAGACACCATCAGCGAAGAGCGCGCGAGCAGCTCGCGCAGAAACCGCGACAGCTCGGCATTGTCGAGCGCGTCGACCAGCAACATGTGAAATTGGCCGGAGAGGCGCACCGAAGCCGCGCGATCCTCCCGCGCGGCCGCCGCTCGCTCCTCGGTCAGATGGGCGTCGATGCGCGCCAGGATTTCCTCGTTGGGCGATTGCGCCAGTTGCGCGAGCACGCCCGCCTCGAACACTCGATGCGCCTGATAAACGATGCGTATTTCTTGCGGCGACGGATTGGGAACGAACACGCCGCGTTGCGGAATCGCCTCGAGCCGACGCTCCGCGACCAGGCGGTGCAAGACCTTGCGGATTCGCTCGCGCGATACGTTGAAGATCGAGGCGAGACGATGTTCGGGAAGTTTTGCGCCCGGAGTCAAGCGTCCCTCGAACAGCGCGCTCGACAGCGCGGCATGGACGCCGTCGTCGAGCGCCGGGCCGCTCGCTTCCGAGGACGCGCCTTTCGGTTCGATCGTCTTCATGGGCGCGCGCATCGTCGTCTCCAAACGCCCTCGACGCGGCTCAAAAAATGTGCACACTCAGCTTCGATAATGTGCACATTCCTTTCGCAGCGAGGTCCGGAGGGACAGGAATATTCCAATTATCGTTTGAGCGTCAATAGTCTACGGAGAATGTGCACAGTTGGCGCCGTCCTTGCTGCAGCAACCTGCGCGGCTTTTCGAGGCCGACTCAATCGAGGAGCGATCAATGTCATCCTGGCAATTATCCCGTCGAGGGCTTCTGAAGGCGAGCGCCGCGACGGCGGCGGGTACGCTCATAGGCATGCCGGCGCTCGTGCGCGCCGAAGTCAAAGAAGTCGTCGTCGGCGGTCCCGCCGGCGCGGCGAAGTATTTCAACGCTGACGTCTTCCCGGTCGTGGAGAAACAGCTCGGGATCAAGATCATTTATGAAGGCACCAACTCGCTCACCAATCTGCAAAAGATGACGGCCGACAAGGACGCGCCCAAAATGTCGGTCGTCATCATGGACGATCCCGTCATGCTGGTCGCGGCCAAGAACGGCCTGATTACTCCGATTACCGTCGCCGGCTCTCCCAACCTCGGCAAACTCTCGCCCGCGAACGTCCACCAGGACGGCATGTGGGCGAATTACCAGATGCCGTGGGCCGGCATCGCCTATTACACCAAGGGCCCCAAGGCGCCGACCAGCTGGGCCGATCTCTGGGACCCGGCGGCCGCCGGCAAGGTCATAATCCCCTCGCTGAAGAACACCGAGGGCTACTGGGCTCTGCTCGCCGCCGCCCATCTCGAGACCGGCAAGCCGTACAAGGAAGCTCAATACGAGATCGACGCAGGTTTCAAAAAGCTGGCGACATTGAAGCCCAGTCTCCTCAACGTCTACACCGACGCGCCGCAGGCGATAAATCTACTGGAGCAGGGTGAGGCGTTGATGATTGGAGGTCAATTCTCGGCCTATACGCTGATCCGCAAGGCGGCGGGTTCGCCGGTGGACCTGGCCATTCCCACCGATGGCGGCTTCGCGATGCCCTCGGGCATCACCAAGGTCAAGGGCGGCCCCGCCAGCGACCTCGCCGATGCGATCGTCAACATGTTCCTCGGCCCGGAAGTGCAGGGCATTCTGGCGACCAAGGCGTTCGTGGCGCCGACGAATCCGGAAACCCCCAAGCCCGCCGGCTACCCCGATCCGAGCCAGCTGTTCGCGCCCGATTGGGCCTTCTTCGCCAAGGAGCGCGGCGGATGGGTAGATCGCTGGAACAAGATTTGACGGAGAATCTCGCCGCAGCCGCCCATGTCGCCGTGGCCGGCCTGTCGAAGCGCTTCGGCGCTTCGACGGTGCTCGATTCGATCGACCTCGCCGTGGCGCCGGGCGCCCTGGTGACGCTGCTCGGCCCCTCCGGATGCGGCAAGACGACCTTGCTGCGGCTGATCGCGGGGCTGGCGACGCCGGATCAGGGCAAGGTATCGATCGCCGGCCTCGACGTCACTCGGATGCCGCCGCACAAGCGCAATGTCGGGGTCGTATTTCAGAATTACGCATTGTTTCCGCATTTGTCGGTCGCGGGCAACGTCGGCTTCGGCCTCAAGGGCCGCCGCCTGACGAAGGCCATGATCGCAAAGAGGATCGCGCGTGCGCTCGATCTGGTGCAGATGGGCCGGTTCGGGGATCGACCGGTGACCGCGCTGTCGGGCGGCCAACAGCAGCGCGTCGCGCTGGCGCGCGCGCTCGCGGTGGAGCCGAACGTTCTGCTGTTTGACGAAGCCTTGAGCGCGCTCGACCGAAACTTGCGCGAGACGATGCAAGTCGAACTCCGGCGCCTGCTCAAGGACCTCGGCGCCACCGCTGTGTTCGTGACCCATGACCAGGACGAGGCGCTCACCATGTCCGATCAGGTTGCCGTCATGAACGCCGGCCGCATCGAGCACTATGCCGATCCGCGCCGCATCTATGCCAGGCCTGCGACGCTGTTCACGATGCGCTTCGTCGGAATTTCATCAGAATTGCGCGGGACCGTCGGCGCCCGCTCGCAGGGCCGTGTCCTTGTCGACACGCCGATCGGCCAGCTCCAAGCCGAGGGCGATCAGCCCGTCGGCGCGGAGGTCGTCGTTGCGACGCGGCCCGAACATGTCGAGATCGGGCCGGCAGGGCTGGCTCCCGACGATCCGGACGTCAATTCCGTCGCCGGGCGCATTCGACAAATCACGTTTCACGGCGCGCGCACGCGCATCGCGGTCGATGTCGGCGCGCAGCCGGACTTTTCGGTCGAGATCGGCGGCGGTTCCGGGATTCCGGGGATCGGAGCCGCTGTTCGCCTGAGATGGCCGTCGACGCAGAGCTTCGCCTATCTCGCGCCGCGCGGCGCGCCATGAGCGCGGTCGCCCAAGCCCCCGCCAGAGCTGCGGCGGCTGCGACCCCGCGGCGGGATCGTCGAGCCGCCCTGACGCTGGCGCTGCCGGCGCTGATCGTCCTCGTCTTCTTGTATGCGCTGCCCTTGGCGCGTCTGCTGTCGCTCAGCCTCCACGACGACGCCGGCTTCAGCCTCGAGGCCTATGGGCGGATTCTCGGCGATGCCTATGGCCGTTCGCTGGTTTGGAATTCGCTCCGGCTCGGCCTGATCACGACCGCCATCACGCTCGTCTTCGGCTATCCCGCAGCGTTCGGGTTGGCGATGTCCAGGGGCGCATTGCGAAGCCTGTTCCTGGCGTCGCTGTTCCTGCCGCTGGCGGCGAGCGTGATCGCCAAAGCCTTCGCCTGGACGATTCTGCTGCGCTCGCATGGCGCAGTCAACGATGCGCTGCTGCTGCTGCACATCACGGACAAGCCGATCCGCATGATCTTCACGCAGACCTCGCTGATCGTGGGCGCGGCGAATATCTTTCTGCCCTTCATGATCCTGCCGATCTACGCCGTCGTCGCGCAGATCGACCCGCGCTTGACCGAAGCCGCCGCTACGCTGGGCGCTCCGCCGATCATGGCGTTCTTGCGCGTCGTCGTTCCGCTTTCGCTGCCCGGCGTCGTCGCGGGCGTCGCGCTGGTGTTCTCGCTTTCGGTCTCGGCCTATGTCGTTCCCACTTTGCTGATGGGCGAGAACTACCAGACGCTCGCGAGCGCGATCGCCAAGGCGTTCCTGCTGGTGCGCGATCCCGCGCTGGGCTCGGCCGCGGGCGCGATCCTGATGGCGATCGGCCTCCTGGTCGTCGTCGTCAGCAATCGGCTCGGACGCGCGAGTGGAAGGTCTGCCTGATGAAGGGCAAGACATTTCGCTTCTTCACGATAGCCGTCATGATGGGCGCGACGCTGTTCCTGCTGGCGCCGCTCGCGATCATCGCCGCGGCGAGCTTCTCGCCCACGCCGGTGTTCGATCTGCCGGTCGGCGGCGCCTCGCTTCGATGGTACGCGGCGGTGGGCTCGCTCGACGGCTTCTGGCCGGCGCTGTCGCTGTCGCTGCAGATCGCGCTGCTCTCCACCGCGCTTTCGCTCGTGCTCGGCACCTTGGCGGGGATCGCAATCGCCAGGGGCGCGATGCCCGGCGCGCAGGCCTTTTCCGCGGCGCTGGCCTCGCCGCTGATGATGCCGGGCCTCGTGCTCGGCATCGCGTTGCTGCAATTCTTCCGCGCCGTCGGCCTCGGCCACGTCTGGACTTCTCTGCTCCTCGCCCATGTCGTCGTGACGCTGCCGTTTGTCGCGCGCACGATGATCGCGGCGCTCAGCCGGTTCGATTTCACCCTGCTCGACGCCGCGCGCACGCTCGGGTGCAGCTTTCCCGCGGCGCTGGTTCGCGTGATGGCGCCCGCGCTCGCGCCCGCCTATCTCACCGCGGGCCTGTTCGCGTTTCTCGCCTCGATGGACAATTACCCGGTCTCGATCTTCCTGACCGACGCGCGGACGAAGACCTTGCCGATCAAGATGCTGCAATACATCGAAGAGTCGCCGGACCCCTCGATCGCCGCGCTTTCCACCCTCATCCTGTTGGCGACCCTCGCGCTGCTGCTCCTCGCCGATCGCGCGGTCGGTCTGCATCGGCTGGCGGGATTGGCGGAGTGAACGAAATGACGATCGACACGGCGCCCGTCGGTTGGGAGCGCGACTTCATCGGCTATGGGCGCGACAAGCCGGCGCCGCGCTGGCCGGGCGACGCGCGCGTCGCGGTCTCCGTCGTCGTCAACTTCGAGGAGGGCGCGGAATTTTCCGTGGCCGACGGCGACGATCGCAACGAGGCGATCTACGAAGTCGAGAATCGCATCCTCGGCATGCCGGATCCCTGCCTCGACAGCCATTTCGAATATGGCGCGCGCGCGGGCTGGTGGCGCGTGATGGACGTTCTGGGATCGCACGAAGTTTTGGCGACGGTCAGCGCCTGCGGGCGCGCGGTCGAGCGGCTGCCGGCTCTCGCGCGAGACGCGATCGCGCGTGGGCATGAAGTAGCCGCGCACGGCTGGCGTTGGGAGAGCCACGCCGGCATGCCCGAAGACGTCGAACGCCAGCGCATCGCCCGGACCGTCGCCGCGATCGCTCGGGCATGCGGGGTGCGCCCGGTCGGATGGCACACCCGCTCGGCGACTTCGACCAACACGCGGCGGCTGCTACGGGAGGAAGGCGGCTTTGTTTATGACAGCGACGCCTACAACGACGATTTGCCCTATACGGTGGAATCGGGACAGCGGCGCCACGTAGTGCTTCCGTATTCGTTCGACACCAACGACATGCAGTTCCAGAACACCAATCGGTTCCGCGGCGCCGCGGATTTCGCCGATTACGTCATCGAGGCGTTCGACTGGCTCTATCGCGAGGGCGCGAGCGCGCCCAAGATGATGTCGGTGGGGCTGCATCTGCGCATCATCGGCCGTCCTGGCCGGATCGGCGCGCTGGACCGCATCCTCGCGGCGATGCGCGCGCGGAGCGGCGTCTGGATCGCGCGCCGCGACGAGATCGCGCGGCATTGGCTCACGCTGGGCGAAGTGACGCCGTGATCCCCCGCCCCGGGGGCAGGCGCTGTGCGTTGGGGCGCCGATAACCAGTGGATCGATCGCAATGGGTTCTCGATGTCAATCGCCGTCTTTTCGCCATTTCGTGCTTGGAAGATTTAACGTCCAGCGCGTTTGATCGTCGTTGAAATTCGTACGCGACGCGCCGTCGTTTGCGGCGTTTTCCCCGCCGTCCGCCGCATTGCCGCGCTCGTCGCCCGACTTGTGCGGTGGCGCATCGCGGCTGATAAACACCGGCGCGCCTTCCCCGAGCTTCTGTTGCGCCGAGCGGAGCAAAGAGCGCATTTGACGGTCTGGAACGACGGTCACCGAGAGCGGTGTGGCCTCCCCGGCGCCTTCGATCCAGAGATCAAAAGATTGATCGTCCATCGTGTGCTCGGCAAGCAATTGAAACCGATCGGGAAGATCGCTCAGCGCACGTGGCTGGGGGTAACCGAGGATCGCGCGCGTCGCCAACGGCGACCAGCAGACGAGAATCCCGAAGGCCACGGCAAGCGCCACCTTGAGCCAGATCGCGGCGGCCGAAGTCTTGAACAGCCATATCAGCGAGCAGACGAGCAGCCCGAGCAGGACGGCATCCGTGAGGATGTAGGCGGCAAACGGCGTCATGGGTTATGTGGCGCAGGAAGCGCCGCCTCTTGTTCCGGTTTGGTCCGATAGAACTTCGCTACTATCGGCTCCACCGGCGGATCGGCTTCGGCGAAATTGCCATCCGGCAATACGTCCATCGCCCAGACATTGACCGCGTCGCCTTCGTAATCGAGCGTGAAGTCTTTC
>Ga0182024_10014311_pt1 | contig 15351 bp, 15 predicted proteins | sample P32metaG_FD_120480 | JGI IMG/M metagenome (GOLD analysis project Ga0182024, IMG submission 120480) | Permafrost microbial communities from Stordalen Mire, Sweden - P3-2 metaG (Illumina Assembly) | ecosystem: Environmental > Terrestrial > Soil > Wetlands > Permafrost | place: Sweden: Stordalen... | reverse complement strand
GGGTGTCAAGGTCGTCGACAGCCGCGAGAAAAATCATTTTCCCATGCCCCTCGAAGCAAGCGGCCAGTACGACGTCCTCGTCGGACGCATCCGCCGCGACCTCTCCCATCCGCGCGGACTGGCGCTTTTCGTCAGCGGCGATCAGTTGCTCAAGGGCGCGGCTTGGAACGCCGTGCAAATTCTGGAACACCTGACCGGCAAGAGCTGATCTCTTTGTAGCCGCGCACGTGAGAGCGTGGCCTCCCATGGTAGCCGTCGCCGCCACACGAGTGTGCCGGGCGACGGCGCAGTTCGGGTGGCCCCTAATCACTTGGAAGCGAACAATTAACACCACAAATTAACGCCGTTAACTTTTTCACGTTGACGCTGGCGGCTGACGGCCTAGTTTTTGCTACGCCCACTGGCACTTGTATCACAATAACTTCACAAAAAAGAGAGAACGACTATGACAAAAATTGGCATTAACGGCTTCGGGCGCATCGGACGACTCGTCTTTCGCGCCATCGCGGAACAGGGATTACTCGGCAAAACCGTCGATGTCGTCGCGGTAAACGATCTCGTGCCGGCGGACAACCTCGCCTACCTTCTCAAGTACGATTCCACCCAGGGCAAATTTGCCGGCACCGTCACCAGCGAAAAATCCTCGCCGGAAGTCCCCGAAGACGACGTCCTCGTCGTCAACGGCTACAAAATCAAGTGCCTCGCCGTTCGCGAAGGCCCTGCCGCTCTCCCGTGGGGCAAGCTCGGCGTCGACTACGTTATTGAATCGACCGGCCTCTACACCGAAGCCGAAAAGGCCAGGGGCCACATCACCGCCGGAGCCAAAAAAGTCATCATCTCCGCTCCAGCCAAGGGCGAGGACATCACCGTCGTCATCGGCGTCAACGACGACAAGCTCGACGTGACCAAGCACAGCATCATCTCCAACGCGAGCTGCACCACCAACTGTCTCGCCCCCATCGTCCACGTCCTCCTCAAGGAAGGTTTCGGCGTCGAGGAAGGCATCATGACCACCGTCCACAGCTACACCGCCACGCAAAAAACCGTCGACGGTCCCTCCAAGAAAGACTGGAAAGGCGGACGCTCTGCGGCCATCAACATCATCCCCTCCACCACCGGCGCCGCCAAGGCCGTTGCGCTCGTGCTGCCCGCGATCAAGGGCAAGCTCACCGGCATGTCGTTCCGCGTCCCGACGCCCACCGTCTCCGTCGTTGACCTCACCGTCAAAACGACCAAGGAAACCAGCTACGCCGAGATTTGTGCCGCGATGAAGAAGGCGAGCGAAACCTACCTCAAGGGCATCCTCGATTACACCAGCGACGAAGTCTGTTCCTCTGACTTCATCCACAACACCCATTCCAGCATCTTCGACGCCGGTTCGGGCATCGAGCTCAACAGCAAATTCTTCAAGCTCATCAGCTGGTACGACAACGAATGGGGCTACTCCAACCGTTGCGTCGATCTCCTCAAGTTGATCATTAAATAAGTCAGAAAATTCATTACGGAATTAAAGGCAGGGGATTTCTCATTTGGAGAAAAACAATGAGCGATGACGCTATCGACAGCATTTGCGCTGCCGCAGTTTTTATAACTGCGATCATCTGCTTTACCATCTACAAGCTGAAAAAGAACAAATTATGGTGAAAGCCGTAACTGAATTCTGCCCCTCCAAAAATTCCGTTAATTCCGTCAAAATTCCACTGCCTTCTTTCCTGTATTTCATGATTTCATGTCTTCCTGTCAAAATCCTCCCTCCCCAATTTCGTTAATTTGGAAAATTTAGTAATTTGGTCCTGCCTTCCTCCCCAAAAAATTCCGTAATTCCGTTATTCCGTCAAACTTCAGCCTGCCTTCCCCAATCCTGTTAATCTTGTTAATCCTGTCCAAAAACTTCTTACTCTCATGGCCAAAATCACCCTCCGCGACCTCTCCCTCAAGGGCAAACGCGTCCTCGTCCGCGTCGATTATAACGTCCCGCTCCAAGAAAAGGACGGCGTCCAGGTCATCACCAACGACAAGCGCATCAAGGAAACCGTCCCGACCATCAAGTACCTCATTGAGCAGGGTGCCCGCATTCTCCTCTGCGCCCACCTCGGCCGTCCCAAAGGCAAGCGCGATCCCAAACAGAGCCTCACCCCGGTGGTTCCGGCGCTCTCCGCTTTGATCGGCGCGCCGGTCAAATTCGTCGACGATTGCATCGGCCCCGTGGCCGAGAAAGCCGCCGCCGAACTCAAGGACGGCGAAGTCGCCCTCCTCGAAAATCTCCGCTACTACAACGAAGAGGAAGCCAACGACGACGCCTTCAGCCAAAAACTTGCCAAGCTCGCCGACGTTTACGTCAACGACGCCTTCGGCGCGGCCCATCGCGCCCACTCCTCGACAGCGGGCGTCGCCAAGTACGTTTCCAATCGCGGCATCGGCCTCCTCATGGAGCGCGAATTAAAATATCTCGGCGACGAACTCGAAAACCCCAAGCGTCCCTTCGTGGTCATCCTCGGCGGAGCCAAAGTCTCCGATAAAATCAAAGTCATCGACCGCCTCCTCGACAAGGCCAACACCATTCTCATCGGCGGCGCCATGGCCTACACTTTCGCGCTCGCCCAAGGCAGAAAAATCGGCAACTCGCTCTCCGAACCAGACAAGATCGATACCGCCAAGCAGGCGCTCGAAAAGGCGAAAGCCAAGGGCGTCAAATTCCTCCTGCCCATCGACACCTACATCGTCGAGCACTACGACTTCAAGGCCAAGACCGTTTCGCCGGGCGGAAAATATCTCCCCGTCGGCGCGGACATCCCCGACGGCTGGGAAGGCGTCGACATCGGCCCCGAAACCGTCAAGCTCTTCTCCGCCGAAGTCGCCTCGGCCAAGACCATTCTCTGGAACGGACCCATGGGCGTCTTTGAAGTCCCCGAATGCGCGGTCGGCACCTTCGCCATCGCCAAGGCCATCGCCGCCAACAGCGCCGCCATCAGCATCATCGGCGGCGGCGACTCCGTCTCGGCCATCAAGAAGGCCGGCGTCTCCGATAAAGTCTCTTTCATCTCCACCGGCGGCGGCGCCTCGCTCGAATTCCTCGAAGGCCAGGAACTGCCCGGCGTGGCCAGCATTCCTGACAAAAAATGAAGTGACTTCGATACATCGAGGTGACCACACTTGTATACCACACGTCTTGAATAGGCATGAAATACGTCCGGCTTAAATGGAACCATACCAATCCTGACGAACCCGTCTGGATTTTCAGCGAACTCGATTCCGACGGCAAGGAAGTCCGCAAAATCGAATGCTTTCGCAACGGATTTTGTGATATTGCCGCCGCAAGCGGATCATCCGGAACCGCCGCACTCATGACGCTGCCCCTGCCCGATTTGTCGGTGCTCGCCCGCCGGGACCCCGAATTCACACCCGTGGAAATCACCAAGGACCAATTTGAAGAAGTCTGGGTGAAACGACAGTTCAAGGCGCCCTGAGCACCGTCATCCTGAGCTTACTGCCGACCGCGGGTCCGAAGGATCTCTAGATGCCGTCTTAAAAATAAAATTATGATCAACCGCAAAAAAATCATCGCCGGCAACTGGAAAATGAACAAAACGCAGGCCGAGGCCCGCGTCCTCGTCGCCGATCTGCTCCAGGAAATCGGCCGGTTCGACGATGCGGAAATCGTCCTTTGTCCCCCCTTCACCGCCCTCGCCGCCGTCAGCGAAATGCTCAACGACGTCTCGAACATCCGCCTCGGCGCGCAAAACATGCACGAAGCCCCCTCCGGCGCCTACACCGGCGAAGTTTCCGCCGGCATGCTCCGCGAACTCTACGTCCGCTACGTCATCATCGGCCATTCCGAGCGCCGCCAGTACTTCCACGAAGACAACGCCACCATCAACCGCAAAACCAAGGCCGCGCTCGCCGCCGAGTTGCGCCCCATCGTCTGCATCGGCGAAACCCTTCCCGAACGCGAAGCCGACAAGTGGAAAAAAGTGCTCGAAACCCAGTTGCTTGAGGGACTCGCCGGCTTCACCGATGTGGACCTCGCCGACATCACCTTCGCCTACGAACCCGTTTGGGCCATCGGCACCGGCAAAACCGCCTCGCCCGCCCAGGCCGAGGAAGCCCACATTTGGATCCGCAAGATTTTGGCCACCCGCTTCAGCACCGCCGCCGCCGAGCGCGTCCGCATCCAGTACGGCGGCAGCGTCAAACCCGAAAACGCCAAGGAACTCCTCTCCAAGCCCGACATCGACGGCGCGCTCGTCGGCGGCGCCAGCCTCGACGCCCGCGGCTTCACCGCCATCATCAAAAATGCTTGCCTCGAATAGGCAGGTGCGCAATGCTTTCCGCCCCTTATGTTTTGGACGAATACCCTCATTGATGTCCTGCTTTTCTTCTACGTGATCGATTGCCTCTTCATGGGCCTCGTCATCATGATGCAGCGCAGCAAGCAGGAAGGCCTCGGCGCCGCCTTTGGTGGAGGCTTCACCGAATCCGTTTGGGGCGCACAAACCTCCCAGGTTCTCGTCAAGGCCACCGTCTGGGCCGCCATCTTTTTCTTTATTTTAAGCATCTCCCTCGCCCGGCTTTACTCCCATCGGGCCGCCATGATGGAAAAAGGCTCACCCGTACAACAGCTGCTTGAAAAACCCGTCGCTCCGCTAACCCCGACTCCGGTAACAACACCCGCCGTCCCGGCCACAACGCCGACAGCTCCCGCTCCAGTTGCTCCATCTCCCGCGAACGCCGCCACGCAACCCGCGCCCGTCGCCCCCGCCCATCCGTAGCCGTTTTTGTAGCCGCGCTCGTAAGAGCATGGCCGCTTCAGGTAGCCGCCGCACGCTGGGCGGCGGTGCAGTCTGTAGCGGCGGTCTATGACCGCCGTCCGGAGCAGCCATCACACCCCACATCCGTCCCATAAGTCCTATTTGTCCCATTCCACAGACTTAAAAAAAGTTGATTTTTAGCCTGGCTCACCCATTTTTAATCAGGGGCCGCATCCCGCAAAAGGCAAACATGAGCCACTTGTAACGTGGCGAAGAAGGCGTTCATGATAAATTACACCACTTGGATACCGACATGAAAATCCTCCTTCTTGAAGACGACGCCAAAATAGCCGCCTTTGTCGCTAAAGGCCTGCGCGAAGCCACCTATGTCGTCGACATCAGCTCCAACGGCGAGGAAGGATGCGAACTGGGCCGCAAAAATTCCTACGACGCCGCCATCGTCGACCTCATGCTTCCCAAGCTCGACGGCCTCGGCGTCATCGAACGCTGGCGCACCGAGCAGATCAAGCTCCCCGTCCTCATCCTCAGCGCCAAACGCTCCCTCGACGACCGCATCACCGGCCTCCAACGCGGCGGCGACGATTACCTCACCAAACCCTTCTCCTTCGCCGAACTCCTCGCCCGCCTCCAGGCCCTCATCCGGCGCTCCGGCTCCGCCGCCATTGTCACCAGCCTCACCTTCGCCGATCTCAAAATGGACCTCCTCACCCGCGAAGTCTGGCGCGGCACCACCAAAATCGAACTCCAGGCCCGCGAATTCCTCCTCCTCGAATACCTCCTCCGCAACCAGAACAAGGTCGTCTCCAAAACCATGATCCTCGAGCACGTCTGGAATTACCATTTCGACCCACAGACCAACGTCGTCGACGTCCTCGTCTGCCGCCTCCGCAATAAAATCGACCGCGACTTCGAGCCCAAGCTCATCCACACCCTCCGCGGCGCCGGTTACAGCCTGCGATTGCCTTAGAGGAAACTACGAACTAAGAGCTAAGAACGTAGAACGGGAAACTGTAAATGATGGAAGGTTCCAAGTTCTTCGTTCTAAGTTCAAGGTTCTAAGCTCTAAGCTTCCCCATGCTCGCTCCCCGAAAACCGACCGGCTCAACCGCCGCATCGACCGACCCAAAAGAGCGCGCTCGTCCTCCCTTCATCGAACCCTTCGGCTTCAGCCTTCGCCTCAACATCTGGTACACCGCTTTCTTTATCGGCGGGGCCTTCCTCCTCTTCGCGCTGGCCTACATCCTTCTCGTCCGCGAATTTCGCGAAATCGACCGCGAAATCGTCCGCACCAAACTCGATGCCTGCCGTGCCTGGTACCAGCAAGGCGGCCCCACCGCCTTGGAATTTCATTTCCAAAACCAAAGCGGATGGGAAAAGGAAACGACTTTTCTCGAAGTGATCAGCGCCACCGACGAACTGAAATTTTTCCACTCCCCGCAAAAGGACGAAGCCACCCTCACCCATCTCGGCGGCGGACTCGTCGCCCACGACACCGACTGGCTCAGCCTCCCCTCTTCCGAACAGCACATGGTCTGGACGATTGCCCGCGCCCCGCTCTCCGACGGCTCCGTTATGTACGTCGGGCGCACCACCGAGGATCGCGATGAACTGCTCCGCCACTTCCGCGTCATCTTTCTTTTCGCGATGGTCCCCATGGTCGGGTTCGGTTTTTGCGGCGGCGCTTTCATCACCTATCGCGCGCTCGGCCCCATCCGGGAAATCATCGGCGCCGTCCGTTCCATCATCCAGACCGGCAACCTCCACGCGCGCGTGCCCGATCCGCACACCCAGGACGAAATCAACGAACTCGTCACCCTCTTCAACCGGATGCTCCAGCGCAACGAAGCGCTCATCGGCGCCATGCGCGATTCCCTCGACAACGTCGCCCACGATCTTCGCACCCCGCTCACCCGCCTCCAGACCGGCGCCCAACTCGCGCTTCAACACGAAGACTCCGCCCAGATCAAGGAGTCCCTCGCCGACGCGGTCGAGGAAGCCGAGCGCCTCAACGCCATGCTCTGCACCATCATGGACATCTCCGAAGTCGAGGCCGGCGCGCTCAAGCTCGACCTGCAAACTTTCCCGCTCAAGCCCGTCGTTGACGTCCTCGTCGAACTCTACGACGACGTCGCCCAGGATAAAAACATCACCCTCGCTGCAACCATCGATCCCGCCGGACAAATCACCGCCGACCGCAACCGGCTCCAGCTCCTTCTCAGCAACCTTCTCGACAATGCCATTAAATACACGCCCAACAACGGCCGAGTTGAAATCGCCGCCGAATTCGCGACCAACGAAGTCCGCGTCACCGTCCGCGACTCCGGCATCGGCATCGACGCCGACGACCTTCCCCGGATCTGGGACCGCCTCTACCGCGCCGACAAAAGCCGTTCCCAGCGCGGCCTCGGCCTCGGCCTCAGCCTCGTCAAAGCCTTCGTCGACGCCCATGGCGGCGCCGCCACCGTCACCAGCCAGCCCGGCCAAGGCTCCGTCTTCCTCGTCACCTTCCCCCGCAGGTAGCCACCCTTAATGAGACTTCGCGAAAGTGTTGTTTCCCATTCCGTCATCCTGAGCGAGGCGAACGGAGGATGCACTTTCCCAGTCGCGGTGGGCCGAGCCGAGTCGAAGGACCTGGGTGGCCCATAGCGGGCATTAGGGCGCCATAATGACGGGTCCTTTTCGAGGAGAAGGCGACGAAGCCATGTCCGCCTGGCAACGTCTCAGGTAAAAACGGCCAGTTCCTTCGACTGCGTCCCGTCCCGCCGTGGCGGGACGGGACTGCGCATTCGCTTCGCTCAGGATGACGGATTTCTCCCCTCGTTCCCAAGTTTACCGCCCTCCGCAGGAGCTTGGGAACGCACTTGTCTGTGCAACTCCGTTGCCTCCGTTACGTCCCCGAGGGACGTCCGAAAGTAGCCCGGCAATTCATTGCCGGGTTCAGCGATAATTCCGCCCGCGTCCCATCGGGACGCTTAAACTAAACCAACCCCCGACAAAACAAATCCGGCCCCACCGCCTGATAACTCACCTCCCGCAACCGAATCGCCCCATCCAACTTCTTCAACGCCCGCGCAACCGTCCCCATCACCGCCGGCGCGATAAAAAACGCCACTTCATTCACGAGATTTTTTCGCAACGCCTCCGTCAACACCTCTCCGCCGCCCTCGATGAGCAAATGCGAAACATCCCACGCACCCAGCGCTGTCACAACTCCCTCCAGCGATTGATTCCGAAAAAACAGCGTCCGGTCCCGATGCCGATCCGAAAAAAGATGCAATTCCCGCGGCAACTTTCCCGACCGCGTCACCACCACCCGCCACGGCTGAATCTTACTTTTCCGCCCGGGTAAACGCACCGTCAGCCGGGGATCATCCTGCCGCGCCGTTTCCGCACCGACCAGAATGGCGTCCGATTCCCAACGCAATTCGTGCGCAACCCTCCTCGCCGCAGCGGAAGTCAGCCAACGATTATCACCGGGCGGAGCGACAATACGTCCATCCAGCGACAACGCAATTTTCGCCACCACCCAGGGCTTGCAATGGACAATCCACCAGTTGAAATCACGATTCAGCGCCGTCGCCTCCTCCGCCAGCAAACCGGAGGAAACTTCCATCCCCGCCGCGCGCAGCAACCGCATCGCCGCACCCGCGTGCGCCGGATTCGGATCGGTCGCGGCAAAAACCACGCGCCTCATTTTTTCGCGAAGAATCAACTCCGTGCAAGGCGGCGTGCGACCGTGCGTCGAGCACGGTTCCAGCGTCACGTAAAGCGTCGCACCGGCAACGGAATGCCCACGCTTCTTCGCATCGGCCACGGCACGTACCTCGGCGTGAGGCCCGCCCGCGCGTTCATGATAGCCCTCCCCGATCACCCGGCCTCCGCGCACCAGCACCGCGCCGACGCGCGGATTCGGCAGCGTCAGCCCCAAACCACGCCTCGCCAATTCCAGCGACCGCCGGAGATAACGCCTGTCGACTGTTTCCGATTTATTGTGCAAAGGCTTGGGCATTCGAGAATTTTCAATGTAGCGGAGGTCTATGACCCTCGCACTTTTTATCTTCGCTTAAATACTCCGTCATCCTGAGCGGAGCCGAGCGGAAATTGTAGATTGAGCGAAGCGGTGAGGTCGAGGCGCAGTCGAAGGACCTCGTTGCTTTTACAGGATATGTTGCTAGGCGGAACAGGGCTCCATCACCCATGGCCGTCTTGCCGCCTCCGCGTTCACACGAGCGCGGCTGCTACCACCCTTCCCTCAAAATTTGGTAATTTGGTTTAATTTGGAAATCTGGTGATGTCTTCCTCACTCACCAAAAAATCCCTCCACAAATTCCGCCGCATTGAATCGCTTCAAATCCTCCGGCTTCTCACCCCGGGCCAGGTAATAGGTGGGAAGTCCCACCTCCGAGCGCACCGCCGCGACCATCCCCCCGCGCGCCGAGCCGTCGAGCTTCGTCACGATCAGGCCCGTCAACCCAATCGCCTCATGAAATTCCTTCGCCTGAGAAAGCACGCCCGTCCCCGTCGTCCCGTCCGCCACCAGCCACGTGTGGTGCGGAACCGCCTCTGCCTTTTTCTGCAGACTCCGCTTGATCTTCCCAAGTTCCAGCAGCAGGTTCCGCTTGTTCGCCTGCCGGCCCGCCGTATCGATAATCAGCAAATCCGTTTTCGCCTCCTGCGCCGCCAATAACGACCTCACCGCCACACTCGCGGGATCGGTCCCCGGCGCGGCACTCGTCACCGGAATCTCCAGCCGCGCGCCCCACGCTTCCAGTTGCTCCGCCGCCGCGGCGCGAAACGTATCGGCCGCGCCAAGATGAACGGTGCGTCCCTCCTGCCGCGCCCGCGCGCCCAGCTTCGCAGCGGTCGTCGTCTTGCCGCTGCCGTTCACGCCAATCAAAAGAATCACCTCCGGCTTCTGCTTGATCGGCAACGGCGGCGGAATGCGAACGAGCTTCACCATCTTTTCCCGCAGAAAAACTTCGGCCTTTTCGGGCGCGCGCGTCAGACCGTTTTCCTTGATCTCCTCTACCCATTCCGTGGCCAGCTTCACCCCGAGATCGGCCTCGATCAGGAGCGCCTCCCAATCGACCTCCTCTCCGTCGCCCTCGCGAAAGCGATCCACCAATTGATTCCAAAAACTCATGATCGGACGCTACGATTGCGGCGGTGGCTGCATCAGAATCACACGCAGCGGAAAGTGCAGCTTCAATTCGCCATCGAGCAGAATTTCGACATGATGCGCCCCCGCCTCCTTGAATTGGAGTCCGCCAAAAATATTCACGTTGGTCGTGTGACTTTCCTCGTTGCCCAGGTGAAACTGAGTTGTTGCCGTGGCGAGCACCGTTTCCTCATCCGGCGCGATGAGCCGCGTCACCAGCTCGAACTGCCCGATGCCGGAAGACCAGCGCGTCCAGACGCAAAGCTTGATGACTTGAATCGGCAGGCTCGGCGCACCGATGAAATTAACAATGCCTATGATCGTATGCGCGCCGCTGGCTTCGACGCGGACATCTTCACAGGCAAACGAGGCTTGGAGATCGGGGATCATGCGGTCAAGTGGCATAGTTTTGCTTTCGCTTTGTTGAATTTTTTAACAGGAAGAAGACAGGATGACAAATGTCCCATCCCCAATTTCGTTAATTTGGAAAAAATTTGGTAATTTGGTCCTGTCTTCCTTCATCCCCTTCATGTCCCTCCTGTCAAAATTCAGTCTGCCTTCCCAATCCTGTTAATCTTGTTAATCCTGTCTAAAATTACTTCCTCACTCGCGGATCAAGCGCGTCACGCAATCCGTCGCCGAGAAAATTCAGCGCGAGCAGCGTAAGCGTCATGAATCCGCCGGGGAAAATGAGCATCCACCAGTAAAGCTTGATCGGGTTGATCAGTGAAGCCGCATCTGCGACAAGCGTTCCCCAACTCGCCAGCGGCGCCGGCACGCCCACGCCGAGAAAACTCATGAACGATTCGTCGAGCATGATCGCGGGTACGGTTAGCGTAAGGTAGACGATGATGATCCCGAGTAGATTGGGAAAAAGATGCTGCCAGAGAATCCGCAAATGCGATTGCCCCAGCGCCAGCGACGCCTGCACGAAAGCCTGCTCCTTCAGCACGAGCACCTGTCCGCGAATGATCCGCGCCATAGTCAGCCATTCGGTCAGTCCCAAAAAAATCACAATGAGAACGAGCCTCGGCGGAAATTGCGTCAGACCCGCGCCTTTAAGCAAAACCGCAATCGGCCCGTCCAGCGTGGTGACCAGGACAATGACCAGCACCAGCGTCGGCAGCGAATAAATGATCTCCACCACGCGCATCATCAGATTGTCGACGCGCCCGCCCGCGTAGCCGCTGATCATGCCGTAAGTGACGCCTACGGTCAGGCTCACGATCGTCCCCATCGCGGCGACGAAGAGCGAAATCCGAGCGCCGTAAAGCGTGCGCGTCAGCAGATCGTGGCCGTTCACGTCAGTCCCGAACCAGTGGGCTCGTGACGGCTTGAGCAGCGAGGCATCCGAAATCTGATCGTAGGTGTAACCGGTGAAATGAATGCCGATCAACGCCAGCCCCACCACGATCATCAGAAACAAGGCGCACACAATCAAAAGCGGATCGCGCCTCACCACGCGAAAAAAAAGATCGAGCGTTCTCATTCGAGTTTCACCCTCCGATCCACCACAAAATATTCGGGTGGCCCGGACAACTTGTTGTCCGGGTGCGCGAGCGCGGCATCGCGAGCGCACAAGAAGCCGCCTTCCAAACTGAGATTTCATTCGCAACGCTTCTCATTCGAGTTTCACCCTTCGATCCACGATAAAATAGAGAATGTCCGCCAGCAGATTGAACCCGATCAAAAACGAACTGAAAACCAGCACGACACCGGAAGTCATGAACGGATCGAAATTCAGCGCGCTATTCACGAAAAAGGGGCCGATGCCCGGAATGCCAAAAAGTGTCTCGATCACAATCGATCCCGTCAAAATTCCCGCTGCCGCCGGCCCGCTGTAACCGATCACGGGAAGAATCGCCACCTTCAGCGCATGGCGAAAAAGAACCGCATCCTCCGAAAGCCCCTTCGCGCGCGCCGTGCGCACGAAGTCGAGCTTTAGCACCTCCAGCAAGCTGCCGCGCGTGAGTCGCGCAATGGTCGCGGCGAACGGAATCGAAAGGCAGATTGCCGGGAGAATAATCTGATCCGGCGAACCCCAGCCCGCCACCGGAAGGATGTTGAGCCAAATCGCGAAAATCATCACCATCACCGGCGCGAGGACAAAACTCGGAATCGATATGCCAAGCAGCGCGACGAGCATCAGCGTTCGGTCGCCCCATTCGTTGTGCCGGATCGCCGCCCATGCGCCGCACGTGATGCCGAAAAGCAGCGCCAGAAAGTAGGCCATCGAGCCCAGCGTCATTGAGACCGGCAGCGTCTGCGCGATAATCTCGTTCACCGTCCGATTGCGGTACTGGGTCGAGATGCTCAGGTTGCCATGTGCAACTTTCCACATGTACTGGGCGTACTGATGCCAGAGGGGGCCCTTGAGATCGTACTGCTCCTGGAGTTGCTCCATGATCTCCTTCGGAATTTTCTTCTCAGTGGAAAACGGATTCCCCGGCGCGCTCCGCACCAGCAAAAACGTAAGCGTCACAACGATGAAGAGTACGAAAATCGCCTGAACCAAACGCCGAAAAATAAGCGCAGTCATCGAGTAAACCTCACTCTCCTAATTCCGTCATCCTGAGCTTGCCGAAGGATCAGTTCAGTCTGTAGCGGCGGTCTATGACCTCCGATGAAATGAGAAAGCGTATTGACTGTCCCTCGGCGGTCATAGACTGCCGCTACATTATTAAACGTACTCATTTCTTCCCCCCCGGAATATAAAATTCGCCCCAGAAATGCTCATCGACAAAATTCGGCTCCAAGCCGCCGAGCTTGTCGGGATAGTAAAGCGAAAGCCCCACCCAAAAATAAATCGGAACAATCGGCGCCTCGTCATCGACCAGTATCTTTTCCATGTTCTGGAAAATTTGCATCCGCTGCGCAGGATCGGACGTATTTTCCGACGTCGCCAGCATCTGGTCATACTGCGGATTGCCCCAGCCGGTCTGATTATTTCCCCCATCGGTCACAAACATATCGAGAAAAGTTTGCGGATCGCCGTAATCGCCAATCCAGTCCGAGACATCGAAATCGTAATCCATGAGTTGCTGAGTGTTGAGATAGACCCTCCATTCCTGCCCGCGCAAATGAATCGACGTGATCCCCAGGTCGCGCCGCCAGAGCGCCTGCATCTCCGTCGCCAGCTGAATCCAGAAACCGCCGCGCATCGGGTAAAGCAGCGTCACGTCGGGAAAGCCCTGGCCGTTGGGATAACCCGCCTCGGCCAGCAAACGCCGCGCTTCCGCGACATTGTAGACCAGACCCTGCGGCGGCGTGTAACCGGCGCTGCCCGGCGGCACCAGCGTATTCGCTACCGGCTCGCCCGCGCGCGTGATTTTCTCCACGATGTCCTCCTTGTCCAAAGCCAGGGCGAACGCCTGGCGCACCCGCACATCATCGAAAGGTTTCCGCTTCACATTGAAACGAACGAACGTCGTTGCCCCAAACGGATTCGCGTGAAAGTAAGGCTTGCTCTTGATCTCCTCCACCAGTTCCGTCGGGATGCTGGTTTTATCGAGAATCAAATCGGTTTTCTTCGAATAAAAAAGATTGAAGCAAGCCGTCGGACTGTCCGTCGGCAGCACCTTGATCCGATGGATCGGCACCGCGCGCCAGTAATCCGGATTCGCCTCCAGCAGAATGTAATCATTGAGCCGCCATTCCTTCAGCACATACGGGCCGTTGCTCACCATCCGACCCGGCTTGGTCCAGTCATTGCCATATTTTTTCAGCGTCGCCAGATGGACGGGAAAAAGAATCGGCATCGTGGCGAGTTCAAGAAAGTAACCCGTTGGATGCACCAGCGTAACCACCAGCGTGTGATCATCGGGCGCTTTCACCCCCACCTGGGAAAAATCATGCAGCTTCCCCGTGCCGTAAGCTTCGCCGTTGACCAAATAATAGAGCTGGTAGGAATACTCCGCAGCGGTGATCGGATTGAGCGCCCGTTCCCACGAGTTCAGAAAATCATACGCCGTCACCGGATCGCCATTGCTCCACCGGGCGTCGGGACGAAACGTAAAAGTGTACGTGCGCCCATCGGGCGAAAGCGTCCAGCTTTGCGCCACGCCCGGAATCACCTCGCCCTTGGCATTACGCGCGGTGAGGCCTTCAAAAAGAGCCTGGGAAATGCGTATCTCGGGCTCACCGGTGATAACGGCCGGATCGAGACTTTGCGGCTCAGCGCCGTTGCAAAGCGTCAGGTCCGCCGGCGCGCTCAACGTCCACCCGCCAAAAAAATAGAAAAACGCGAAGAAAAGAAAAAGCGCGCCCACAAGAAACGACAAAACGACGCCCATGCGCGCAAGCCGAGGTGAAACCGATGATCCCATGTGCCAAATTTATATTCCGTCATCCTGAGCTTGTCGAAGGATCAGTTCGGCTTCAGCCTAAATCAGCTTGGCTGACCGACATGTAACCTTCCACGACGACCGAGATTATTTGGAGAAATAACCATGGGAAAAGCGTACGATAAGGCCGAATGGCACTACGGAGGTAACTACCCGAAAGGGCTGCCTTGTGAAAATGGTGGGACGCACATCGGAATCTTTCTCGCCTGGGCCATCGTCCGAAATCTGGAAGGCGAGCTACATCATAATAGTGAACGGAAGGAACAGGCGCTCAAAAAGATGCGCGATCGGGTCATTACCGGCCGTGATTTCCTCTTTGCTCAGTGCGGTGAGGCACTCATAAATCATCATTTGAATGACGAAGGCAACCGATTTGCGGAATGGTACTACAAACCCAATAAGGAGGGTCGGCCCAATTATTTTGCTGACTATTGTTGCGTCCTCACAAACAACTCCCACGATAGCGCTTACCGCGTCGATGATACCTGGGAAAATTACGACCGAATCGCCTCGATAATCGACCGCCGTTTCGATGAATGGAAACGCGGCATTAAACCACTTCCCCTCGGCACGCCGCCAAGCAGAAAATCTTGGTGGAAATTTTGTTAGAAGTCCTGCCGCTTGTCATCAGCCTTCATGTCCCTCCTGTCAAAATCCCTTCCCCTCCCCAATTTCGTTAATCTGGAAAATTTAGTAATTTGGTCCTCCCTTCCTCCCTCCCCAATCCTGTAAATCTTGTTAATCCTGTCCAAAATTTCCCTGCCTCCTTCCTGTTTTCCTGCCTTCATGTCTTCCTGTCAAAAATCCTTCCCCTCCCCAATTCCGTAATTCCGATACTGCCCTCCGCAGGAGTTCCGTCAAATTCCCCTGCCTCCCTGCCTTTAAATTCTTAACAAAAAGTTCGTTGCCCCGCGCTTGCCGCGCCCTATAAAAGTACCCGGCGCATCGTCCCCCGAAAGCGCCCCGCCCATGCCCAAACGCACCGACCTCAAATCCATCCTCCTCATCGGCTCCGGCCCCATCATCATCGGCCAGGCCTGCGAATTCGACTACTCCGGCGTCCAGGCCTGCAAAGCCCTGC
>Ga0182024_10014310_pt1 | contig 15351 bp, 6 predicted proteins | sample P32metaG_FD_120480 | JGI IMG/M metagenome (GOLD analysis project Ga0182024, IMG submission 120480) | Permafrost microbial communities from Stordalen Mire, Sweden - P3-2 metaG (Illumina Assembly) | ecosystem: Environmental > Terrestrial > Soil > Wetlands > Permafrost | place: Sweden: Stordalen... | reverse complement strand
CCCGGTCCCGCCTGATGAGCCGAGCGACGAGGACTCCCGCGATTTTCCCGAGCAATCGTCCGTCGATTTGACCGATTCGCTGGTGCTGCCGTGGTATTTTCGCTTCATCTGGGTCTTCGCGAATCTCGTCATGGTCGGCAGCGCATTTCTTTTCGGCGTCAGCATTATCTTTCTGGCACTGACATTTTTCAGCTCGGCCCAGACGTTTGAGAGAGCGGCCAACGTGGCGGCGGCGATGGCGTGGACGGTGAGCGGACTCGTCGTCGTTCTCGCGTGCGCCTTGATCTTGCTGGTGCACGACATGGCCGTGAGTTTTCGGTCCCTGCGAAATCTGCCGAACCAATCGCAGCGGCATGCGGAGGCGTTGCGCAAGGCCTTGCGGCGTGACCGCGAAGGGCCCAATCCTTGACAGACTAATATCCGCCAAGCCCGCATGCGGCCTTTTTGACAGATCGCGCTGATTGCCGTGTATTATCAGCGTAGACTAATCCCGAGCCCGGAGATCAAGCATGAACCGCCTCTTGTCGTTCCTCTTCGCCGCCGGTTTCCTGGCAACGACGTTTGCCGGCGCGGTCCTGGCAGCGCAGCCGAAAGAGCCCGAACTCGGCGAGGCGCCGCCGCCCGAGCTGGGATCCATCCGCGCCGTGCTCAACACCGGCGGCCATACCAACCTGCCCGTGAACCTGGCTTTCTCGCCCGACGGCAAGAAGCTGGTCTCGATCGACTCCTTTGAGGTCCATGTCTGGAACACCGCCAGCGGGCAGCGCGAACGGACCTGGCGTTTGCCGACCCCGCTGCACCGTGGCGGCTCGCATTTTGCGAACAGCGACGCCCCTGTTCACTATTCATTCTGGAATTACATCACGACCGTCGCGGTCGCGCCGGACAACAAGACCGTGGCGGTGGCGGCCACCGGCTCGCGCGTCTGGCTGCTCGATCTGCTGACCGGCGATTCCCGCCGGGTCAATCTGCCCGACTCTCCCTGGATCGATTATCTATCTTTCTCCCCCAACAGCCGGCGGCTGGCGTGGAGCTCCCACCAACTGGCGGGCGTCCTCGACCTTGGCCCCCTACCCTCTCCCCCTGGGGGGAGAGGGCAGGGTGAGGGGGATCGCGTCTCGCATGTGCTCAGGGTTGTCCCCGAGGGGCAGCCTGTCGAAAAGCGGCCCAAGAATCAGAACTTCTCGCGTGTCTCCTTTGGCAAGGATTCCAACCAGTTGTTCGCCCATGGAGCGGTCTACGATCTGACCGTGCCAGCCGGCCCAAAGGAGCCGTTCCAGTTGACGAAGCCCTTGTTCTCCCTGAGCCGGCCTGATGACGTTGTCAAGAAAGGATTCGTTCCCGACCTGTGCTGGTCGCCGGATGGGAGCCAATTCGTCGATATCTCTGACGCCGCCGCTGTGGCCGGCTCGCGTTCAGCGATCGGCCCACTGCGCTTCTGGACGGGCAGCGGGCATCTGGAGAAAAAGGCGGTCAGCTCTCATCGCAAAGTCAATCAGTCCTCCCGGCTCGACTTCCTCACCGACGGACGAGTGGCGATCGCCAGCTTCGAGGCGGTCACGGAGTACACGACCGGCAAGCCGACGCTCAAATCGGTTGTCCAGATGCGCATCGTCAACCCTCGCACCGGCAAGATGGAATTGCCCGAGAGATGGCCGGCGCCGGCCAATTCGGGCAGTTTTGGCATCTATTACCGCCTCGCCATCGCCCCCGCCGGCAACTTCATCGCCACGATCGTCAAGGACAGCTCGATCGGCTACCAGGTGGTGCTCTTCGACGTCGCCGGCAAGAAGCCGCCGCGAACGCTGGGCACTTCTTTTCCGATCCCGTCGCTGCTCGTCTTTGGCCACGACAGCAGGTCCATCGGCTGGGGCGGCGCCTGGGGAGAAACGCCGAACATCAAATACCAGCTCGACGACAACAAATCGAATGAACCGGGCCCGAAAGACAAGAAGGGACCGCCGCCGATCCCGAAAAAAGACGAATTCGGCAAGTCATTTGTCAGCGGCGGTTTCGACCTGCGCTCCCTGGAACTGCTGAAAAAACCGCAGGTTGAAGGCTACGGCGTGAAGCTGGCGATTCCCGACGGCTGGTCCTTCAAGTCCGGAGTGCTCTACCACGGCGACACGCGGATGCCGGTTGCCGCCGGCGGCTCCGCGTTCTTCAAAGACGCCGAGGGAAAGGTCGGCCTGGCCCGGCCTTCGAACGGAAACCTTGAGCTGATCGAGCCCGAGACCGGCAAGACCCTCGCCGTCTTGACGAGGCCCATCCAGGCCGTGGCCGGCTCTCCGGATTTCCGCTTCCTGGTGACGAGGCGGTGGGATTATGGCTGGGGCAGTCTGGCGTTCGACATCTACCGGCTCGACCAGTCGCCGGGACTGCTGATGCAGGTCTTCGTGGCCGGGCAGGACTGGATCGCCTGGACTCCCGAAGGCTACTACGCCGCCACGCCCGGCTGCGAGAAGATGATGGGCTGGGCCAGCAAGAAGGATGACTACCACGCCCTCACCTTTTACCCGGCCGAGCGCTTTCGCAAGCAGCTCTATCGGCCCGACGTCATCAAGCTCCTGCTCGACAAGGGCAACATCAAGGAAGCCCTGGCCGCCGCCAACGCCGAATTGAAAAAAGACGGTATCGTCACGCCCGCCGCGGCCGACGTGGTCGCCGAGCTGAGCAAGCTGCTGCCGCCCGTGGCCACGCTGCAGATCCTCGACAAGACGGCTCTTCCGAAAGTGACGGTCAAGGCCAGCGCGATCGCAGCCGTGGCGAATCAGCCGGTGACGGCCCTGCGTCTGCTGGTCGATGGCCGGCCCTTGACGGACGGCGCCGCTCTGCAAACCTTTGACGGCGGCAAGAAGGAAGCGGCCGCGGAATGGTCGATCACGCTGCCGCCGGGCAAACATCAGCTCGCCGTCCTGGCCCGCTGCCCCGATTCGTCGTCGATCTCGAACATGGTCGAAATCGAGGTAGCCGATCCCACCAAGCAAAATACCTTGCACGTCCTGGCCGTCGGCGTCAACGACTATGAAGACGGCACGCTCAAGCTCGACTTCGCCGCCAAGGACGCGCGCGACATCGCCGCCGGCTTTCAGAAGTCGTCCAAGGGGACATTGTTCCACGATGTCCACAGTGAGGCGTTGGTCAACGGCAAGGCCCGCAAGGAGGCCATCCTCAGCCGCTTGTCGGCTTTGCGAAAAGAGGCCAAACCGAACGACCTGGTCGTGATCTTCTTCGCGGGCCACGGCGTCAAGGAAAAGGACAAATTCTATCTGCTGCCTGTGGAGGCCAAGACGACCGATCTGGCCAAGACGGCGATCTCCGGCGACGAGCTGCGCAAGTCGCTGGGCGAGTTTCCCTGCCAGGTGCTGCTGATGCTCGATGCGTGTCATTCGTCGGGAAGTCTGAAGAACTTTCGCCCGGCCGTGGACGACATCACCCGCACCCTGACCGACGACGATTGCGGCGTGGCCGTGCTTTGTGCGGCGATGGCTCATGAAAAGGCCCTGGAGAAAGAGGGCAATGGCCTGTTCACCAAAGCGATCGTGGACGGGTTGAACCGCGGGGACGGAGTGCCGTTCAACACGTTCGACCGCATGATGTATGTTCACCATCTGCATTCATTCGTGTTCGACCGCGTCAGCCATCAGAGTGGCGGCCGGCAGCATCCGTTTCTGAGTCTGCCGTGGGTGGTGGAGTCGTTTCCCGTGGCACGGTTTGCCAGCAAGTGAACGCTGCAGGGCGGCGGTTTAGACATTTACAGACAGATTTCCGAACGGGACCTGCACTAACTGATACAGTCCAACTGTTCGGTAGGAGAAGCATGATGATTCGTTGGTTGTCGTTTGCGTTGTTGCTGCTGCCTGTCGGCACGGCCCTGGCCCAGCAAGAAAACAAAACGTCGAAGGAAGACGTTGCGCCGGTGAAGGGGGACCCCGAACCGGAGAGGCGTGTGCGGCTGGTCCGTGAGACCGGCGGACATGTCGCCAAGACGCTGGCGCTGGCGTTCACTCCCGACAGCAAGAAGCTGGTCTCCATGGCCGAGGATCGCACCGTGCAGATCTGGGACGTGGCGACCAAAGAGCGGCTGGTCGTGATCCGGCCGCCGCTGGGCGTGGACGGTCTGGGCGGCCTCATCGACGACTGGGTCGGCCAACCGCTGGTGCTTGACCGAAAAGGGGAGCGTGTCTCCTTCTGCGTCACGGCCAAGAACGACAAGGAGCAGATGGTGAGCACGACCTTCGTCTGCTCCTTGGCAACTGGGCTGTCTCAGACGGTTACGGGGGTCGGCCCACGCGATTTTTCACTGGACGGCAAGTCGCTCGCCGTCGCTGCAGGCAGAACGGTTCGCCTGGTGGACATAGCGACCGACAGGATCCAGCATACGGCGGACATTCCTTCGCAAAACACGGTGGTCCAACTTGCATTCGCGCCAAATGGCAAGACGCTGGCCGTTGTCGCCCAGGATTTCAATGTCTACCTGCTGGACGCGGCCACGCTCAAGCCGCTGCACAAATGGAGCGTGTCGGGCGCGAGAAGTCTTTTGAACGTAGTCTGGGCCGACGACCAGACCTTGGTCTGCCGCGGCGAGCCCGATGCGAAGACTCTTGTCGTGCTGGACGCTGACACCGGCAAATTGAAGCACGCCCACTCTCTCGAGGAATTGTGGAAGGGACGGCCCAAGGGAACCGACCACCATATCGTCGAGATCCACGCGATGACGGGATCGAAACAGGTGTTCGTCCGCACCAGCTTTCGGGGCGCAGAGCCCAGGGAAGGCGCCAAACCTTTCGGCGGGTTTCTTTTCAACTGGGCCACGGGTGCGGTGAAAACGAGCTTTTTCGAGTGGAGCTGGTTTGGCAGCCGCGCGGCAGCCATCGCACCGGACCGCAGTTTTGCCGCACAAGGGCATGGCGACTGGAACGACATCGTCTTGTGGAACCCCAGGGATGGCAAATCATTGCTGGACGGCAAAACCGACGGCCGGCTCCGCGCCAAGGTCAATGGCGCATTAGGCGGCATCGAGAGTCTCCGCTGGCTGAGCGACAATGTCATTCTCTACAAACAGTTTCCTCATTTTGAGCCTGCCGAGGTGGATCTCTCGTTGCTCACTTTGAAACCAATCCCTGAGGACGTATTCAAGAAGCACAGCAAAAAAATTGCCGACCTCGTTCGCGGCGACGAATTACCGCTCGAAGCACTCAAGAATCGCGATCGATACGAGCGCGGCATCATGCACCAATGGCAACGGCTGTCCCTCGTGGGCAAGCTCCCCGACTTCGAAATCACCGGAGGCGCCCATCCCCAGCTTCTGCAGATTAGCGGCCGTGCGGTCGGTTGGAATATCACGTTCGTGCGCGATGGCCGTATCGCCGTCCTGGCCCAGGGAAGCCCCGTCTTGCAAGTGTTCGATTCGGCGACCGGCAAACGGCTTTATGCCACTCGGGTCGCTCAATCCCAGCTCCGCAGCCTGGCTGTTTCTCCCGATCGCCGCTATGTACTGATCGGTTCGCTGGATCAGACGCTGACCATCTACAACCCGGCGACGGGCAAGGTGCTGCTGACGATCTTTCCGACCGGCACGGATTGGATCGCCTGGACGCCGGAAGGTTACTATGCCGGCACCCCCGGCGGCGAACGGCACGTGGGCTGGCACGTCGAGAATGGGCCTGACAAGCTTGCCGGGTTCTACCCGATCGAACGGTTTCGCAAGACTTTTTACCGTCCCGACGTCATTCAGCGCATCCTGGAAACCGGCAGCGTCGAGGCCGCCCTCAAGGCTGCCGACGCCAGGCTTGGACAGGAAACGACCGATGTCAAGATTGAGAGCGTCTTGCCGCCCCGTGCTGTGTTGACCGTCGATCAAAGCAAGCTGCCCATGGTCAAGCTCAAGGTGCAAGCCGAGGCGTCCAGCAAGAAGCAGCCGATCACGGCGTTGCGTTTGCTCGTGGACGGCCGGCCCTTGGCGGAGGGAGCCGCTTACAAAACTCTCAGCCCGGGCCGGGACAACGCCGAGGCCGAGTGGAGCGTTACGCTTCCGCCCGGCCAGCACCAGTTGACCGTGCTGGCCCGCTGTCCCGATTCGTCATCCAAGTCCAACACGGTCGAGATCGCAGTGGCCGATCCGACCAAGCAAAACATCTTGCACGTCCTGGCCATCGGCGTCAACGACTATGAGGATGGCACTCTGAAACTCGACTTCGCCGCCAAGGACGCTCAGGACATCGCAGCCACCTTCCAGAAGCGCAAGGGAGAATTGTTTACCGACGTTCACGGCCAGGCGCTGGTCAACGCCAGAGCCCGCAAGGACGCCATCCTCAAGCAACTCGCCGACCTGCGCAAGCAGGCCAAGCCGAATGACCTGGTCGTGATCTTCTTCGCCGGCCATGGCGTCAAGGAAAAGGAGAAATTCTATCTGCTGCCTGTGGAGGCCAAGACAAATGATCTGGCCAAGACGGCGATCTCCGGCGACGAGCTGCGCAAGTCGCTGGGCGAGTTTCCCTGCCAGGTGCTGCTGATGCTCGATGCGTGTCATTCCTCGGGAAGCCTGAAGAACTTTCGCCCGGCGGTGGACGACATCACGCGCAGCCTGACCGACGATGACTGCGGCGTGGCCGTGCTCTGTGCGGCGATGGCCCACGAAAAGGCCCTGGAAAAGGAGGGCAACGGGTTGTTCACCAAGGCCATCGTGGATGGACTCCAGCGCAGGGACGGAGCGCCGTACAACACCTTCGACCGTATGATGTACATTCACCATCTGCATTCTTACGTGTTCGACCGCGTCAGCCATCAGAGCGGAGGCCGGCAGCATCCGTTTCTGAGCTTACCGTGGGTGGTGGAATCGTTCCCGGTGGCCAAGTTCGATACGAAGTGATCCTGGCCGTGTTTCTCGTGGCAAAGCCGTTGGATGCGCCTGCCTCCTTCGTGGAACCAAGCCTACCCCTTGTCACGAATCTTTGGGAAAATGGGGACCTGGCAGAATGGAATCAGCGGCTCTGCAAGACAATACAGGCAAAGGGCTTGCGGCTGTTGTTTTCGGAATATGGTTGCTGGTTGATTCTCGCACGGTAAGGTTTGAGAGGGTGTGTGGGGGGGGTGCCGTGTCACGAATTCCTTTAACGATTGGAGTCTCGCCCATGTCACTGCAACGTTTCCTGTTCCCATGGCTGGTTGCCTGGTTGCTTGTCGGCTGGCAGTCTAGCGTTCCGTCGGCGCTGGCTCAAGGGAAAGGCGGCCCCGAGCCCAAGGAACCAAAGGAGGAGGAATACATCGCCCCGGAAAGACTGGGCAAGCTCACGCTGGCCCTGGATACGCGCTGGCATGCCGGCGAGATCCGCAAGGTTTTCTTCACGCCCGATGGCAAGCAGCTCATTACGATTACCGACGACCATGCAATCCGCTACTGGGACACGGCCAGCGGCGAGATGAACAGTATCCTCTTCCCTCCGGGCGAAGGGATCATTGCCGATGCCGATCTGTCCGGCGACGGCAAGCGGCTGGCCCTGGCCTCGCGCTACTTCGAGGGGAACAAGCTCAGCCACGTCATTTACGTTTTGTCGCTTCCGGAAGGCCGCGTCGAACGCGTCCTCAGGGGTAGCGCGGTGGTCCGGTCCGTGGCACTTTCGCGCGACGGCAAGGTCCTGGCGTCGAGTGGCTGGGACGAATTGCGGGACAAGGGCGAAGTCGCAAAAATGATGAAGGACGGCACCCGCGTCTGGAACCTGGACAAGGAAGATGCCGGGAAGGTCATCAGCAAGGCGGGATACCACTCGCTTGCTCTCTCGCCGGACGGCACCCGCCTGGCCTGTGTCGGCACCCAAAGCGCCAAGGACAAACACATTGGCAAGATCTTCGACCTGGCGAGCGGCAAGGAGTTGGCCACGATCAAGGGAGACAGGATGGTCGTCTGGAGCCCGGACGGCAAGACCGTGGCCGCGGCAGACAGCTTGAAGGTCGCGGGGTTTGGCCAGAGCATTTACGTCATGGACGCCGATGGCAAGGAGATCCGTGTATTGCCCGTGACCAGAGCTATCGGCAAGTCCATAGCGTTCAGCCCGGATTCACGAACCCTGCTGTCAGCTTCAGCCCTTTTCGACGTGGCCACTGGCGAAGAACTGGACAAATCCTTCTCCAAGGCCAGGCACTTTAGTTTCGATTCGGGCTTCGGTAGCTTGTATGCCCTGTCGCCCACGAACCCCCTCGCGGTCACGGCCGGGCGTAGCGTGATTGCCTGGAGCACCAGGGATGGGACCGTGCACAAGAAAATGGCGCTGCCGATCCCGAAATGGATACCGGTTCTCAATCACGTGGCCGCCTGGAGCGCCGACGGCCTGGCGGTGTCCTGGAACACGTCGCCCACGCAGCCGAGCTTCCATCTGGGCGACTTGCGGCTCAGTCCGGCGCTCAACGACGCCCGCGGCGCCATTTTGAAGCAAGACCCCTGGACCATCGAACTATTAAAGGGGTCCAAGGTTCGCGTGCTGATGGACGGGAAGCCAGCGGGTCCGATCAAGTATAGCGGCGGCGGCACGATCGTGGGGACGCTATTCGGCAAGGACCAGGTTGCCTTCGGCGACAGTTTCTTTGGCCACCTGAATCTCTTCGACGCCCGCACCGGCAATGAGGTTAGTCGTTTCAGCGGATCGCAGGCCGGGATCAATTCCATCGCCCCCTCGCCCGACGGCCGGTTCTTGCTGACGACTTCCGACAAAGGCCAGCTGCTGAAAATCTGGAATGGGCAGCTCGACAAACCGCTCCTGACCCTGTTTTGCCACGGCAGCGACTGGATCATCTGGACCCCGGAGGGCTACTACGCGGCCACGCCCGGCGGTGAACGGATCATGGGCTGGGTCGTGGACAACGGCATCGACAAGATGGCGACCCACTATCCCGCCGAGCGCTTCCGCAAGCAGATGTATCGGCCCGACGTCATCAAGCTGCTGCTGGCGAAGGGCAACCTCAAGGACGCCCTGGCGACGGCCAACGCCGACCTGAAGGAACCGGGCGTCAAGGTTGCCGACGGCGTCATCGACCTGAACAAACTGCTGCCACCCCAGGCCACCTTGCAACTCCTGGACACGAAGGACCTGCCCAGGGTGAAAGTGAAGGCCCGTGCCGTCGCCGCCGTCAAGGAGCAGCCCGTCACCGCGCTGCGATTGCTCGTCGATGGCCGGCCCATCGCGGACGGCGCCGCTTATACGAACTTTGAACAGGGCAAGGACAAAGCCGAGGCCGAGTGGAACGTCACCCTGCCGCCCGGCAAGCACCAGTTGACCGTGCTGGCGCGCTGCCCCGATTCGTCGTCGAAGTCCAACACCGTCGAGATCACCGTCGCCGATCCCGCCAAGCAAAACACCTTGCACGTCCTGGCCGTCGGCGTCAACGACTACGAGGACAGCACCCTCAAGCTCGAGTTCGCCGCCAAGGACGCCCAGGACATCGCGGCCAACTTTCCGAAGTGCTGCAAGGGCGAATTGTTCCACGAGGTCCACAGCGAGGCGCTGGTCAACGGCAAGGCCCGCAAGGACGTCATCCTGAGCCGCTTGTCTGCTTTGCGCAAGCAGGCCAAACCAAACGATCTGGTCGTGATCTTCTTTGCAGGCCACGGCGTCAAGGAAAAGGAGAAGTTCTATCTCTTACCTGTGGAGGCGAAGACAACCGACCTGGCGAAGACCGCGATTTCCGGCGACGAGCTGCGCAAGTCGCTGGGCGAGTTTCCGTGCCAGGTGCTGCTGATGCTGGACGCCTGTCATTCATCGGCGGGGCTGAAGAACTTCCGCCCCGCGGTGGACGACATCACCCGCAATCTGACCGACGACGACTGCGGCGTGGCCGTGCTCTGTGCCGCGATGGCGCACGAAAAGGCCCTGGAAAAGGAGGGAAATGGCCTGTTCACCAGGGCGATCGTGGACGGACTGAACCGCGGCGACGGGGTGCCGTTCAACACCTTCGACCGCATGATGTACATCCACCATCTGCACTCGTACGTGTTCGACCGGGTGAGCCATCAGAGCGGCGGCCGGCAGCATCCGTTCCTGAGTTTGCCGTGGGTGGTGGAATCCTTTCCGGTGGCCCGGTTTGCAGCGAAGTGATAGCCGTTCATTGAATGAGTGTCTTTGACCTTCTCGAAAAGGAAATCTTCATGGGCCGCTTCCTGCTCATTCTCGTACTATTCGTGTGCGCCGCCGGCTTGCTGGTGAGGCCGCCATTCCTCGACAAGGCAGCCGCACAAGCGATAAGGAAGGCCGATGCTGCCGTGGGAATGGCCACGGCCCAGGTCAAGGCCGATCCCGAGCCGACTTCCAAAGATCCGGCCGAAGCCCTTGGCAAGCTAACGCTCACGCTCGATGTGGGAGGCCACACGCATGACATCAAGAAAATGGTCTTCACGCCGGATAACAAGCATATCGTTTCCGGCTCCGCGGATGGGGCCCTGCGCATTTGGGACCTGGAAACGGGCCGCAGTCTGCGCGTCTTGTATCCTCCGGAACGACGAACCAACGGCCTATTCGCCCTGTCTCCCGACGGACAGCACCTGGCCGTGGTGAGTGCCGGCAAAGACGGCCAACTCATTTACTTGATGAACTTTGCCGACGGACGCATCGAGGGAGTGCTCAAGGGGCTCGGTTGGGTTCATGCTGTCGCCTATGCGGCCGACGGCAAACGATTGGCTTCGTGCGATGGCGATAATGTCATTCGCATCTGGGACATTGGCGAGCGGAAGATGGTCCAGGAATTCACGGCGGCCGCCCCGACCAAGCCGGCCAATCCCGTAATCGCCCTGGCTTTTTCCCCCGATGGCGAAAAGCTGCTGGTTTTTCACGTCAAAACCAATTGCCATGTTCGTGAACTGGCCACGGGAAAATCCATGGTTCTGGCAGCAACGCCGGCCAAACATATCAATTGGCCAAGCTACGACAAGGTGGCCTGGAGCCCGGACGGCAAGACCATCGCCGCGTCCGGACAGGATGGCGTTCGCCTGTGGAGCGCCGATGGCAAGCTGCGTCTGCACCTGGCCAAGAACGAATTTGCCCACAACGTCGCCTTCAGCGCCGATTCCCGACGGGTCATCGCCAATATCATGTTCTTCGGCACCGGAGCAAGATCGATCATTTTCGACGTCCAGAGCGGCAAGCAACTGGCAGAATTCACCGGCAAGGCGTCCGGGTTCTTCTTTCCCTGGACCAGCGCCATCTCTCCCGGCGGCGAACTTGCGGCCACGGCGACGGGCGGAGGCAACTCGCGCATCTTCGTCTGGAAGTCCCAGAACGGTGCCCAGGTCAAGCAACTGGGTGTCCGAAGCAGGCTCACCGGCTCGGACCTTACGGCCGGCTGGAGCGGCAATGGCAAGACGATATTGTGGCGTGACGTGCCCGACCCGGCCACCTGGAAGGGCGGACCGACCAGTTTCAACCTGGCGCAACTGGAGTTTGGCCCGCCGCGATCCCCAAAGGTCATACACGGCACGGCGCAGCAAGGTGCGCTGGCCTTGAGGACCGTGGGCGACGATGCCGTGCAAGTTTTGAAAAACGGCAAGCCGCTGTCCTTGCTGAAACAACCGAATCGCAAGGGCCCCCGCGTCCTCACCCTGGTCGGTCAGGACCGGGCGGCGCTCTGCTACGATACCTATGGCTTTGCTCTCTATGACATCTCTACCGGCAAGCTCGTTCGTTGGATGAAACATCCGGGTTGGGTTTCGTCCCTGGCGCCGTCGCCGGATGGACGATTGCTGCTGTCGCTTTCGGAGGACCAAACGCTGCGTGTCTGGGACACCAGGGAAGGCCATATGCTCCTGACGATGTACGTCACCGGCAATGACTGGATCGCCTGGACGCCCAACGGCTACTACGCCGCCACGCCCGGCGGCGAGAGGCTCATGGGCTGGACGGTAGACAACGGTCCCGACAAGGAGACCACGTTCTCTCCCGCCGATCGATTTCGGAAACACCTCTATCGGCCCGATATTATCAAGCTGGTGATCGAGAAAGCCAGCGTGAAGGACGCCGTCCTGGCCGCGGATGCCGCTGAGGGGACGATAACTCGCGACGTCAATGTGGCTGATCTGCTCCCTCCCCGTGCCTTGCTGACGGTCCTCGATCAAAGCAAACTGCCGACGGTCCGGTTGAAGGTTCACGCCGAAGCCGCGGCCAAGAACCAACCGATCACGGCGCTGCGTTTGCTCGTGGATGGCCGGCCCTTGGCGGACGGTCTTGCCTACACAACTTTCGACCAGGCCAAGGAATCGGCCACGACCGAGTGGAGCATCACCCTGCCGCCCGGCAAGCACCAGTTGACCGTGCTGGCCCGCTGCGCCGATGCCTCATCGAAGTCCAATAGCATCGATATTGTGGTCAATGATCCCGCCAAGCAAAACACCTTGCACGTCCTGGCTGTTGGCGTGAGCGACTATGAGGACGGCACGCTCAAGCTCGACTTCGCGGCCAAGGATGCCGAGGACATCGCGGCCAATTTTCCGAAATGCTGCAAGGGAGAATTGTTCCACGATGTCCGCAGTGAGGCGCTGGTCAACGGCAAGGCCCGCAAGGCCGGCATTCTCAAACGGGTGGCCGAGATGCGCAAACAGGTCAGACCGAACGATTTGGTCGTGATCTTCTTCGCAGGCCATGGCGTCAAGGAAAAAAATCGGTTCTATCTCTTGCCCGTGGAAGCCAGGATTGCTGATCTGGCCCGGACCGCGATTTCGAGCGACGAGCTGCGCAAGTCGCTGGGCGAGTTCCCCTGCCAGGTGCTGCTGATGCTCGATGCGTGCCATTCGTCGGCGGGGTTGAAGAACTTTCGCCCCGCAGTGGACGACATCACGCGCAACCTGACCGACGACGACTGTGGCGTGGCGGTGCTGTGCTCGGCGATGGCCCATGAAAAGGCCATCGAAAAGGACGGCAACGGCCTGTTCACGCGGGCGGTGCTTGATGGACTCAGTCGCAAGGAAGGAGTGCCGTTCAACACGTCGAGCCGGTTGTTCTATGTGCACCATCTGCATTCCTACGTGTTCGACCGCGTCAGCGACCTGAGCGGCGGCCGGCAGCATCCATTCCTGAGTCTGCCGTGGGTCGTGGAATCGTTCCCGGTGGCCCAGTTTGAAAAGTAGGTCAGGATTCCGATCCTGACCGTGTGATTGACGCGGTCAGGATCGGAATCCTGACCTACGACCGAGCCAGAGGCCAGAGCGGCGTATTTGAGCATGCCGCTGGCTTTCGATATTGCTTGACAGATTCTGGTATGCTGCCGTGTACTCCTTGCTGAACCTGATCGATTCACGAACAGTGGAAGCGAAGACCGACAACCTGGCCGGCACCGGTGCCAGGAACAAAGCTGCGAACATGAATTTGAGAGAATAATTCGAGAACCAAATCCATCGACGTGATTTCAGCCATGAGCCTTGAAGCCGCGGCGCCTCATGGCGGTGTAGCGAGCCAGGGCTTCCTCGATGACCGGCAAGCTGGCCTGGACCGGTTCGAAATGGTCCACTTCGACGGCCTTGCCTTCCAGCATCTTGTAATCCTGAAAGAAACGGCGCAGCATGTTCAAGCGATGAGCCGGCAGTTCGTTGGCCTGGCGAAAGCCGTTGTATTCCGGGTCGTCCACCGCGACGGCCAGGACTTTGTGGTCCTTCTTGCCGCTATCGACCATGGTCATCAGGCCGATGGCCCGAGCATTTACCAGCGTGAGCGGAGCGACCGGCTCCTGGCAAAGCACCAGCACGTCCAGGGGGTCGTCGTCCTCGGCCAGGGTCTGGGGGATGAAGCCGTAATTGGCGGGATAGTAGACCGCGGAATAGAGAATGCGGTCGAGGCGCAGCATGCCCGTTTCCTTGTCGAGTTCATACTTGACGCTGGAGCCCATCGGGATCTCAACGACGGCGGTGAACTCGGAAGGCAAATTGGCACCGGGCGTTACGTCATGCCATGCGTGCGTCATGCTGCTCCTACGCTAACGGCGGCCATTGCAGCTCCACGCCTTCGCGCTCGATCAGCCGAACCTGGCTTTCGCTGATGCCGAAGCGCTCGGCCATAAGCATGCGGGATTGGGCCACGCTGATCTCGTGGTCCTGGGCGTCCACCAGGGCGAGGAAAAGCTCCTTGCGTCGTTCTTCGGAGAGTGTTTCGCAGCCGTTTTCCTGGGTCATGAATGTCTCCTTCGGTTGTAGTGGTCGGAAGAGCTTACCTTGATCCAGAAGTCCCTGCAAGTTCAAAAACCGACCGCGTCCACCTTCAGCTTATGTCTGGTCTCGGGCCGTGCCAATGCGGCGCAGCAATAACTGCTGAACCAGGCCGAGAATGAGCAAGCTCAGCATGAAAATCACCCAGTCCTTGGGCCGCACGGCTAACTCGGGCCGGCGCCAGTGTGCATCCACCACGATGCCGAGGTAGCTGGCCATGGACAAAAGCGTCACGAACCAGACAAGGGCGATGCGCAGCCGCAGGGTCGTGGCGGCAATGAGCAGATGGTAGCCAAAAAGAAGGGCGCTGCGTGGGCCGTCCCCCTGGAAGAGCAGCAAGGTCAGCATGATGACGTCGAGGGCGGCCCAGCCGAAGGTGGCCGCGGCCCGGGCGCGCGTGTGAATCAGCAACCATTGAAACGCGAGCGCCCCCAGGGCCCAGGCCGCCGCCAGCCCCGTGACGAACCAGTGGAAGTAGCCGCCTTCCCCGGGCGTCCCCAGCGCCAGCAAGGCCAGGTGCAGGCAATAAAAAATGGTCAGTGTGACGAGCGTGGTGGCCAGGACCGGCCAGAGGCGGGCCCAGCGATCCAGCCGTCCCAGGAAGTTGGGCGGCCGGGCGGCGATGGGCTCCCGCTGGCGAAAACGATGCAGGTCGTCCGCCAGGGCTTGAGCCGAGCCATAGCGCCGCCGTGGGTCTTTTTCCAGGCACTTCAGGCAGATCGTTTCCAGATCGCGCGGCACCGTTGGCTGCAACTTGCGAAGCGACGACGGTTCCTCGCTCAGAACCTTGAGAATCGTTTCGAGCGACGACTCGGCCCGGAAGGGAGGCCGGCCGGTGAGCATCTCGTAGAAAATGGCTCCAAGGCCGTAGACGTCGGCGGCGGGGCCGACCGCCTTCTTGCCTTCCGCCTGCTCGGGGGCCATGTAGCTGGGGGTGCCCATGACGGCGCCGGTGCGCGTGAGACCGTCCTCGGCATCGACGCGCTTGGCCAGGCCAAAATCGCTGACCTTGGGTTGGCCGTCGGCGCTCAGAAGGATGTTGCCCGGCTTGAGGTCGCGGTGAATTATGCCTTTTTCATGGGCGAAATGGATCGCCCGCGCAATCGTCTCCAGCATCTCGGCGGCTTCGTCGAAGCGCCCCTCCTGGCCGAAGACGGGCGCGCCGGCCAGACGCT
>Ga0182024_10014309_pt1 | contig 15352 bp, 13 predicted proteins | sample P32metaG_FD_120480 | JGI IMG/M metagenome (GOLD analysis project Ga0182024, IMG submission 120480) | Permafrost microbial communities from Stordalen Mire, Sweden - P3-2 metaG (Illumina Assembly) | ecosystem: Environmental > Terrestrial > Soil > Wetlands > Permafrost | place: Sweden: Stordalen... | reverse complement strand
CGCCTTGGCGCAAGTGAAGTCGGCCGCGGCACATTACGAACTCGGGCTTGTGCTGGGGAATCTTGGACAACCGCAAGCCGCTTTGGCGGCGTTGCGCCATGCGGTAGCTTTGAAACCCGATATGCCTGACGCCTGGCGTGCAATCGGGGATCACCTGGTCGCGACCGGCGATGCGGCAGGGGCCGATGCGGCATACGCGCGGCATATCAAGGCCTCGACCCGTGATCCAAGGCTCTTGTCTGCCGCATCCGCCCTGGTCGAGGGGCGAATCGCCCAAGCCGAAGCGCTGCTGCGCGCTCACTTGAAGCAATATCCAACGGACGTGGCGGCGATCCGCATGCTCGCCGAGGTCGCCGCCCGCCTGGGGCGCAACACGGACGCCGAAGCGCTGCTCGAGCGCTGCTTGGAGCTGGCCCCCAGCTTTCACCCAGCACGACACCAATACGCCATCGTGCTTCAGCGGCAGAACAAGGCGGCAGCGGCCCTGCGGCAGCTCGATCAACTCGAGAAGATCGACCCGCGCAATCCCTCGTATCGAAACTTGAAGGCCGTTGTCCTGGTCAAGATCGGGGAATACCAAGAGTCCATCGAGATTTACGCCGAGGTTCTGGCGACGCACCCGGACCAGTCCAAACTCTGGTTGATGTACGGTCACGCATTAGCTACGGCGGGCCGCGAGCGTGATGGCATCGCGGCCTATCGCAAATGCATCCAATTAACCCCCCGCTTCGGCGAGGCTTATTGGAGTCTCGCCAACTTGAAGACGTTTCGCTTCAGTGCGCAAGAAAAGCGCGACATGCAGACTCAACTCGCGAGCGACGATCTGTCCACAGAAGACCGCGTGCATTTTGACTTTGCGATGGGTAAGGCGCTCGAGGACGAGGCCGACTACGCCGCATCCTTCAGCCACTACTCGAACGGCAACCAATTGCGCCGCAGCCAGCTGGCCTATGTCGCCGATGAAATGTCCTCGTTTGTGCGCGAATCGATGGAGCTGTTCACGGCTGATTTTTTCGCTAGTCGAGCGGGCTATGGAGTTCCGGATTCGGACCCTATCTTCATCGTGGGCCTGCCGCGATCCGGGTCCACCTTGATCGAGCAAATCCTTGCCAGCCACCCGAGCGTGGAAGGTACCATGGAGCTGCCGGACATCCTTGCAATGGCCGGTGCCCTGGCCGGGAAGCGCAAACCATCCGAGCCCTCGAGATACCCCGCCGAACTCGCCACGTTGAGCGCCCCGGCCTGCCGCGAACTGGGCGAGCGCTACATCCGCGATACGCGCATTCAGCGTAAGACCGCCAGGCCGTTGTTCATCGACAAAATGCCTAATAACTTCCTGCACATCGGCTTGATCCGACTGGTGCTGCCGAATGCCAAGATCATCGACGCCCGTCGCCATCCGCTGGCCTGCTGCTTTTCGACTTTTAAACAACACTTTGCGGAAGGACATCGCTACTCCTACAGCCTCGAGGAACTCGGCCGTTATTACCGCGAGTACGTGCTGTTGATGGAGCATTTCGATCGGGTGACTCCGGGCGCCGTATACCGGGTTATTCACGAACACTTGATCGACGACACCGAGACGCAGGTCATGCGGCTGCTATCGCATTGCGGTCTGCCTTTCGATTCCGCCTGCCTGCGCTTCTATGAGAATACCCGTCCGGTCAGGACACCCAGCGCTCAACAGGTCCGACGACCGATCAACCGCGAGGGTGTAGAGCAATGGCGTCATTACGCGCCGTGGTTGCAGCCCCTCCGGGAGGCGCTCGGCGATGTGATCCAGGCTTATCCAAGCGCGCCGCTGCTTTAAATCGCAAATCGTACTTTTAAAATGCCCAAAAATATGGGATACGTAGGCAGTAGGGAGTCGGCTTTTAATAATAAATTGGGGATGACGCTGTGACTCGAAGCCGAAAGAGAAAGCTAGCCCGTCTGCGGGGCAAATGGGCCCGCATACCGCTGGCCTCCGCGCTGATCGCCAGCGGGAGTGCCGCGTACGCAGCTGATGCGACCGATACGAACACCCTGGAAGAGGTGACCGTGACGGCGCAAAAGCGTACCGAAGACCTGCAGAAAGTTCCAATCAGTTTGCAGGTTCTGAGTTCGGAAACCCTGGAGCAGCACCAGGTGAGCGACTTCGACGACTACGCCAAGTTGTTGCCCAGCGTGAGCTTTCAGTCGTTCGGTCCGGGGCAGTCGCAGCTTTACTTCCGCGGCATCGCGAGCGGCGAGGACGGGCTGCATGCCGGATCCCTTCCCGCGACGGGTGTTTACCTCGACGAAATTCCAGTGACCACGATCGGGAACGCCCTGGACGTGCATGTCTACGACATCGCGCGGGTCGAGGCGTTGGCGGGACCTCAAGGCACCCTGTACGGAGCAAGTTCCCTCTCCGGCACCTTGCGCATCATCACCAACAAGCCGGACCCTACAGCGTTTTCCGCCGGTTACGACCTGAAGGCGGACAAGTTCGGCAGGGGCAACGCGGGTGAGGAAATCGAAGGATTCGTCAATGTTCCGCTGGCCGAACACGTAGCGGTCAGATTGGTTGGTTACTACGACCATGAGGGCGGTTACATCAACAACGTGGTCAGCGAGAATACCTATCAGCGTGGCGTGCCGGGCACGGCTGTCGGCGCATTCACCGGGCCCGACGAACCGCTGACCGTGAGCAACCTGGATGTCTCCGGACGGCGCTTCAATCCCGTCGACACTTACGGTGGACGCGGCGCACTGAAAATCGATTTGAACGACAATTGGACGATCACGCCGCAGGTACTCTGGCAAAGCCAGAGAGCGGATGGGGATTTCACTTACGATCCCACAAAGGGCTTTCTCAACGTCGCCGACTTCAGCGACAACCTCAACGAAGACAAATGGTATCAATCGGCATTGACCGTCGAGGGCAAGGTCGCAAACTTCGACATTCTCTATTCCGGCGGGTGGTTCGAACGCAGCGTGCACAACTTGGTCGACTATTCGAATTACACCGTCGGCTATGACGCGAAATCACAACTTCCCGGCGCCACTTACACCGCGACCCGCTATCTCGATTGCGCGACCGGTACCCCGGCCAACAATTGCAACGGCGCCGGGGGAACATTGACGAACCCGACCCAGTTCGTCGACAACCACGATAAATACACCAAGATGAGTCATGAGCTGCGCGTCACGTCGCCGGTCGACTTTCGACTCAGGGGTGTCGCCGGGGTTTTCTACCAGCGCCAGACCGACAACATCCGCGCCGCCTTCCAGGCGCCCGGTTTGCCGCAGTATTACTCCGTCGACGGAACGACTGATACCATTTACCTGAGCCAGCAGATTCGCGTGGATCGCGATTACGCAGCTTTTGCACAGCTGTCGTTCGACATCACCGACAAACTCAAAATTGATGCCGGCATCAGAAAATTTTGGGTCGAGAATACATTGTTCGGTTTTTTCGGGTTCAACGACGACGGCTATAGTTCGCATGGCGAGGCGATCTGCAATCCGCCGGTGAGTGCGGCGACCATCATTCCGGGACTCTTGCCGTGCATCAATACCAACGGGAAAGTGATCGAAACCGGCGAAACCCATAAGGTCACGTTGACCTATCAGATTGACCCGGATCATATGGTATATGGCACGTATTCGACGGGATTCCGTCCCGGGGGCAACAATCGCCTCGAGGGCGTCGCGCCCTATAACTCCGATCGGCTGACGAATATAGAGGCGGGATGGAAGACGGATTGGTTCGATCACCGCGTCCGCGCCAACGGTGCAGTGTTCTTCGAGCGATGGTCGGACATGCAGCTCTCGGTGTTCGGTGTCAGCGGCATCACCAGCATCGTGAATGCCGCCAATGCCGAGGTTAAGGGCATGGAATCCGAAGTGAGCTGGCTCGCGCTCGAAAATTTGACGCTGTCAGCATCCGGCACCTACGTCAACGCGCGAACCACGCAGCCCTACTGCAATCCGGATCCAAACACGCAGCAGGTCACGCACGACTGCGCCGATCCGAATGCCCCGGCCGGTACGGCCCTGCCCGTCACGCCGAAATTGAAGGTCAACGGCACCGTACGTTACAAGTTCGATGTCGGCGATTATCAAAGCTTCGTCCAAGGCGTCGTCATCCACCAAAGCTCGAGCACCTCGGCGCTGCAAACCGTGCAGAACGATTTGACCGGCAATCTGCCGCATTTCACCACGGTTGACTTCTCGGTGGGTACCGGCATGAAAGACTGGCACGTGGAGGGCTACATCGAGAACGCCTTCGACAAGCGAGGCGAACTATCTCGGGTCACACAATGCACATCGGCTGCCATTTGCTACTCCGACTACCGCGTGTATGGCATCAAGCCCATGAATTTCGGTGTCAAGTTCGGCCAAAAATTCTAGGCGGCGATGGATGGCCTAGGGTGCAGCTTCGGTTATGATCAAGTCCGCGGAGGAGCGATTCGCCGCCATGATGCAGCCGACGACAATTAAAAAAGCACCGACGAGGGTGGCGGCCGTTACACTTTCGTGAAACATCAGCCAGCCGAACAATGATGCCCAAAGGAACGCGGTGTACTCGCTGGTCGATAGGTAGGTCGCCTCGCCGCGCGCGTATGCCCACGCCAGAAGCAGCAGCGAGGCCACGGCAAGTGCCGCCGCGAGCACTATCAGCGGTATATCGATAAGCGCCGGCACCTCGGCAAAAAACGGCGCGACGATTCCGATAAGACACGCTATTACGATACTTTGCCAGAAAGCGACTTCGATGGGCCCGGAAACGAGGGCTTGCTTGCGCATCAGCACGATGTTGACGGCATAGAGCAAGGCTGAGAACAGTACGGCAGCTGTGCCGAGGAGAGCGGCATGTCCCTGCGCCGCATGGTACTGTCCGATGAGGATAACCAGCACACCCACGAAGGCGATGATCGACGCAAGGATGGCGCTCGTCCTGATCCTTTCTTTGAGGTGCCAAGCGGACAGAAATATCGACAAGAGCGGCGCGGTAAAGGTTATGGCTATCGCTTGAGCGAGAGGTAGTCGGGCGAGACCCCAGAAAAACGCGACCGACATCACAGTGGACACCGCACCACGAATGACATGCAGCTTGAGCACTTTTCGAGATGGCAATGGTTTACGTCGAAATAGATAGATCACGCCGCTGACTATGATGCCAGCGAGATTCCGCCAGAACAGCGCGGTGATGGTGCCCATCTTGATGACCAACACCTTCATAACCGCATCCAGACTGGAGAACGTCGCGATGCCGAGCACCGCGACCAGAAAGGCGATTGACGGAGGAGCGCGGCGCATGGTGACGCATTGTAGCCTATGGATCCGCGCAGACTGCCGATGTCCATCCTTAACACCCATCTGCTCTGATACGATGACGGCGACTCGCGTACAAAGTCAATCAATGAAATTCATGGCGCATAACGGGATCGAAATCACCAACCGTCGTCAGCTGCAGGTCTCACTGCATCCCTTCACCTTAAGGACACCCATGAAGCTAAAGTTTCTGCAGGCCCTGTGTTTGGCCTTCGCACCGGCAATTTGTGTCGCGCAGCCAGTCGAATCTGCAGCGCCGAGTGTCACAGCCATTCGTGCGGGAAAATTCATCGATGTGCAGACCGGACAAACACTCACGAATCGAATCATCCTGATTCACGGTGCCAAAATCGAAGCGGTTGGCTCCAACATTAAAATACCCGATGGTGCCACCGTCATCGATCTTTCGAAGATGACGGTGCTGCCGGGGCTCGTCGACTGTCACACTCACTTAGCCGATCTGCACGGTGCCGAGCCCCTAGTGTCTTTACGCATGACTGCCGCAGAGACCGCTTATGCTGCTATTCCGAATGCTCGTGTCACCCTGCTGGCTGGTTTTACGACAGTGCGCGACGTCGGCGTCTATCGCGCCTTCAACGATGTCGCCATGCGTGACGCCATCGCCAGTGGAATATTCATCGGGCCGCGCATGTATGTCGCGGGCGCGTATGTGACAATCAGCGAGGGAGCGGGCGCGATGACGGGACTGGCCAAGGATATCCAGCTGCCCCTGGATCTTCGCTACGGCATAGCCAACGGTCCTTGGGAGGTCCGTCGAGTTGTGCGCGAACTCGCGCATCTTGGTGCCGACCACATCAAGATTCTGACAACCGGCGCTGTTCTCACGCATGGCAGCAATGCGAAGTCCATCGAATTCACCCCGGAGGAGATCAAAGCCGCCGTGGAAGAAGCGGCCAACTTCGGCCTACGGGTCGAGGCGCACGCACACGACGCGGACGGCATCAAGAATGCGATCCGCGCAGGCGTCGCGTCCGTCGAACATGCGACCCTTATCGATGATGAGGGAATTGCACTCGCGAAACAACACGGCACGTATCTGGACATGGACATCTACGACGAAGAATGTATCCAGTCGGATCCCGCCACGCCCGCCGACTTCCTCGCGCACGATGCGGGCTTGGGGGAAACACAGCGTCGCAACTTTACCAAGGCCGTACGCGCCGGGGTCAAGATGTCATTTGGTACAGACGCAGGGGTTTGTCCTCATGGGATTAACGCCCGCCAGTTTGCATTCATGGTCAAATATGGAATGACCCCGATGCAGGCAATTCAGGCGGCAACCGTGAATGCCGCTGACCTCATCGGTCACTCCGAACTCTTCGGTTCGATTACCCCAGGAAAGTCCGCCGATATCATCGCAGTGACCGGTGATCCGATCGCTGACATTCGTGAGCTCGAACATGTTCGGTTCGTGATGAAGGAGGGAAAGGTTTACCAGCAGGAGCAGTAACCTGCTCAGGCCGTGTTATAAATGCGTGGGACCGTATAAAAGTTGTGGGTTCGCTGGGTCGCATGCGGGGCGTCAGCCAAGCGCCGGAGCAACAGATCTCTGCGCGCCCACATAACCGGACTCCTCGACCGCCTGTGTCCAATAGGACCAAAATCTGAGTCTGGTCAGGCAAAGGCGTCGAACAAGCTTCCTAGCATGTCGTTGGAAGTGCGTATCACGTCCGCCCCGGCTTGCGACAGCAGTGAAGCCTGGCCCAAATCAAGCAGTGCATTGGTCGCGCTTTGATCGGGATTCGCGATCTGCTGAGCATCCTGAGCCATTTGCTGCGTACCGGCCGAGATTGTCGCAAGTCCGCTGCTGAGGGAAGTCGGCAGGCTGATAGCTGGCAAAGCGCTGTTGATGGTACTCATAGCCTGGGCTAGCGGCCGCGGGGGGCAAAACCTTAATATTGGACCCCGATGGGTGTGCTCTAACGCTCCCGCTTGACGGTGTTAGTCCTACGCAATTACGCCAATCTGCTGACTACCTAACCGGTGACTTGACGGCCATTATCGTCAAATTATATTAACAATGCGTCTGGCGCGGTTACACCGCCAGCGATGAGGATTTCGGCCATCGAAGTAACTTTCACGCCTTCCACGGGCGTTCGCCTGTTAGGCCTCGCGCGCGGAGTGGCATTCATCGCCATTCTCAGCTGCTTCCATTGTGGCCCGGCGTTGTGCCAAACCCCCTCGCCACTGCAAGAGTGGCAGTACTCGGGCGGGATCATCCTGGCCCGACTTTTTCAACCGGATCAACCCGATTGGCGGACCGTGACGGGCATCGCAGCGGATCTCCAACCGGTCTACGACGGCTCGAGAGCATACCGGGTGATTGGCGGGCCGGTCATCGATATCGAGTATCGTGACGTCGCCTTCGCATCCACCGGCGAGGGAGTGGGCGTGAACATTCTGAAAGGCGCGTATTTTCGTGTCGGGGCCGCCATTACCTACGATCGCGGTCGAATAGAACGCGACGACTTTACGAATCTGCGAGGCTTCGGCAACATCAATCCCGCGCCGGCCGCCAAGATATTCGCTTCCTACGTGATTTCCAAAGACTTCCCCATGGTGGTACGAATCGATGCACGCCAAATCATTGGCGGCGCGAACGGAGCCGTTGCGGATATTGGGGCTTACATGCCGTTGCCGGGGAGCTCGAAAAGTCTATTCCTATTTGCCGGGCCTTCCGTCACGTTCGCCACCCATCACTACTTGCAAAACGAATACGGCGTCACTCCGTCGGAATCCTTGGCCTCCGGCCACCCCCTCTTCGAGCCGCATGCTGGCATCGAGGCGGCGGGATTTGGAATCAATTCTACGAAATTCTTCGGGCGCCACTGGCTGATGAATCTGGATGGCTCGTTCAGCAAGTTGCTGGGCAGCGCAGGGAGCAGCCCTGTTACTGAGAGAAGCGCGCGGCATGTGATCACCTTATCGGTGAACTACCAGTGGTAGCTCGCGATTAGCGCGGCGGTACTTCAAGGGGCGGCGAATTTGCCGAACAACTGCGCCGGACGCTTGATCTCGATTTCAACGAAGGAAATTGCGTGCGGTGACGCGTTCTGCACATCGTGTTTGACGCCCGCCTCACGCACATATGCTTCGCCGGCGAACAACTGAACATCCTTCTGCGTCTGACCGTCGTCGATGCGCAAGGTGCCGGCGACCATCATGGTGATGAAGTAGGGATACTCGTGTTCGTGCCAGCCCGTGACCGCGTCAGGCGCGAAATCCCAGCGCGTTATGCGCAATACATCATCGTCACGCTGCAAATTAGGAACGGCGAGAGTCGTAGACTGAAAGGCCATCGATCGATTCTCCAAACAGGTTGACCCAAGGTCTGCGTCCGAGAACAATGGTGGCATGAAAGTACATTTTTTGCCGCGACTTGTAAAAATTACGACTCTGATCATCAGCAGCGCATGGGTCTATCCGGTGCCCGCGCAGCAGCCTGCCACCAATCAGCCCGCGGAACCCTCGGTGCTCTCGCCTCCTATCAATCACGAGAGCGGCACCATCGAAGAAGTTCTCAACGCCGATGATGGCGGCTATCGCATGCGCGGTTACGTCGTCAACTGGCGCGGATCGCGCGTGTTCGTATCGGGTGCGCCCGCTGAGCCGCGGCAGACCGGCGCAAGTCTCGACTTCAGCGTCTATCGCTCCAGCGTCAACGGCCAGCGGGGCCTGCGTTTTGCGATCACGCAAATGGGAGACGACACAAGCGTCGCTCAAGATGAAGGCCGCAATTCTCGAGTATCGATCACGTCGGGCACCGCAAAAGTCGAGGACATATTGACTGCTGACAATGATGGGTATCGATTTATCGCTTATCTGGTGAGTTGGCACGATAAGCGAATCGCGGTGGTTGATCCTTTATTGCACGGCGCTCGATCGGTCGGTGACCAAATCGACTTTCGCGTATTCCACACCGGTGCAAGTGAGAATCGACAATTGTCGTTCGCCTTGTCGGATTAATTTACCCTGCATATTATCTATATATATCAATGATATATAAATAGATATTAATCTAAATTATCCTTGCGGATCAACGATGCGCGCGAGCGAACCTTAGATGTAAGCGCGCTTCTTACACGAAGGGTCGACGGAACCGGACGAAGCGCACTGCAAGCGAGCGTTACACTCGTTGCGGTTTCAACGCTGGAGCATCCATGAAAAATACAGAATGTATTCTGAAGAGCAGCATTTTATTGGCACTCGCGATTTTTTCGTCCGCCTGTGTAGTCGCCGAGCCGCGTGAAGGATACTGGGATCATGAGCACGCCCGCTACTACCACGAGCATTCGTGGCACGAGTGCGGCGAGCGCAACGATTTTTGCCGCTGATCGGACTTCACTCGCAGTCATCGCAATAGATACCGGGCTCGTGAGCACCGAGCCCGGTATCGTCGGTCTGTACGCCTACCCCTCACCCTTTAAGGCCGCAATCCACGTAATATAGCGCCTCGTCAGTGCCAGGCCGACGGGGATACCATGGACAATGCATGTCCCGCTCTCGCTGTATGGGCCGCGTTCTCGCTGTCAGCGGCAACTGCGGACGCGCACTCGACTCTGCAGCCGGTGCCGCCGGCGAGCTTGTGCGTCACCGAGGGTGCTATCGGACAGACTGCGGAAGGTTTGTCGGTGGCCGTTCCCAAGATGCGGGCATATATGAACGCCGCCACGCCGGCGGCGGCCGAATTGCGCTTTCATTACCTCGGATCCACAGGGAACGAGGTGCCGTTGGCATCCGGCATATCGCGGCGCCAGATCGGACTCAAATTGCGCGCGAGGGATGCGTGCAATCTGGTTTATGCCATGTGGCGAATCGAGCCGGAATCGAAGTTGGTGGTATCGGTAAAGAGTAATCCTGGCCAGCACGGCAGCGCTGAGTGCGGCAATCGCGGTTATCGCAATTTGAAGCCGACTCGCTCTGCGGCAATTCCGCCGCTGCATGCCGGCGACAGCCATACGCTTGCCGCGCAAATGAACGGCGCAGAGATCAGGGTCTCGATCGATGGCGCCTTGGTATGGCAAGGTTCAGCCGGTTCCGATGCATTGACCGTCGATGGACCCGTGGGCTTGCGCTCCGACAATGCTCGCTTTGTATTCGAGTTTTTAGCATCCTCTGCGGATTCACAGCACAATCCCGCGCCATGCCGCGGCGGGGCTGCGGAGTACGAATGAACGCCCGCATCAACGTCTAGCTACGCGAGATTCAAATGTTCCACGGCTTTCGACGCGCAACGGCGACCATTGACGGCATCGATATAGCCCATGTCATCGGCGGTTCGGGGCCACCTGTCCTCATGTTGCATGGCTACCCTCAAAACCTTGCCATGTGGGCCAAGGTTGCACCGCGCCTCGCCGACCACTTCACCGTGGTGTGCGCGGATCTGCGCGGTTATGGTGATTCGTCCAAGCCGAGGTGTCTGCCGGACCGCTCCAATTATGCCTTTCGCGCATTCGCCAAGGATCAAATCGGACTCATGCATCACCTGGGCTTCGAGCGATTTCACGTCATCGGCCATGATCGCGGCGGCCGCACCGGCCACCGCATGGCATTGGATCATGCCGATGCCGTGTCGACACTGACGGTGATGGATATCGTGCCCACGCATGCGATGTTTACGAAAACCACCAGTGCCGTGGCGCAGGCTTATTGGCACTGGTATTTTTTGGCGCAGCCGGAGCCATTTCCGGAGCGCCTCATCGGCAGCGATCCGGACTATTTCTACGAGACATGTCTCACCAGCTGGGGCGCGACTGCCCTCTCCGACTTTGATCAGGAAATGCTCGCGAGCTATCGACGGACTTGGCGCGATCCGGCGGCCATTCATGGCACCTGCGCGGATTATCGTGCCGCGGGCAGCATCGATCTGCAGCACGACGCGGCCGACCTCGATGTCACGGTGAAGGTACCCGTACTGGCATTTTTCGGATCCGGCGGCGTCATGGCGCGCCTCTTCGACCTACCTGCCGAATGGCGTAAGCGCTGCGCAAACGTCACCGAGGCCTCCCTGCCCGGCGGACATTTCTTCGTGGATCAGTTTCCGGAAGACACGGCGCGCATATTGCTGAAGTTCTTGGCCGACAATCGACCGTGAACTGCAAGCTTAACCACCCGCTCGCGGTGTTTTTGGCGGTGTTCCTGCCGCTGTTCGCGCACGCCCAAAGGATTGCCCTCACGTTCGACGACGGCCTGGATCCTCGCGAACACGTTGAGGCAGCGGCTTGGAATCAAGCCATCTTGCGAAGCCTCGACGATGCGGGAGTCAAGTCGATACTCTTCGCGGCCGGAGCACGAGTCGATAGCGACGCCGGCATGGCATTGGTGAAAAGCTGGGGACTGGCCGGACACGGGGTGGGCAATCACACGTACAGCCACCTCGATTTCGGCTCCATGGAGATGACGTTGCAGCGCTTCGTCGCCGATGTGGAGCGCAATGAGACCTTGCTGAGCGGCGTCCCGGGTTGGATGCTGCGTTTGCGGTTTCCCTATTTGAAGGAGGGCGATACTGCGGCCAAGCGGGACGGCATGCGGGCCTGGCTGGGCGAGCATCACTATTCGAGCGGTGCCGTCAGCATCGATGCCAGCGACTGGTACTACGATCAGCGCTATCAAGCGTGGCGCGGATCCCACGAGCACGATGATCCGTACGCGTTCCGGCAGGCATATCTCGATCATTTATGGGGTCGGGCGCTTTACTACGATTCGTTGTCGAAACGGCTGCTGGGGCGCAGCGCCGACCACGTCTTGCTGCTGCACACCCGACGCATAAACGCAGAATTTCTCCCCGACATCATCACCATGTTTCGCGCCAAGGGTTGGCTCATCATTTCGCCGCAGCAAGCGTACCGCGACCCGATTTACGCCATGAAACCCACGACGCTGCCCGCCGGCGAGAGCATTCTCTGGTCGCTGGCACAAGAGGCGGGAGTGCCGGGACTACGCTACCCGGCTGAGGACGACATCTACGAGAAACCGATTCTCGATCGCCTCGGCCTTTAAAATCTGCAGCTCAAATCCACTATTTGAGGCGGCCTCTAACCACCCCCGCGCGCCCCGCCCTGCGCCGCCGCGCCATCGCCGCGTCACGCAAACCTGCCAGCGAAAAATTCGTCACGTGCTCGACGATCTGACGGCGCGCGGCGGGGGTCATATGCCACCCTGGCCAAAGTATTTTGATCACCGGGCGGGCGTGCGTGTAATGCAGTACCTGAGCCATGATGCTGTGTGCCGCCAGCCGGGTGGGCAGTGATCGGGCGGAACCGGACGTCACGCGTGCAACGATCCCGCTCAGCAAGCGGGCACGCGGCGCGATGATCTGATCCACGACCAGCGCGAGCCCCGGCGTCGGCTCCGATAATTCGTGGGCCATGAGCCGAGTGTACTGATCCACCGCATCAGAGCCGCCCAGGTTATCGAACATCGCCTGGATAAAGGTGCGCAGGGCGCGCTCCGCAGGCATTGCCGACAGGGCGCGTTCCTCGATGCGGGCTTCCTGGCGCCCGATCAACGTCTTGAGTGCAGCCTTGTACAAGCCAAGCTTGTCCCCGAAGTGATAATTCACCGCGGCCGCATTCGCCCGGGCCCGGACGCAAATTTCCCGTGTCGTGGCTGCCTGATAGCCGCGTTCGGCGAATATGGCCGTGGCCGCCTCGGTCAGCCGCGACCGGGTATCACCGCTCGCACGTTTTGATCTCGGTTTTTGCAATTCCTTCAAACGCCTGCTTCAAACGGTTATTTAAAACAAGCGCTTGACCTGGGTCAAGCTGCGTTGGTAAATACCATGATATCCGCTTGCGAGGTTGCAATGCCGCCCGATGACGACAAATCCACTGGTGAGAACGGCGGCGGCGGCGCGGACCATTCCAAGGACAGCGGTGAGAAGGCCGACAAGCCGCGCAGCAAAAAACCCCTGATCATCATCGCGATCGTCGTCATCGTACTCGGCATCGTCGGCTTCTTCGTCTGGTTCGCGCATCGAAATGAAGTGTCGACCGACGACGCGTACACCGACGGCAACACGGTGACCATGGTTCCCAAAGCTGCCGGCTACGTCGTGGGCTTGTATATCGACGACAACAGCCATGTGCACGACGGCGACCTGCTGCTGCGAATCGATCAGCGGGATTATCTGAGCGCCCAGGCGCAAGCGCGTGCGCAACTCGCGTTGGCCAGCGCCCAGCTGACCACCGCAAAGGAGGCGCTGCGCATCGCCCGAGTGCAATATCCCGCGCAATTGGAGTCGGCGCATGCTCAGCAGCAGGCCGCCGCGGCGGCCCTCGCACTCGCGCAATCCTCTTACGAGCGCCAGCACCAAGTGGACCGTCGTGCCACCACCCAGGAGAGCATCGACTCGTCCACCAGCCAGCAGCAAAACGCAGCCGCCAACCTGAAGAGCGCCAAAGCGCAGGTAGCAATCGCCAATCTGGTGCCTGAACAGGTGCAGCAAGCCCTCAACGCCGTGTCGGAGCGGGACGCCGCCGTTCAGCAAGCGCAGGCGCAGCTCGATCAGGCGAATCTCAATCTCAGCTATACCGAGGTGCGGGCTCCGTCCGATGGGTTCGTCACGCAGCGCTCCGTGCAGCTCGGCAGCTATTTGTCGATCGGGCAAGTGATGTTTCTGTTGGTGACCCCCGAGGTCTGGATCACTGCCAATTTCAAAGAATCGCAGATCGGCCGAATGCGTCCCGGCGATAAGGTCGATATCAAGGTCGACGCCTATTCTGGGTTCAGGCTGGAGGGGCATGTGCAAAGCATCCAGTACGGCAGCGGATCGCGTTTCTCGGCGTTTCCCGCAGAAAATGCCACCGGTAATTTCGTGAAGATCGTGCAGCGGGTTCCAGTCAAGATCATCATCGACCGAGGTCTGGACCCCGGGCGGCCGTTAGCCCTAGGGCTGTCCGTGTCGCCAGTGGTGCACTTCCCGTGAGCGACTCGCCGGAAGCCGGCCGCGATTGGCGGCCGCCGGGCAACCCGTGGCTCATTGCGGTCGCCGTAACCCTGGCCGCGTTCATGGAGGTACTCGACACCACCATCGTCAACGTCGCCCTCCCCCACATCGCAGGATCGCTGTCCGTCAGCTACGACGAAGCCACCTGGGCGCTGACCTCGTATCTGGTGGCCAACAGCATCGTACTGCCGATCTCCGCCTTCTTCGGCAGGGTGCTCGGCCGCAAGCGCTACTTCGTCATCTGCATCATTGCCTTCACGGTGTGTTCCTTCCTCTGCGGCATCGCCACCAATTTGCCGCAGCTCATCATTTTCCGGGTGGCGCAAGGTTTCTTCGGCGGCGGGCTGCAGCCCAATCAGCAGTCGATCATTCTCGACACCTTCCCCGCCTCGCAGCGCGGCCGCGCATTTTCGCTGACCGCGCTCGCCACCGTGGTTGCGCCGGTACTTGGGCCGACACTGGGGGGATTGATCACCGACAGCTTCAGCTGGCGATGGGTGTTCTTCATCAACGTGCCCGTGGGTCTCTTGACGGCGTTCGCCGTCATGGCTCTGGTCGAGGATCCGCCTTGGGTCAAGAAATCGAAAGTATCGATCGACTACATCGGCATCAGCCTGATCACGATCACTTTTGCCTGCCTGCAGATCATGCTGGATCGGGGCGAGGACGACGATTGGTTCTCCTCGACATCGATTCGCACCTTTGCGGCGCTCGCCGCTGTCGGGGCGGCGGGCGCCGTGGGCTGGCTGCTGTACGCGGCCAAACCGGTGGTGGATCTGCGCGTACTCAAGGACCGCAATTTCGCGCTCGGCTGCTGCGCCATTGGTGTGTTCGCCGTAATTCTGTACGGCAGCGCCGTTCTCGTCCCGCAGCTGGCCCAACAACACCTGGGGTATACCGCGACACTCGCCGGGTTGATCTTGAGTCCCGGCGCGCTCTGCATCATTTTTCTCATTCCAATCGTGAGTCTGCTCATGTCCCGGCTGCAAACGCGCTATCTGCTCGGCACCGGATTTTTCCTGATGGGGTGCGGACTGCTGTATTCGCGCAATATCGCGCCCGACATCGACTTCACCCATTTGG
>Ga0182024_10014308_pt1 | contig 15352 bp, 16 predicted proteins | sample P32metaG_FD_120480 | JGI IMG/M metagenome (GOLD analysis project Ga0182024, IMG submission 120480) | Permafrost microbial communities from Stordalen Mire, Sweden - P3-2 metaG (Illumina Assembly) | ecosystem: Environmental > Terrestrial > Soil > Wetlands > Permafrost | place: Sweden: Stordalen... | reverse complement strand
TGGGCGTCGCGCTTCTCCCAAATGAACGAGAAACCTGATATACCCCCCTCCCCCCCCCGTGAATCTTAGGAATCATTGGGTTAGCACGAAATTCCCCGCAAAATCCGGCGGGCAAAGAACTTAGATATCAAAATCCGTGAAACAAAGGATTTAGAGGCGGACGGTTTCAACCAGACTGTCGCGACCTGCGCAATAATGCCGTGAATGAAATCCACAGTCAAGGTTGGGCGTCACATACGGGACTGTGGAAAAGAATCAGTGGTGGGGTCTACTCGGCGGCAGCGTCCCACCCTTGCAAAAAACGCAAGGATGTGCCACCCGTCCCCCAAGCCGAGCCATCGAAAGAAAAAGCCTCGCACTGGTCGGCGATAGCGATATTGCGTGACAGGGCAGCGTTCTTAGTTCATGTTTACATGGTTTTCGCATGCAGCATTTGTCTCTTGAGCATAGTCTGGGGAACCGAGTATCTGACCGCAAAATTCACTAAGATATTGAATACGCGGCTGGCCGAGCATGTCTGTATAGTCAATATGACCGTAGATGACGACCAATACTTTGCCAGCGCTAATGTCGTTGAAGATTTGCTGGTCAACAATGTCATCCGAATAAGCAAAGACGGAAGGTTTGCTTCCGGGAGGAGTTATCCTAACCAATCTATCTGTCGCCCTGTGCAGCCGAATTTGCTTCGCAGCAGCGCTTCCTACAGCGATTCTAGCGTCGCGCCCAATCTCGATGGCTGGAGATTTCCCGTAATTGCTGATGTGAATTTCAACCGCCAGATGCCCTTTATGTTCGCCGGACGCGACGATCCATATCTTAGTAGTATCGCCAGCCGGGGCGATGGCTATATACGGTCTCTCATCTGCCCGAAACTGCTCTTTGGCATTCGTATTCGCAGTCTCGGCTGCATTGGCCGCTCGTACAGCAGCTTCAACAGCGCTCTGCGCTTGGCGTCGAGCGGAAATTTGTTCTCGCCATTGTCGGACAGCCATATAGCCATAGAAAACGACGGCAAAGAAAGTCAACCACTCCACAAGCAGCCTTACTCTATCCCGTCTTTGTGTGCGGTCGTATTCGGCCCTGCGCTTGGCTTCTGCGCCCTCTGGCTCATGCACGAGGGCGACTACTTCTATTTTGGGCTGCTCCTTCTGCTGATTGGCGTGTGCATTTTTGTCTATGGATTGGATGGCATCTTTGATGTGATGGAGATCAACACCCAGGGATGTGAAGGCCTTCCGAGTTTCTCTCAGAAGCCTCTTAGTGAGATTAATGAACTGGCGAGTAACGTAATCCATGTGCGTCAAATATCTATCGTGCGGGGCTAGCGACCGCGATTTTACAGGCTCCGGTAAAAAAGAAAAAGAAGCAGACTAAGAAGTCTGCCTACTGCAAAGAAGCCCAAGAAATCCGGCAGAGACTAGAACGGTTGCGCCACCTCCCGCGTTCCCTTCGGGCGCGTGATGTGTCGAGTCGCTCTTGCCCGTGAGGCCGCTGTAGGTGAGACCTTGACCGGCGGCTTCGGACGTGACGGTGGAGTAGGGATGCTTCGACTGCGTAGCGAGGATCGCTTCGCACTCCTCACTGCTTCGCTCAGCATGACAGCGGAAAGCGGCGGTTACCGAACGCAAGGATCGGACGCCCCTGCAGATTATCCGTCTGCCTTCAGGCACGGATGCTAAGTAGTACGCCTTGGTGATTGTAGCTTGTGCGAAATAGGCGGCAGCGCCGCTGGTTCAGCGAACGCCGGTCGTGGCGCGGATGCGCTCGATTTGTGGCAGAACACCGTCGTGAGACTTGCCCTCGCCGGCAGGGGGTGACCGAAGCTTCATGAATGTTTACCTTTTTTTACTCGCCGTAGACGCTCGCTATCGCCCCGAACATCATCCAAGTAATGCGCCACAAATGAATCGAAAGGTGGCAGTGCGCGTGCACATATCGGAGGATAGGCCAGAACGATGCGAGAGATGTCTCCCCCAGTGCGAACCGCTCTGCCCGTGATTGACCGCCTTGCTTCTTGGCGCCTCGTGCGTGGCTCGCGTTCATGCCGACCTGAGCCCCTTCGCCGAACTTCCTATTTGCCTCGCCTGTCTTCGTTGCGCCTGACTTTATTGTGGCTAGCCTTATTTTGTTTGACTCTCGGTTTATCGGGCTGCACAAAAAAACAAGCTGCTGCACCACCCGACGGGGCTGCCCTGTTCACCAAGAAGTGCGCGAGCTGTCATCAACCGAATAATGACATGCGCGCCCCCCCGCCGGACGCGCTGCGGCAAATGACCAGCGCGTCGATCCTGGCCGCACTCGAGTCGGGCAGGATGAAATGGGAGGGGAAGTTTCTCTCCAAGGCGCAGAAAACTGCGGTCGCGGATTACCTGGGCGTTGCGAATGTTTCTACCGTAGCCCAAGCGAGCGCTTACTGCGCGCGCGATCTCGATCCGCCGCCGAATCCGCCGGTGTGGTCGGGTTGGGGAGACGATGTGAAAAACAGCCGTTTTCAGCCAGCCCGCGCCGCTGGACTGGATCGTGATCGGCTCAAGAACTTGAAATTCAAATGGGCGTTCGCCTTTCCCGGAGCGGCGGCGACTTATGGGCAGCCAACTTCGTTCGCCGGCAAATTGTTTGTCGGCAGCGAAGATGGCACTGTTTACGCTCTCGACTCTGCGACAGGCTGCATGTGGTGGACTTTCAAAGCGTCGGCTACGGTGAAGACCGCCATTTCGGTGGGCGAGAAAGGAACGGCGGTTTTCTTCGGCGACACTAACGGATTTGTTTACGCAGTTAAAGTTGCGGACGGCTCCGTGGTTTGGAGAGTGCACCCCGACTCGCATCCGGCAGCGCGCATTACCGGTTCGCCGCTGCTGGTGGGCACGCGCCTTTACGTTCCGATTTCTTCGGGAGAAGAAGGTTCCGCGGCTGACCCGAGTTATCCGTGTTGCACCTTCCGCGGCAGCGTGGTCGCGCTGAACACTGCTTCGGGAAAACAGCTGTGGCAAGCTTTTACCATCGCGGAAGTTCCCAAGCCAACGAACAAGAATGCTCTGGGTGTGCAGTACTGGGGCCCATCGGGTTCTCCGGTATGGTCGACTCCGACTGCGGATTTGAAGCGGCGCGCGATTTACGTCTCCACGGGAAATAATTATTCCGATCCGCCCACGGATTCGTCGGATGCGGTCGTGGCCTTTGATATGGATTCGGGCAAAAAGTTATGGTCACGGCAATTCACCGTAAAAGATGTCTGGAACAGCGGCTGCGTCTCGGAGAAAAAAGATAGCTGCCCCGCCGCGCATGGGGACGACTACGATTTCGGCGCTCCGCCCGTATTGAAGTCGCTTGCGGACGGGCGGGATATCCTGCTGATGGCGCAGAAGTCAGGGATGGTCTTCGCAATCGATCCTGATCAGCGCGGCAAGCTGCTGTGGCAAAGCCGCATTGGACACGGCGGCCCTTTGGGCGGGATCGAATGGGGTGGGGCGGCCGACAGCCGCTACGCCTATTTCCCGCTCTCGGATTTCGATTTTGATAATCCCATAGTCGGCGGAGGATTGTTCGCGCTCAACCTTCGCACTGGACGGCGCGTCTGGTACGCGCCTCCGCCGAAGCCCACATGCGGCGGAAAATTCGGCTGCAGTGCCGCGCAGATGGCACCGCCTACTTTAATTCCCGGCGTTCTCTTCGCCGGCTCACTGGATGGTCATCTGCGCGCCTACGACACTCGGGATGGCTCCGTGCTATGGGACTTTGATACCGCACAAGAATTTCACACGACCAACGGTCTCCGCGCCCACGGAGGGTCTCTAAACGGTGCCGGCCCCGCAATCGTTAGCGGCATGGTTTACGTGAACAGCGGCTACACCAACGCGATGGACGGGAACGTATTGTTAGCCTTCTCGGTCGAGTCGAATTAAGCGGCACGTCTTAGGCGGCACCACTCAGCGGCACATCCGTCAGCATGATCGCGCCGGACACCGATGTCCCCCACATAAGTTCTACCCCGGGATGGTAGTTGCTCGGGCATGTCCTTCTGTCGTCCACTAATGGTCCGATGGCCCGTTGCAGACGCTGTGCTCTTGTGAGAATCTCTGTTGACCTGGACGCGGGGAATCCCATGAAACGTCGGCTTGTTTTAGCTTCGCTGGCCATGACTCTGATCCTGGGCCTGGCAGGTTTGAGCGGCTGTGGCAGTGGGTCGTCGAGCACCCAAACGCCACCTCCGCCAGCGCAGCCCACGATTACCAGCTTCACCGCAAGTCCGACAACCATTACGGCAGGATCGAGCGCGACTCTGACGGGAGTCTTCGCGAACGGCACGGGCGTTATTACTCCCGGCAGTTTGGCTGCGACCAGCGGCGCGGGCGTGAGTGTGAGCCCGACTGCCACTGCTACCTACACGTTGACGGTGACCAATGCCAGCGGGACAGCGGTGACTGCGATGGCGACGGCGACCGTCAATACTGCGGCGGTTACTGCTTCGGTGACGGTGGACCTGGCGAGCAGCGGGCCGGCCTTGACTGACAAGCTGCTGGGTATGAACATGGCCATTTGGTACGACCTGGTGTCGAACAAGACCGCAATTGTGGATGCTTTCCAGGCTGCCGGCTTAACCCAGGTGCGATGGCCGGGCGGATCGGATTCCGACCTTTACCACTGGGCGACCAATACCCTGTGCGACGGCGGCTATGCCGATCCGAATGACACGTTTTCGAATTTCGTCAACGACATGGCCGCTCCCACTAACCTCGATGTGGCGTTGACGGCGAATTACGGCTCGAACTCAACCTGCAACGGGGGCGGTGAACCAAGCGAAGCTGCCGCGTGGGTCACGGCTGCGTTGGCCGACGGCATTACCCCCAGCCATATGACGGTGGGCAATGAGGAATATGGAAGCTGGGAGTATGACCTGCACTCCACTCCGAACGACCCCACCATCTATGCCGCCGCGGTGGTGGGAAGCAGCGGATACTACCAGTTGATAAAGACAGCCAGCCCGAACACGCTGGTCGGCGTGGTTGTGGACGCGGATAACGCGACTGGCGGATGGGACAATACCGTGCTGTCCAATGCCAAGGGGTCCTATGACTTCGTGGAATACCACTACTATCCGGAGACGCCGGGGCAGGAAAGCGACACTTTCATCGTGCAGCAGGCGGCGCAGGAGTTGACCACGAACATCAATACCATCAGGTCGGAGCTGACTAAGTGGGGAACTCCGGACACGCCGATTTACGTGGGCGAGATCGGAGGGGCTTATACCAATCCGGGTAAACAGAGCTGGTCGATCACCCAAGGCTTGTATGCCGGTCAGGTTCTGGGCGAGATGATGAACGCTGGCGTCTCGCGGCTGACCTGGTGGATTGGCTTCGGCAATTGCAACGGCGCTAACGGAAACGATAGTACGTCGCTGTATGGATGGCAGGATTTCGGAGCCTACAACGTGTTCTCCGACGGATCGGAGGATACGACTTGCCCGGGCGCGGGCCCCATCGGCACCATGTCTCCGACGGCGCGAGCGTTTCAGCTGTTCAGCCAGATGGGCGTCAACGGGCAGACGGTGCTGACGGCGACCGTCACCGGCGACACGACCGATGTGCGTGCCTATGCGGCAACTAACCCCAACGGAACGGCCCTGCTGCTGTTCAACGACAACGACACTGCCTCACAGTCGGTGACGGTCACGCTTTCGGGCAAGAGCTCTTCTTCTAGCGTGAACGTCACGACTTACGACAAGGCCATTTATGAGCTGTCAGGTTCGCCGACGGGCACTCCGCCGGACCCAGCAGGGACGAGCACCTGGGCCGCGCCGATGACCACCAACATGGGGCCGCAGACGCTGCCTCTGAGCCTAACGCTCACTCCCTGGAGCATGAACGTGGTCATCATCCAATAACCGACTCTAATCGAGGCGAAACATGCCCAGATCCAGCCCTCACGGATCCGGATAAAGACACTTGGTTTTCCCAATAGCCTGAGCAGGACCTTCGAGACAACGGATTGAGTTTCGGTATCAGAAGAGAAACTTCAGCGCCACTTGAATCACCCGTGGACTTACATCCGACTGGATCTGCCCGAAAGTCGGCGACTCGATGTCACTGACCGGCAGCCGGAAATTGGTATGGTTCAGCAAGTTGAACAGTTCGCCGCGGAATTGAAGTTCTTTAGATTCCGTTAGGTGAATGTTCTTGAAGGCCGAGACGTCCCAGTCTACGTATCCGGGGCCCTGGACTACGTTGCGGCCTTCGTCCCCAAAAACCTCGAACCGGCCAAGAGGATCCGGTTGGAGTTGCTGAAACGCGCTAACGTTGAACCATTCCTGCGGGGTGCGCGGACCGGAGTTTGGGTTGCCAATCAGATTGGGGCGGTTCGCGGAGAATCCGGTAATTTCCGGCGCCTGCCCTTGCAGCGAAACGTCGTTCGAGTCGAATACCGTGAACGGACCGCCACTCATGGCAGTCAGAATTCCGTTCAGCTGCCAGTTGCCGAGAACGCGCCCATACCAACTGTGGGAGTGCCCCAGGAACGGCAGGCTCCATTGATAACTCAGCACGAAGCGATGGTGAGAGTCGAACATGGACCGGCCACGCTCGGCCGCGAGATCAAACGGATTTTGCGCCAAGTCATTTTCACCGGCAACTGGCTGCGAAGCGGAGCCGGTAATGTTGAAGGAAGAAACGTCATCGATGGAGTGCGACCATGTGTAAGATGCAAGGAACGACAGGCCGTGGCTGAAGCGCTTGCGAAGGCTGGTTTCCAGGGCGTTATAGTTGGAATTTGCGACACTCGCGATCTCACCGACGGAGCTGTAGATGCAATTGTTCGGGTTCGCTAAGGTGCATCCAGAATAGAGGCGCCGCTGGTTCACGTTGTTTTCGGTGGAAATCGGACAGGGCACTGCCACCGAACAACCAGGGCTAGTGGTGTCCGCGCCGGGGACAAAGACTGGCGGATTCCCTTCAATGAATCGAGGCAGCCTTACACCGGTCGTGCCCACGTACCCGATTTGAAAGAGCCAGTCCTCGCCGAAAGACCGTTGAATATTCAGATTCCAATCCTGCGCGTAGGGCAGGTGCAGATTGCGGGCGACTACGAGCAGTGTCATCGGCTCGGGGAAAGCTTGACTGAAGGGATTTGGGGTATAGAACGGATTGGCAAATGAGTTGACGGGGAAACTAATTTGCTGAGTCTTAAGGTAGGGAGGCGAACTGACGGGATCCTGCAGTGGGCCGCCTTCTCCGGTGTAGTAAGGTTCATAGAAAATTCCGTAGGCTGCGCTGATCACTGTTTTGGAGTCTCCGCGCGGATCCCAAGCCAAGCCTACGCGCGGAGCGAAAGCGGTTTTCTGGGTTGAAATCAAGCCCGCAGGCACGCCCGGATCGCCGGGATAAAGAAGTCCCGCTGGAGCACTCGGAACGACTTGCGACTGTGCTCCGGGAACGAAGAGATTCACCTCGTTATGATTCTCGGTGGACGGAAATGGCAGCTCGTAGCGAAGACCGATGTTCAGCGTTAAGTTCGACGTAACCTTGTAGGTATCCTGCCCGTAGGCATCCAGAGCTCGGTCTCGGATTTCGCGAGCAAAGTTTCCTCCGCCTTGCAGAAAGACAACCGGATTGCCAGACAGGAAGCTGGCAAATCCGTCACTGTAGGGAAAATTGGCGAACACAAAGAAGCCGTTGCTGGCGATGCCCTGCAAGGCGTTGATCTGATCGCGCCGATAGCCTCCGCCAAATTTCAGCTCGTGGCGACCGCGAATCCAGCTCAGAGAGCCGGAGAGGTCAAAGGTATTCTGAAATGTATTGCGCGGTCCCGTGATGGGATCACCCACTGAGGCGTATCCGCCGACCTGGATAAACGGCGGTCCGGCGGCTGAAGGCAGCGTGGGAGCGTACTGAAAGCCCAGGTCACCCGGCGACTCATGATTCAGGTGCTCGTCGAGCAGGAAAGTGTTGCGGAGGAAGGAAAAGCGCGCGACGCCGATGGTGGTGGGCGAGAAGATGTGGGTGTCTTGCATGACAAAGTTCTGTGCGCGGTCATACTCGCCCACTGGAAAGCCCGGCACGTTCGCTCCCACCGGCGAAAGAGGATCCGTCGTCGGGCCACTGCTATACATGTAGCGGAAATTCAGAGTGTCGGCGCGAGAAAGATAATGATCCAAGCGCACTCCGAATTGGTTGTTATTCTCAATGAGAGTCTGCGTGGCAATGAACCCGTTTTCGCCAACGTTGGGCAGCGGAAAAAACGGCAAGACATTCGCGGCAGTCGGATCGATCGGAGTGAAAAGCGTCATCTGGTTGAACGGTACCGGTGTTCCGAAAAAGGTGAGTTGCCCATTCGGGTTGCTGCAGAGCCCGGTTGTCGGGTCGATGGTAGCGTTGAGGTCGGTACACTCCTCCGCGAAGTTGCCCTGCCTTTCCGCCGCCGAAGGCACGGTTGCAGGCACGGTCTCACCCTGCTGGTTGCGGAAGCCTTCGTAGTATCCGAAGAAAAAGGTCTTGTCCTTGAGGATCGGTCCGCCGAAGGTGGCGCCGAATTGGTTTTGCTTCAGAGGCTGCACGCTTTGCGTGAAGTAATCGGACGAATCCATTGCGTCGTTGCGAAGAAATTCCCACGCGGCCCCATGAAACGAATTGGACCCCGATCGCGTAACGATATTCGTGGTCGAGCCGGTGTTCCTTCCGAACTCCGCATTCGCGTTGTGACTAAGAATCTTGAACTCGGCAATCGCGTCGATCGGGGGCTTGAGAACAAATCCGCCGTCCACAGAGCTCTCATTGTCGGCGCCGTCAATCATAAAATTGTTTGACTCGGGCCGCTGGCCGTCCACGGCATAGGCCTGGTTCTCTCGTGCCGGACCTCCGGCTTCGAGCAGTCCGGGAGTCAGCGGCACCACGCCAGGCTGAAGCAGTCCGAGCTGAGAAAAGTTGCGGCCGTCCAGCGGGAGGTCGAGAATCTCGTGCTCCATCACGGTTTGCCCGAGACTGCTGACCGTGCTCTGCACCAGAGCTGCATCCGCGCTCACATCAACCTGTTGTGTCTCCGACCCGAGCTTGAGGTGAATGCCGACGGTCGCGGTCTCATTGACATCCAGCGAGATTCCCTGCTGCAGGTACTTCTGGAAACCTTTCGCTTGCACCTCTAACTGGTAATGTCCGATCGGGAGTTCGACCAGCACGTAGGCTCCCTGACGATCCGTGACCGCCGCACGAGTCAAGCCGGTCTCGGTTTGTTTTGCGGTGACCGTAGCAGCCTGGACGATGGCACCGCTAGGATCGCTCACAGTTCCGCGAATGCTCCCCGTGATTTGCTGTCCAGCGAGGTTCAAACTTGTAAGCAGGGCAATCAGGAATAACGTCAGCGTTCTCGCTTTGGGCATGCTTTTCCCCATTCGTCCTCAAGAATCGCAATTGATTTCGCAAAACAGTTTCTCGTCGGCTCTTTAGAGAACACGCGCAAGATTCGCCCACAGATTGAAGTGCGGCGACTATAGGGACGCTTTGCAGCGAGGTCAATAATCTGAAAGCAGTACTTGCTTCGATCACCAAGTGGAAAGTGAAAAAGAAGGCGCCGGTAATGTTTTCGCATTATTGCGGCGCGACTCTTTTCCCAGCTAACTTGTCGCCACTCCAATCTGTCTTCGCTACGGTGGTATCAGTCGGAGGCGGATAGAAGATTGAGACGCTGGATGAGGGAGTACATTGAATTGATATGAACTCAGACAACGATGCGAAGCATTCGGCAGGCCCGGATAGCACTCCAACCGCGAAGCCGAACACGAAAATCAGGATCATCGAAGATGCCGAAGCGACCGGCGAAACGGCCGCAGCTTATGATTTTTGGCGGGCTGGGTCTGGCAGACAGCAAGTTCCCGGCATCATCAAGTGCTTCGGTGCGCGCCCGGACTTTCTGCGTCGAGTGATTGAGTTCGGAAACACAGTCCACTTCTCGGAAGGTCATCTCTCGCGGCGATACAAAGAATTAATCGCGAGCTATGTCTCCTATTTGAATCGCTGTCCATATTGACTGGATAGCCACGCCTACTTCCTGCGTGTCCAGGGAGCACCTGATCAATGCGTACAAGCAATCGTCGAAGGCAAGCTTGACGAAGCTGGCCTTACTCCGGCGGAGCGCGCCTTGCTGGATTACGTCAAGCTGATCACCGACGCCGCCTATCGCTCGACCGCCGAGGATGTTCAGAAACTTCGAGACGCAGGCTGGAAAGAAGAGCAGATCGCAGAAGCCGTCTACATCACTGCAATGTTCGCATTTTTCAATCGCGTTGCTGACGCATTCGGCGTTCCTTCGCAGGACTACCTCGGGACAGGGAAATTGACACCTTGAACGCCGACGACATCTGGCCTATTGAGTCTCAAACGCGAACGAATCTGAATAGCGCGGAAGCATAAGATTTGTCGCGGCTGCCAGTGCCAACGCTGCTGCGAGAAGAATCAGCAAAGAGGAATAGGAACCAGTCGCATCGAATGCACGCCCCAGGATTACCGGCCCAATGGCTCCCGCAGCGGCATAGAACGTCCAGGTGAGACCATAAAGAGTGGAAAAAGCGCGCAGGCCAAAATATCGCGTCAGCAAGTAAGGTGTAATGGCCGCTTCGCCTCCGGCCCCGATGCCAATGAGCGCAGCAGCAAGACAGCCCGCAGGAAAATTAGTTGCCCGAGCGAGTAGAAAAATGCCCAGCGCGGTAATCAGGTTGATTACAAGCGCGACCCGCGGCCCGAAAAATCTGTCTAACAGCCCTCCCACCACGATTCTGCCAAGCAGGCTTGATCCGCCGAGTATGGACGCGCAGAGCGCCGCACTTCCCGCTGTGAGGCCTCGATCGGTCAGCAATGCGGACAGGTGTGTGATCGCTCCGTTCATGCTGATTGAACTTACGAAAAGAATGGCCGTGATAATCCAGAAGGCAAAAGAGCGCAGGCCCTGCTGCCACGTCATTCCAGCATGGGCAACCGGAGCGGCCTCGTTTCCGATCGCTCCACGCTCCCGGATGTAGCGCCAACTGAGGGGCAAACCGAGTAACAACGCCAGACCACCGAGAGACGCGTACGCTGCACGCCAGCCATACCGGCTGATGATGGATTGAGCAACGACGGGTAAAATCATGGCTCCCAAGCCCGCTCCAACCATCACGAAGGCCAACGCCGTCCCCAAACGTCGCTGAAACCACGTCGAAATCGATCGCGAATAAGCCAGATGAGCCGCGCCATTCCCAACGACGCCCAGCACGAAGCAAGTCAGGTAAAACTGCCACAATCCGGAGCGCAACAGCGACAATGATGCGATGGCGCAAACATATACCGTCATACAAATGAGAATGATGCGGCGAGGGCCAAAGCGATCGATCCACCGGCCAAGCAATGGGGAAATGAACCCCAAAGTGACGGCGGCGACGGCGAAGCCGCTGGAGATGGCTTCGCGACTCCATCCGAATTGCGCAGCCAGCGGCTTGACGAATACCGAAAACGTATAAACGAACAGCGAGCCGAATCCGGCCATCACGCCGAGACAAGCCGCTAACACTACCCGCCAGCCGTAATAGCCGAGTTGGAATTCACTGGGGGCGGTCAGGCTGTCGGCGCGTTGCGTCATAGCGATGTCGACTTCGATAGTTCCGTGAACGGACTCGTCGCTCATTCGTTGATCTCTTGATCTCTACACCTTGGCAGGGGTCAGATCATACACAAGGCGCAGGACGATGTGTAAGTCCTTCCTCCGAGGAGGAAGGTGGAACCCGAAACGTACTCGGCTACCGCGATGATGCGATCACTTAGGAGCTTTATTGGGACTTTAACAGCCAGGAGAAAGAAGCGCTGCGCATTCCTTGTTTCTCCGCCAGCGACCACGATGGAACTCCGTATCAATTGCCGTCGCTATTGGCTGAGGGATCATTGAAGGCGCATCGCGTTTGCGTTTCGGATCGTAGGAACTCATGGCGACGATTCCGTGGTCCGCGAGATAATGCGCAGTTATGATCGGGATGATTGGGCGAAGTATTCGGTGCCCCTGACGAAAAGAGCGAACTTCGAATCTAACTGGTCGGGGCGATAGGATTTGAAATCTTAATCGAAAGTGTTTTCAGCAACTTAGCAGGTCCACGGATGACCCAAAAGACCCTGAAAAGCGCCGCTGAGCACGTTAACAGAGCGCAGATAGAGCGCCGGAGCGAACGTGCTAAAATTTTCGCATGGACGACGCAAAAGTTAGGAAGGCTCATGTCACCAAGCAAAGGGACGTGAGAATCCACGCCGAACTGTGGCATACGGCGAACTGTCTGCTTGAGGCGGGTCAGCAAAGGGCCACAGCCTCAACGCACCAATTCAGAGCAAGTCTAGTTTTCCGGGCGTTCGCTCTTGAAGCGTTTCTGAATTGGCTCGGGCCACAACTCATACCACACTGGAATTATCTAGAGCGGCTGAAGCCGAGAGAAAAATTAGACTTGCTCAACGACTTGATCCACGTGACACCCGATTACGGCTCGCGTCCGTGGCAGATTGTGAAGGAGCTTTTTGCTTTCAGAAACTACCTTGCTCACGGTAAACCTGAGAGCTTGAACGCGGACACTATGGAGGACTTGAACGAAGTTCTCGATTGGAAGTTAGGTCAGACAATCCTGGCTGTGTGGGAGCTGTTCTGCACTGAAGAAAACGCTGTGAGCGCAAGGGAAGATGTTGAAAAGATAGCAGACCTTCTTTACGAGAGGGCGGATGTCAAGCACGAAGGGCCGCGCGGCCCATTTTCATTTGGCTTTCAGAGTGCCTCCGCCGTGTTGAAGCGCTCCGGTTGAGCGGCTAATCACCTGGATGAGGCCGGTCTTATGCCACAGTCCCACTGCCACAGTCCCACATCTTGGATGGAGCGGCAGACCGTATCGAAGACTTGCGGGAAACACTGGCAGCGTTGTGAGCGTTTGTAACCTCCCCCGGCTTCCTCTTAAAACCAATATTTGACACGGGCACTCTCATGGTCCGGGCAACTGTTTCGCATATCATTTTCAAACGCTTTCTTGCGCTTTTCCAATTCACGTTTCGATGTTACACCGTCATTGGCAAACAGCGTCTCATCTCCGCACGCGGGACACTTCCCGATGCTCAAGTAATTTCCAGAGTCTTTGACCTTGATGATTTGTCCATCGCTTCCAACTAGATTGAAAATGTGCGCGTCCGATTTTGCCTCACGACCGGAAGGCGTCCGATAGGTCACGCTGACTGCTAGATCGGCTGTGAGAACTAGATCGCGAAGAATCTTAGTCGTGAGCGGGCAGTCAATCTGTCCATGCGGTGCAACCATCTGGTTTAGTTTCACTTCATCTTCAACGCCTCTAAGAAGCAGCTCAAACGTCACGGCACGCACAAACACTGGTTTGCTGAAAGAAGCTATCCGTGCCATCGCGTTTGTCCCGTGCTGATGAAGGGTGATGACTACGGACGGGTAGCGAGATTGGTACCATTCCTCAATAGGGTGCAAGACGACGCCGACGATAGACGCTAGGTTCAATGTGTTGACCTGCCAGTCATGCGCGGCGGCCCGCTCTCATTTTGTTGGCGCGTTGACTGTGACGGCGGGCGTGCGGTCTAGCTCTTCCAAGTGAGCAATGATTTCTTTGATGGCTGCCAGCATGTCCTCCGGTGTTGGCCCGGTGTGCTTGCCCGACCGCCCCTGTCTTTCCAGTGCTCTTTTTGCATTGTCCAAGTGGCTCATGCGGCCATAATACACCGTTTCGCTTCTTCCACGCGGGCCGAGACCCGCGAGTTGGGGGGGCAGACTTACCTTACATCCGAGCATTCTCACTAATCGCTGTCGCTCTCCGCTGATTAAGTGTTGTATGCTTTTCAACGAAATGTACGCCGATTGCACCTGCGGACATTCTGCGAAGTTGCATCTTTACCCCGAGTCAAATCTCTTTGGGGATTGCCACGAATGCTCCTGCGAACTGTACAACCCACCTGGAGGCTTAAAAGGTGTGCCCATCCATCCTTTGTTCGCCTTTACGGAAGATGAATTTCGGATGGTTTCCTGCAGCAAGTGTCATCGGTTTTGTGTGCTTCCTGACGGCATATGTGAAAGCTGTGGATGGGACAACGATGCTCAAGGAATGGTGGAGGATACCCGGCCCGATTACTGTCTCGACAGTCCGACCCGAAAGCATGAAGTTCCGCGTATAGCTCCGTCGCTCCGAGCGAACTATTGTAGGTACTGCCTGAGAACCGTCCAGGAAGGGCAAAAAACCAAAAGGCGAGAACGAGTAAAGCGATTCTGGAAGCCGAACGCGAAGCGGAAAGATTAACGCGCCGTCTTCAACGCCATCACAAGCAATCCCCGGAAGCGGCGATAGCGCGGCTTGCCCTTGGCGAATCTCCGCACCGGCGCGTGAGCTGTGGAATTTCGCGGGCGGCGAAGTTCAAAGGGCTTAGCCGGGTCCGACTCAAAGATGACCTGCTTCTTTCCCGTCTCATCAAGGATAAAACGTCGAAAGCTCATGGGCACAGCATCGCATCCGTGCGTCCTGCAGCCAAGTTCCGCCGATAACCGCCGCGAGGGTCACCAAAGTATATTTGTGAGTTTAAGAAGTCCACTTAAGAGGGATGGGCAGTGGCAAGAAAGCCATTTGTAGGCGCGCCTCATGCGATGCGCTCAGAGTCCTTTACTCAACACCCGAAGGATGTATTGGATCAGCCGTCGCCCTTGCGGACAAGGGTCAAGCCCTGTAGCGTTGCGCATCGGGCTCGATACGAAGTCGGCTTAATGCATGCACGTGTCGGTTGTTTAGCGTTCTCAAACGTCAGCAAGGCTTCCATAGTTCATCCTTTCGGCAACGCATCCACGATGGAGCGCACATGACAGGTGATTGCAGCCATGTTCCCACGCTCGGCTGCCCACAGGATTAGCTGCGTGGTGTTGATGATTCTCGCCCGCATGATTTTCATTTGAATGTCACTGCTCTTTTCCAAGAGGACGCGATAGTGACACTCGTTACATTCTTTGGCTGTCGGCGGGACTACTAGAGGGACAACGGCGGTCTTCAAAAACTGCATACGGACATAATAGCACTGAAAGTATCTAAGTGTATGATAGTATTGTACTTATACGTCCACTTACCGCGTCCACTTAACGGGTCAGTTTACCGAGACCGTGCGTCCGCTTTATCGCGAAAGGAAAACATCGCACAGTTAATGTAGCGAATACAAGGCGAAAGAGGTAAAATTTATCCGGTGAGGCTTTCGCATGGAAATGCTTACAACTCTTTTCTTGTTTGTGGCGGCAATCGCAATTATTTTCTACGCCGTTCTCACCGAAGGAACCGATTGGATCGGACGCGCGGAAATAATTGAGCAGCGATGGCCTGGAT
>Ga0182024_10014307_pt1 | contig 15354 bp, 10 predicted proteins | sample P32metaG_FD_120480 | JGI IMG/M metagenome (GOLD analysis project Ga0182024, IMG submission 120480) | Permafrost microbial communities from Stordalen Mire, Sweden - P3-2 metaG (Illumina Assembly) | ecosystem: Environmental > Terrestrial > Soil > Wetlands > Permafrost | place: Sweden: Stordalen... | reverse complement strand
TATCGCTTGGCGCAACAGGCCGTGCAGCTGTCGCCGGCTCCGTATCATGCTCTGGTGGGCGGGTCCAACAACCCGAAATACCACCCACAGGGGTCGGTGGAGTCAATAGGATAGCCCTGCTGGCTGGATATGTGATAGGACGATCATCTTGGGGGCGGCGGGGACTGATCATCGCCACCGCAGCAGGAGTTCATCCTGGTTTCACGGGCTGTCTGACACTTGAATTAAGCAATGTTGGCGAAATACCGATCGCGATAAAACCGGGGATTCAAATTTGCCAACTTTTTCTACATTCTACTAATGCAACGGACCTTGTCGATAAGAGTGTATTTGTGGGTTTGCGAAGACCAGTCCTTGGCAAAATTGACTTAGACGATGTGGCAAAAAAGCTTGCAAAGGGTCAGCCACTATTATAGTTGAAAGCCAAACTGCATTTTCAATTGTTCGCTGTAGCCAGTTCTTCCTCGAATATCCAGAATATATTTTGTCAGTATCAGAAGTCACCGATTGATTTTGGTCAGCCGGAAGGATTCGTATTCTGCTGGCTTACGCCTTCGATGGTTCGAACCCATCACCGACCACCACCCTCTTTTATGGGGTAAGAATGCGGTTTATCGGGCTTGACGACTTGAGATAACCGCACGGATGCTGGCGTTATGAAATTACTTGAGTTCAAAAGCGGAAAAGATGGCAGTTCGGAATTCATTAACCCCGAGGCCGTCGCCTGGGTTCACAGTGACGCGGTGCCGCAAAAAGGTGGGATCTTTCTGACCGTCATCGGCACTCTGGACGGCAAAGAGCATCGCGTGCAAGGCGCATTGCCGGACGTGGTGGCCATTCTGGCGGGGCAATAGATTCGCCAATGCCAGCCTTCTGAGCGGGGTCTGCTGGGGCCACCCTCTATTCAAAGCTGGCATCAGGGTGCCGCGCAAGCCTCGGCGCCCGTCGACCAGGAGTGGCAGGACCCGACTTCTGGCGAATTCCCATTACTTGGCGCGGGTGCGTCGAGACAATCGCGCACGAATTGCGCCAGTTTGCCAATCGAATAGGGCTTGGCCAGGAAGTTTGGTAACTTCAACAGCGAAGCGTCCTTGCCCGCCATGCCGGGACTATAACCGCTGGTGTAAATCACCTTGAGGTGGGGACATTTCACCGAGAGACGTTCTGCCAGTTCGCTGCCCATAATGCCTCCCGGCATCACCATGTCAGTAAGCAGCAGGTCAACCGGACAGTTTGCCCGTTCCCAGACCTCGATCGCATCTGGGCCGGATGCAGCCTCGAGCACGTGATAACCCTGGATCCTGAGAACCTGGGCCACCATTTGGCGCAAGTCCTCTTCATCTTCAGCCACGAGCACGGTTTCGCGGCCGCTTCGCAGGGCGGTTTCCTCCACCTCCTCCGTTTTCTCGGCCGGTTGCAGGCTGGCCGGAAAATAGACGCGAAAGGTGGTACCGCGGTTCGGTTTGCTCTCGACTTCCAGCCAACCCAAGTGTTGTCGGACGATGCCGAAAACTGTGGACAACCCCAGGCCGGTGCCCTTCCCGACAGCTTTGGTGGTGAAGAAAGGCTCGAAAATCCGGGTGAGAATTTGCGTGTCCATCCCGGTGCCGGAGTCAGTGAAGGTCAGGCAAATATAGTTTCCGTCCCTTTCTTCAGGGTCCATGGGAATGGGAGCGCGGTGAACGGTCTCCAAGGAAGTGGTGATCGAAAGCTGCCCTCCATTGGGCATCGCATCCCGGGCATTGACCGCCAGGTTCATGGCGACTTGTTCCACCATGCTGCCGTCGGCGTGGATGGCGGGAATCGGGTTTTGGGGACGAAAAGCGATCTGGACGTGTTCGCCCATGAGCCGTTCGAGCATCTTAATTTCGTTGCGCAAAATGTCGTTGATGTCCAGATGCCGGAATTGCATGACTTGTTTGCGGCTGAACATGAGCAGTTGCCGGATGAGCGTTGCGGCGCGGTCTGTCGCACCGGAGATCATTTCCAGCGATTTCTTTTGCGGACTGCTGGAGTCCAAGGTCATCTTCATCAGGCCGACGTGCCCTTGGACGACGGTCAGCACGTTGTTGAAATCGTGGGCGACGCCGGCGGCCAATTGACCGATGGCCTCCATCTTCTGGGCCTGGCGAAGTTGGCGCTCCAACAAAGCCTGTTCGGAAACATCCTGGGCCAACAGCAGCACATGAGGTTTTTCACCCAGTGCGACCGGGGACAGCGACATCAGCATCTCGTGCAAAGCGCCAGCCCGGCTGCAGACGATGACCTTCTGGTCCCGCACCGACTCCTGCCGTGACAAACCTTCATACCACTGAGCGACAACTTCGGGCCTTTCCCAAAGTAACAACTCGGCCGGGGTATGGCCAATCATCTCAGCGCGTTCGTACCCGGTCAGTTCGGCCAGGCGTTGATTCACGTCCACGAAGCGTTGATCGGGCAGTTGCTGAATTCCACTGGGAAAGGGACTTTCGTGAAAGGCCTTGGAAAAGAGTTCTTCGGACTTGACCAGCAATTCGTTGGCCTGCGCCAGTTCCGCTATCTGCAAACGGGCCTGGCAGTTGACCAGCCACTTATTGGTCAAGGCGTGGGCGAGTTGCTGCACCTCGATGTTGTCGAAGGGCTTTTTGAGGACAAGCAAGTTGTCCGGCTGGCCGACCCTGGCCCGCATCGCCTCCCACGAATAATCCGCGTAGGCGGTGCAGACGACGATCTGAAGTTCGGGATCCACTTCCCAGATGCGCGCAATAGTTTCAACCCCATCCCAGCCAGGCGGCATCCGCACATCGACGAAGGCCAGGGCGTAAGGCCGGTTGTCCGCCAGCGCCCGCTTCACCATCTCGAACCCCTCCTGGCCTTGGTGAGCGGAGTCCAATTCAAAACTCATGACAGCCGGCTTTTCCTCGTCGAACAATATCGCTTCCATCTTATCCACTGCGGACCCATCGGAGCAGTCCGGGCAGAGAATCTCCCGGAAGTCGTTGTGAATGCTCGTATTGTCGTCCACGATCAGAATGCGGCGGTTTTGTTTAAGATCTGTGCTTTTCATGTGTTCGTTTTTGTGCCCGGATGTTCTTCCTGGGGAATAGATTCAGTAGTGGGTAATTCGAGAGTAAACTCGGCGCCTTTGCCGGGGCCCTCGCTATGGGCCGTGAGGGTGCCACCCATTTCTTTGGCGGCGTTGGCCCCGCTATGGAGTCCGAAGCCGTGGCCGTCCTTTTTGGTTGTAAAACCGTGATTGAAAATCCTGGTCACGTGCTCCGGGGCAATTCCGACGCCATTGTCGGCAACGGTGATTCTTACCCGGTCGGGAGACGCCAGGGCGACTCGGACGACCAGACGCTTGGCGTTTTCGCTCAGCCCCTCCATGGCATACTTGCCGTTGCGGAGCAGGTTGATGAGAATCTGCAACACCTTGTGCCGGTCCGCGCGCACCAGCGGCATGTTCTCCGCAAACTCTCGAACCAGCTCGATGCCATGCCGGTCAAAGGCGGCCGCATTCATTCGCAGGGCATCTTCCACCAATGCCTCCACCGCCAGACTTTCATAAACGCCGGAGACCTTGGCGTAAGTCTGCTGCATCGCCACAATCTCCTTGATGTGCTCGATATGCTGGCCGACGGAGTCCATTTTCGCGATCAACTTGGTCTGCTCGCCGGCCAACTCGTCCGCCACCGTGGCGAGATACTCGGGAATGACTTTGCCCTTGGGGTCGGTGGTCAGGAATTCGGCGAGGTTGCCGTTTTGTTCGCGCAAGACCTCCGTGGCGCGGCGCAAATTGGCCAGCTTGGAGCGTCGCAACCGGTCGGCCACCACAGTGGCGGCCACGCTGACGCTATTGAGCACGTTGCCCACATTGTGCAACACGCCCGTAGCCACTTCGGCCATGCCTGCCAGCCGGGAGGTGCCCATCAACTGCCGGTTGAGCTTGTCGAGTTGCTCCGCGTCCAGTTTCTGGCGGGAAACATCCAGGAAAATGCCGCGCATGGCCACAGGCCGGCCTTTCTCCACCAGGACCGTGCCGCTCTCCCGGATCCAAACGGTGCGCCCATCGGCGGCCATCATTCGGTACTCCTGGCTGTAGGGCTGGGCCTGGGCTGCCAGTTCGTGGCCGGTCCGGATGGCTTTGGCAGCATCCTGCGGGTGCAGTTTCTCCTCCCAAAAGTTTGGCTGCTCCAGCCAGGCCTGAGGCTGATAACCGAGAATATCCTGACTCTGGCGGCTGATAAAAGTGAATCGGAATGTGTCCGGCGTGCGTTCCCAGACGATGCCATCGATCGAGTGAATCAATGCTTCCATCCTCTGTTGCGAGAGGCTGAGCGCCGCATCCTGGTTCTGAATGCGGCTGAGCATCTCGTTGAAGGACTCGGCGAGCCGGCCCACTTCGTCGCCCCGGCTTCCCACAACCGCGCGCACCGAATAGTCTTTTTTCTCTCCGACAATTTGCGCGGTCCGCGCCAATTGAAGCACTGGATTGGTAATGCTGCGTCCCAACCGGCTGGAAAGAAAAGACGCCAGACAGATGGACACGGCAATGATGCCTGCAACGACTAACCCGTAGAAACCAACCAGCGCCTGGAACGTTCGCCGATAGTCCGATCGCAGGTAAAGTGTGCCGACAATTTCTCCTTTCAACTTGACTGGCTGGGTGACAAGCAGGTGTCCGCTGACGATTCGGTATTTTCCCGCGAGTGGAAACTGCGACCGCGCCTGTGCTTGCTCGGCCTTCCCGAAATGGGCGAACAACGAGCCGTCCGGCAGAACAAGGCTGGCGGCCAGCACGCTGGGTTTGGCCTCAAGGGCATTGACAACCTCCGTCGCGGCCTGTTCATCTTTGAAGGCTATCGCCGCGGTGCTGTTGTTGGCGATGACGGCGGCCAGGGTCGCCGTGTCCCGCTCGAAATTGGAGCGGAAGTTCAGGACCTGGAAAGTGAACAGGGCGGCGATGGCGACAGAGAGGACCGCGCCGCAGATGAGCAAGGTCATCACCAGCATCTTCTGTTGAATGGGGAGATTTCGGAACAGTTTCATCGCGTATCCAGGCGCGCTATCAATTCCCACTCCATCTCGTGGGGATCGGTTGGTCGCGCCGGAAGGAGCCCGGGGCCGGGAGCGGCCAACCCGTTCGGCAATTCCCGCCAAAAGGGGCGCCAACCTTCGCAAACATGAGAGTCAAAATGGCAGACTTTGCCGGATAAGGGCGCGTCCCTCCCATCTTTTGCACATTTAAGCCTAAATCCATGCAATCTTCCGATAGAAGCAACCGACGTGCCGAATACGGTGTTCGCGCCTGAAATGGCCTGCGTGGCGTCCCGGAACGTCATCAGAGACCCCGGCTTCAGCCTCCCGGAGGCAAGGCCAGGCTCATCAGCTTGGAACTGATTTTCAATCCTGCCCTAGCAGCCTCGTCATTGTTGATCTGGAAGCGGATTTTCTTTCCTTTGAGCACGAAATTGATCATGCCGCCACTTTCCGTGAAATGCTCCATTTCGCCCACTGTCAACACACTGGTTCCTTTGAGACCCTTCAGAATCTCCGGCAGCCGGTTTTTTTCCGAAGTGCTGATGAAAAGGATGTGGCAGTTCGTCGCTTCCGTCGGCGAACGAAATTCCTTGATCACCAATGGATGCTCATCAATGGACTTATTGCGAATCGTGCGCGCGAGGTCGTCGTGAAACGGGTTTTCGCCCAGAACGCCGACGACAATGGGGGAGGCCGCCCCGGTAAAGGCCGCCTGCGGCCATTGCACGAATTTCGCGAAATTGAATAGGAACGCGGCCTTAATCTGGTACTCTGTTGGCGGGGATTCCTGCGCGCGGCCATCGCCGCCCATCAGCAGCAGCCAGATCAAGCTCAGACTTAAAAGCGATCTTCTCACTCAACCAACTTTGTTGCAACGCCGCGCAGAAAGGATTGCGGCGACACTGCCAGTCTGATTGTATCAGGGCAAGCATGAACAAGCCAGCCTGCGCCCACCACCGCACACTTGCTGTTCCGCTTGTGGGACCTGCGAGCGGGTGCGCAGCGTTCTTCATCCTCGCCCTTTCCCTGGCGCCCGGCGCCCAGTCGTCGGAGATTGACCCAACCCCCAAGACGAACGATCTCACCGAACTCCCATTGGAGGCGCTAATGAATCTGGAGGTTCCCAAGGTTTACGCCGCGTCCAAGCTCGAGCAAAAAACCACCGAAGCTCCCGCCTCCACCACCATCGTGACCTCGGACGAGATCAAGAAGTTTGGCTATCGAACCCTGGCCGACGTGTTGGAGAGCGTGCCGGGATTCAATGTATCTTATGACCGCAACTATGATTTTCTCGGAGCTGAAGGAATCAGCCTGGGCGATGCCAACAACCGGATACTGCTGCTGGTGAACGGCCATCGTGTCAATAATAATCTAACGGACGGCGCGGCCATTGGCACGGATTTCATTCTCGATATGGACCTGGTGGATCGGATCGAAATCATTCGCGGCCCCGCTGCGGTGCTCTACGGGAACAATGCGTTCCTGGGTGTGATCAACGTGATTACCAGGCAGGGGGGACAGATCCATGGCGTCGAGACTTCTTTCGACTACGGGGCCTTCGGCACCTACAAGGGTCGGGTTTCCGTCGGAGAGCAGTTCAGCAATGGAGTGAATTTTCTGCTCTCCGGCTCAATATACCAGAGCGCAGGACCGGAGGGCCTGTTTTACCCGCAGTTCGATACACCGGCCCAAAATAACGGCGTGGCCAAGAACATGGATGGCGATTCCTATAGCAGCCTTTTTGCTTCAGTCAATTACAGGGATTTTACCCTGGAAGGCGCATTCAACGATCGGGACAAGGTAAATCCGACAGCGCAATTCGACACGACTTTTAACGATCCGCGCCTGCGCACGATTGATGACCGGGGTTATACCGCGCTGAAGTTCGCGCACAGCTTTCCGGACGTGGTGGATGTGACCGCGCAGGTCTATTTCGACCGTTACACTCACTCGATTGGTTATCCGCAATCCCTGCTGATGGGCACCAATGTCCTGTTCAGCGGGATTACCACGGAGCACGACACGGGCGATTGGTGGGGCACGGAACTGCAACTCAACAAAACTTTATGGGACCGGCACGTCATCACCCTGGGCGGGGAATACCGGGATGACTTTGTGCAGGAGCAGCGCATTTCCGGCCAGACTCCGATCAATGGCAGCCGGGAAAGTTACGGCGTTTACTTGCAAGGCGACTTCGCCGTACTGACCAACCTCCATTTCAATGGAGGCGTGCGCTATGACCAGTACGGGAATTTTGATCCTGCGCTCGATCCGCGTCTCGCTTTGATTTACAACCCGCTCCCAGGATCGACTTTGAAGGCCATTTACGGGACGGCCTTTCGCGTGCCTGATTTTGAGGAGTTGAGCGATCCGCGGTTCCAGGAAATCAGCCCGGAGAGGATCACGAGTTATGAGTTGGTTTACGAGCAGGACATCGCGCGCCATCTGCGCTCTTCCCTCTCCGGCTTTTACAACGAGATGCGCCATTTGATTGTTTTTGACAACGGGATGTACACCAATTTGAACGCGCAAACCAAAGGCCTGGAACTCGCGCTCGAAGGGTCCTGGGCTTACGGCATTCGCAGCCGGGCCAGTTATTCGTTTCAGTACACCAGGGACAACAACGTGGCGTGGGAGTTGCCGGATTCGCCCGAGCAGATGGCTAAATTCAATGTCAGCGTGCCGCTGCTGAAGGACAAACTCTTCGCGGGCGCGGAAATTCAATACACGAGCGACCGGCTCTCGCTGCACAATACCACCAGTGCAGGCGGCCAGCCCATTACTTTGCAGGGTGAGGATGCGGGAGGTTATGCCATCGTCAATTTGACACTGTTCAGCCAGAATCTTATCAAGAATGTCGAATTCTCCGCCAGCCTTTACAACCTTCTGGATCGCCGGTATTTGGACCCCGCCTCCAATTTCCACGTGCAGGACGTGCTTGAGCAAGACGGGCGCAGTTTCCGTATAAAATTGACATATCGCTTTTAGCCATTGGCATGACAGTAGCTAACTACGGTGATGCTCACGTCATGACTAACAAGATGTTACCGGGCCGGCTGCAATTTGCAGCCGTCTGCCTGCTTTTGTCCGGCCTCTTTCTGGCAAGGCCCTGCGCCGCCGGAGGCCCGCCGCCGGTCATTACTGTCCAACCTTTGAGCCAGACTGTCCCGTATCTAGGCACTGTGGCCTTTTCGGTGAGTGCCTCCAGCGAAACTACTTTGACATATCAATGGCGGAAAAATGGCGCTGGGATTGCCGGTGCGACTTCGAGCAGTTACACGATTACCAATGCCCAGACGGGCAATGAAGGATCTTACTCCGTAAAAGTATACAATGGCGGAGGCTCGGTCAAGAGTTCCAACGCGATCTTGACAGTTGATGTTCCCCCGACGATCAAGACCCAGCCCCAGAGCCAAGCGGTGGTTCCAGGTCAGAATGTTTCATTCTCTGTAGTCGCGAACGGAACTGCGCCGTTCAGCTACCAGTGGAATTTCAACGGCACGGCCATGGCCGGTGACACCACCGCCACGCTGACGCTCACGGATGTTCAGACGAATCAGGCCGGTAGCTACACGGTGGTGGTGACGAACTCCTGGGGGTCGGTGACAAGCGCCGTGGCGGCGTTGACGGACATTTTTGCGCCAGCGATCACGACCCAACCGCAGAGCCAGGTGGTGGCGCATGGCCAGAATGTTTCGTTTTCGGTAGCGGCGGGCGGCACGGCGCCGTTCACCTATCAATGGTATTTCAACGGCTCAACGTTGGGAAGCGGAGCGCAAAGTTCAACGCTCACACTCACCGACGTTCACACGCACCAAGCCGGCAACTATACGGTAGTGGTGGCGAATGCGGCCGGTTCCGTGACGAGCGTGGTGGCGACCTTGGCGGTCTATTTTTCGCCGGGAATTCAAACACAACCGCAGAACCTGACGGTGACGCAAGGTCAGAACGCTTCGTTCTCGGTCGTCGCGAGTGGCTCAGCCCCGTTCAGTTATCAGTGGAGTTTCGACGGCGCGGCCATATCAGGCGCCACCAATGAATCGCTGACGCTGACCAACGTTCAGACGGCTGAAGCCGGCAGCTACACGGTGGTGGTGACGAACCCGGTTGGAAGCGTGACCAGCCAGGTGGCGATGTTGACCGTGGATGTCCCTCCCTCGATTACGACCCAACCGCAGAGCCAATGGGTGATGCCGGGTCAGAACGTTTCGTTCTCCGTCGTGGCAAGCGGCACCGGGCCGTTCACGTATCAGTGGTTTTTTAACGGCTCAACGCTGGGGCGGGGGGCCAGGAGTGCAACTTTCACGGTCAACAACATTGGGTCGAATAGCCTCGGCAGTTATACGGTGGTGGTGAATAACAACTGGGGCTCGGCGACGAGCGCAGTGGCAACGCTGGCCTTCATGGTGCCGCCGGAGATCACGACGCAGCCGCAGAGCCTGACGGTCATAGTGGGCCAGAACGCGACCTTCAGCGCGATTGCAACCAGCACCGGGCCGCCGAGCTATCAATGGAGTCTCGACAGCACGGCAGTGTCCGACGAAACGAATGCCACGCTGTCGATCACCAATGCTCAGACAACCGACGCCGGCAGTTACGTTCTGGTGGTGACCAACAACGCCGGCTCGATCACCAGCGCTGTGGCGACCTTGACCGTCCTCGTTCCACCGGGTATTCAGACACAGCCCAATAATCTGACGGTGACGCAGGGTCAAATCGCTGCGTTCTCCGTCGTGGCGAACGGCTCGGCTCCATTCAGCTATCAATGGAGTCTCGACGGCACGGCAATGTCCGACGAAACCAATGCCACGCTGTCGATCACCAATGCTCAGACGACCGACGCCGGCAGCTACACGGTGGTGGTGACGACTCCCGCCGGAAGCGTGACCAGCCAGGTGGCAACCTTGACGGTCTATATTCCGCCGGGGATCACGACGCAGCCGCAGAGTCTGGCGGTCGCACAGAGCCAAAACGCTTCGTTCTCCGTCGTGGCGAACGGCTCGGCTCCATTCAGCTATCAATGGAATTTCGATGGCGCGGCCATGCCCGGCGACACCAATGCCATGTTGACCCTCACCAATGTTCAGACCAACCAGGCTGGCAGCTACACGGTGGTGGTAACCAACAATGCCGGGTCGATTACCAGCGCGGTGGCGATCCTGACCGTCATCGTTCCACCGGGTATTCAGACACAGCCCAATAGTCTGACGGTGACGCAGGGCCAAAACGCTTCGTTCTCCGTCGTGGCGAACGGTTCCGCTCCATTCAGCTATAAATGGAATTTCGATGGCGCGGTCATGCCCGGCGACACCAATGCCATGTTGACGCTCACCAATGTTCAGGCAACTCAAGCGGGCAGCTACACGGTGGTGGTAACCAACAATGCCGGGTCGATTACCAGCGCGGTGGCGACCTTGACAGTAACGATCCCCGTCGTCACTCTATCGCTCCCCTCTGCCGGGGGGTTGACTGCCAGCGGGTTCACCTTCCAGTTGTCCGCGCCAGTCGGAATCACGTACGTCGTTTTGGCTTCGAGCGACTTGCAGAGTTGGACACCGATCGCGACCAATGTCACGACAAACGGAGTCGTCGTTTTTACGGATCCTGCCGCCACAAACTTTGGCAGCCAGTTTTATCGGGCAGTGGTGCCGTAGAAGCACTGGCTTTTGAATCTCAGGGAATTGTTGCCAACTGCCGTGTTTGTCGCGGGCAATCCGATGGCCGCTGAAGATGATCAATCTGGAAAAACGGGCAAATGGCCATGCTTAGAACCACCAGTGTTCTTGATTTCCGTGGCTGACTCGTAGAAAGATAAAGATATGTCACGCAAGATCCAAATTTTCTTTTTCGGCCTTGTTATTCTCGTCCTTGGCAATCTGTGTGGATTGGCGCAAACAACGTGGACGCCGGAAGCGGCCAATGACTGGTACGCGCATCACCGATGGATGGTTGGTTGTAATTTCACGCCCAGCACGGCGATCAATGAATTGGAAATGTGGCAGGCCGATACGTTTGATCCGGCCACGATTGATCGCGAACTGGGCTGGGCCGAACAACTCGGTTTTACGAGTATCCGCGTTTTCTTGCAAAATTTGCTCTGGGACCAGGATTCAAAAGGTTTGCTCCAGCGCATGGATCGATTTCTCTCTATTGCGCATAAGCATCACATCGGCGTGGTATTTGTTTTGTTTGACTCCTGCTGGGACCCGCATCCGCACCTGGGAAAACAACCCGCTCCCAAGCCGTTCGTCCACAATTCCGGCTGGGTGCAAAGCCCGGGCCAACCGCTGCTGGAACATCCCGAAGAATTTGAAAGGCGGCTTAAGCCTTACGTCCAAGGCGTGGTGGGACATTTCCGCAACGACGCGCGGATTGACATGTGGGACGTCTTCAACGAACCGGACAACATGAATGACCCTGCTTATATCAAGGAGGAGCCGCTCGACAAAACGAATATGGCGCTCATCCTGTTGCGGGAGACATTCGATTGGGCGCGGGCCATGAAACAAACACAACCTTTGACCAGCGGCGTCTGGATGGGAAATTGGGGAAATCCGGAGGCGCTAACGCCGATGGAACGGTTGCAGTTGTCAGGTTCGGACGTCATTTCCTTTCACAATTACGGCCCGCTGGACGGATTGAAAGAGTGCGTGGAACATTTGCGCCGCTATGGCCGCCCCATTGTGTGCACGGAGTACATGGCGCGACCGGTCTGCAGCACATTCGATCCTAATTTGAAGTATTTGCATGATCAAAATGTGGGCGCTTACAACTGGGGATTTGTGTCCGGAAAAACCCAGACTATTTTCCCCTGGGATTCATGGAAGCAGTCCTACACGAGCGAACCGCCGGTTTGGTTTCACGATATTCTGCATTCGGATGGGACGCCGTACCGCCCCGAAGAGGTGGAATACATCCGCAGCGTGACGTTGCAAGCCGGAGCTAAGACGCAGTGAGCGCATAAAGCCGGGCTACGGTGTCTTATCGCGCAGAAGATTCAAGTAATGTTGCGCCAAAGCGTTTGCCGGGTCGCGGGCGGCGACCTTTGCAAATTCTTCCCGGGACCGGTTCCATTGTCCTTCCTGAAATAAGGCAATGCCCAGATTCAAACGGGCTTCGATGACGTCCGGCATGAGCAGAACCGCCTCCTGGAATTCGCGCGCAGCCGGAGCGGGCTGGTGTGATTTTCCAAGTTGTTCGCCAAACAAAAAATGGGCGCGTCCCGCCTCCCGGCGCAATGTGGCATCAAAAGGATCCAATTTCACCGCATCGCTGAAGTTCGTCGAGGCCGCCTCAAACCAATCGCGGCTCATGCAGAATCTGGCCAACGTCGCCAAGTCGTCAGCTTTGTGAATTCTGTTTTGGAGCCCTTTTTGATAACAGTTGGTCGCCTCATCTTTTCGACCTTCGCTTTCCAGAATTTGTCCCAAACCAAGCCAGGCCAGGCCAAAGCGCGGAGTAATGGCCAACGCCCGCCTGTATTCCTGCTCGGCCTCCGCATTCCGCCCGAGTTTAGTCAGCGACATGGCAAGGTTTTGCAACGGCCAAACATCCTGTGAGTTCAAATCGTAGGCGCGATGAAATGCGTTGGCGGCGTCGTCATATTTTTTCTCTTGAACAAAGGCCATTCCGAGCCGCGACCACGCTGCTTCGCTGCTGGGCAGGAGGTCCACTGCGCGGCGCGCCGCAGCCTCGGCTTCGGCATGATCGCCGGCAGTTTCTTCCAATTCAGCTTTGTGATCGCAAAGTTCAGCATCGTCCGGGGTGGCGCTCAGGGCAGATTGCACCGCCTGCAAGGCGCCCGCCAAGCTGGCATGTTCCTGCGCCTGGCGCGCCTGCTCGCTAATGTGTTGCATCTGTTCATTGTGATTGAGCTGAGTTGTGAATGGCGGATCGGTAAGTCGTCCGAGCATCTCTATCAATGCCGATTGCAGATCGCGATCCGTCCGGCCCAGGCGCTGGGCGCATGGCGCGGCAGTAGGCCAATTTGCGGCGGCCGCAGTCGCGCCCGGCGGCAGAAGTTTTTCGATCTGCCCGGCCAGCGTCCGCGCCAGAAGCCAATTGCCCTCGAAGGTCAAATGCACATGTTCGTAGAAAAATTCCCAGCCGGGCAGGCCGGTCGGCGAAGCGTCTGCGAACGATTGTTCGGCATCGGCCAGCAAAATCCTCTTTGTCTCCTGCCCGGCAGCAACCTTCCTCGTAATATCGTTCAGGCGGCTGTCGCAACGGAAACGCAAAGTGTCGAGGTCGCGGGCAGCGGTCAACGCTTTCCTCGCTCCGGGCGCGTCGCCGCTCGCCAAAAGGCAGCGGCCCAGGCGAAATTGGAGTTCCGCGCTTGAATCATCGAGTTGCGCGGCAGCATGGAATTGACCGATGGCCTCGGGAATTTTTCCCGCTGACTGGGCCTGGATACCAAGCTTCATGGCCTCGTCCCATTTGCTCTTGTCCGAGTCTGACATGCCGGCCCGATGTTCCGAACCAAAGGGCGCGCAATCCTTCAAATTGACAGCGACCGTGCTGACGACGACGCCTGCCCCGCTGTCGTGGCCAAGGCGGACCATGTCAGCCAGATTTTTTTCAAAATTTCTGTAAACGCCGCCCATGCGCGCATCGTCGGCGCGCACTTGCTGGTCAAGGAACATCTCCATGCCACCCCACTCGCTCTTGTCCGCCGGCGCCTTTTGCAACGCCTGGGCGGCCGCGTCGATCCATTGGCCAAGGCGGCTGCTTTTCAACGCCAGACTGCCGCGAATCAATGGCAGCGGCAAATTCTGCGAGCCAAAAACAGTCCCCGCCCCGAACGGCCCCACGACCTCGTTGTTGCCCATGTAAATGACCCAGATATCGCCGCCGGCGCGGGCGCAATCTCTTGCAATCGGCAGGATCACATGCGAATTGATGGCGGTCATCGCCGCGTTGACGACCTCGAATTTCATTCCCGGATAACGCAAGCTCAACATGGCCTGTAACATGCGCGGCAATCCGAAGGCGGGCTGTGGATCGCCAAAGGCCGCCGATTCGCCAAATACGAAAATGCGGATCGTGTCGCGCGGTTTGTCTTGAAGAATCGAGATCGCGTCCGGCGTCCGCGATTTGCGTTTGCCGAAGAACCGCCAGCCGAATTGATTGTTCTGCACGAAAGTCGGACGACCATCGTTGGCCGAAGAAAGCAGAAACGCAGTCGGATAGCCAAACCCCGCCAGACGCAGTGCCAGTTCGATGACACTCAGAACGATCACAGGGACCGCCGCCATCGCGAGCAACCGCATTAGCCAGAGTTTCCAACCCGAAAGGCGTTTCTCGGCGGGTGCAGCAGGCGGCACGCGACTCGAGGTTCCTTTTCGTTTTTTCATGAACTGCGCACGATAGATTACAGCACGCCGAAACCAAATAGAAATCAATTGCGAGGGCGAACGATGCCGCCGCTCTAGGTAATCGAATTCGTCCAAATCAAATCTCCACCATTGGCGCGAGTGCTCCACGGACCGCGGTCGTTCCATCGTTAGGCAAGGATTCGGGAGGTCCACTCCGGCTGGGGCGCGATACGGTTGTTGTACTTACTATGTCGCTTTCGCCTTATTGAATCCGCCTCTTTTGCGTGCCGAAAAACGCGTTGGTTGGAGAATGGCGCTGTGAAAAGGATTGGCATTGCGCAGCAAAGCCGGTTAGATTTCTAGCGTTATGCAAACAGTTGCTCTTGAAAAAGCCCAAGCCACACTCGCGGATTTGATCAAACAGGTCGCAGACGGCGAGGAGTTTACCATCACACAGAATGGGCAGCCCAAGGCCAAGCTTTCCGCCGTGCCCCCGCATCCTCGATTGCAGGCGCGTGCGGGAAGTTTGACAGGAGGAGTCTGGCTCGCGCCGGATTTTGACGCGCCGCTGGACGACTTCACCGATTACATGCGATGAAGTTGCTGCTCGACGCGCATGCATTGCTTTGGTTCATTAGCAACGATTCGCAATTGAGCACGGCCGCCCGCGCGAACATCGAAAATCCGGCGCATGAAAAACTCGTCAGCGCGGCCAGTCTTTGGGAAATCGCTTTGAAATTAAGTTTGGGGAAATTGAAATTGCCGCGTCCGTTCGATGAAGTTTTCCCGCGACAGCTTGAAGTCAACGGCTTTGAACTGCTCCCGATCTCCTGTGTGCAATTGAATCAACTAGCGGCGTTGCCGTTTCATCATCGTGATCCTTTTGACCGTTTGTTGATTGCCCAGGCGCTCGCCGATGACATGACCATTGTCACGCGCGACACGGCATTTTCACAATACCGGGTGAAAATTATGTGGTAATTGCCTTCGTCATCCGTCTTTTTAGGGCCGGGTGACACGG
>Ga0182024_10014306_pt1 | contig 15354 bp, 19 predicted proteins | sample P32metaG_FD_120480 | JGI IMG/M metagenome (GOLD analysis project Ga0182024, IMG submission 120480) | Permafrost microbial communities from Stordalen Mire, Sweden - P3-2 metaG (Illumina Assembly) | ecosystem: Environmental > Terrestrial > Soil > Wetlands > Permafrost | place: Sweden: Stordalen... | reverse complement strand
TGGCTCGCAACGCCGAAAAATGTGCCTGACCCCTTGATTAAGCGACACATGCGGACGGGATCTGGCTCATTTTTCGGCTCATTGCAGCCGGAATTGCCACCGATCGCAACGCCGAAAAATGTGCCTGACCCCTTAGATCGTCGAACACGCCCTAATACTGAGGCCCTCCGATGCTGAACGATCGAGCGCAAATCGAATGCATTCGCGGCTTGGCGCTGGCGCAGCTTGTCGAATTGCGAGCCAGCCCGAAACCGACTTACAAGATCGACGGCCAAACCGTTTCTTGGGAAAGCTATATCCGATCGCTCGAAGCGACCGTCGATTGGTGCGACAGGAAGCTAATCGGATTGGACCCGTTCGAAATTCGCTCGCAAGGGTACACGTAGCCGCCGCCCGAAAAAGAGGACAGGCACCGAGCCGCAACACACAGAATTACGACAGAACCGCCGATTGGCTCGGAGCCAGTCCCCTTTTTCACTCAAGGATATACCTGATGGCCGCTGGGCTTGACCCTCAATCCGACTTTGCGCAAGTGACCGACGGGCTCGAACCGGCGACATTGCGGCGCGTCGACGGCTCCGGTGCGATTGCGATAACGAGCGCGCTGCGGCGAGCCGTCACGACGCGCGAAGCGGCCGCGAGCGACGGAAAATACACGACGAGCGACGTTCATTGGCATTTGGCGGCGGCGGAATTGCCGGCGCCTCCGCGATTGGGCGACCAGATCATCGATGCAAGCAGCGAGTCCTGGACGATCCTCGAAACCCAGCTTGCGACGTGCGGTTCGCGTTGGAATTGCACGGCCCGAAACCTCGCGCTCGCCGGCGGCTTGAACACCTATGTCACGATCCTCCGCGAAGTCGCCACGAAGGGGCCAAGCGGTGCGGTCGAACCGACGTTCGTTCCGTACGCTTCCGGTGTGCAAGCGCGAATCCAAGAACTCTCCGCGACGCGCAACGAGCAACATGGCCGTCAGTCGGGCATCGTCAAAGCAAAGATCTACCTGGCTCAGCAAGTCCTGGTGGACAACGGCAATCGCATCCAAGCCGCCGACGGCACCCTGTATGAAGTAACCGGCTACGAACGCCCCGATTCGATCGCGAGCCTGTTCACGATCAACGCAATCCGTCGGTTGTGACGGCAAACGCGCGAAACCGCAAGCGAGCTGCAAACCGTCGCGGTGCCGTTTCCTCGTCCCTGGCCCCTAACCCCTGTCCCCTGACCCCTTCCTCATGTCCGCCGAACGCGCCATTCACGAGCATTGGTCCAGCTATCGGCCGCTGGTCGATCTGGTGCCGCCGGAGCGGATTTACACCGGCTTGCCGCCGATCCGCGCGGCCGACGAATCGCCGTTGCAATTCCCGTATGTCAGTCTTGCCGTGCAGGGCGAATCGCAAATCGAGCGGAGTTCGAGCGGCACATTGTTTTCGACCGAGACGGTGCGGTTCTCCGTGTTCAGCGCGAGTTACGAAGAGGCCCGGCGGATCGAATCAACGATTTGCCGTTATTTCAATCGTCGCGATTTTTCCTGGACCGGCGGCCGTGTGCTCGACATGCGGCCCGACAATCGCATCGAACGGGAAAGCGAAGACGACGGCGTGTGGATGGTCGCACGCGATTTTCATGTCCGAATTACCGACACTTCACGAAGGGTTTGCGTATGAGCACTTTGGCGAGCGAAATCAAGGCGTCGATCAATTGGCTGTTTCAGGAGCCGCTGGCCTTGACGACCGTGGGCGATGCCTCGCAATTGAGCTACGACGATCAATTGTCGAACGGTTCGGCTGCCGACCAGGCCGACACGATTTGGTCGGATCAACGCACGGTCGCCGCCAGCGGCCACGACGATCTCGATCTGACCAATCTGACACACACACTGTTCGGCTCGACGCTGACGATCGATCTGGCCAGCGTCAAAGCGATTTTGCTGGTGAATACTTCGACGACGACGAACGATCGGCTGCGATTGGATTCGTCGGTCGCGAACGCATGCACCGCGCCCTTCGGCGGCTCGGCGACTTCGCTCGTGGAAATCGGGGCCGACAGCGCGCTATTGCTTTCGAGCAAGAAGGATGGTTGGACGGTCGATTCGACGCACAAGATTCTCCGCGTCGCGAATCCGTCGGCGGATGCGATTACGTACAACATCGTGATTTTGGGAACGTCGTAAGGGGTCGTTGAAAAAGGGGAATGGCTCCGAGCGAATACCCCGCCTTGCAATTGGTTATTGGTTGCCGCGAGGTGCCTGTCCCCTTTTTCAACTAGCGGCTCGCCAGCGCCATTCAACAGGAACAAAATCGTGTCAACGCAACCCATTTCCGGCAAGAACGGCAAAGTGTTGATCGGCTCCGCGGCCGTGGCGGAGGTGACGAAGTGGATTTTCAACAAGGAATCCGTTTCCAGCCGCTACGCATCCAGTTCCACCGGCGGCTTCAAACGGAGCCTGTCGGGCGTCAAATCCGGCAGCGGCACGATTCAGTTCAAATTCGATCTGGACGCCGGCTCGCCGATCGTCGAAGGAACCGCGGCCACGCTTTTGCTTTATCTCGACGCGACGCATTTCTATTCGGTTCCAGCGCTGATCAAGACGTTCAAAGTCGAAGTGAATATCGACACCGGGGAAGTGATCGGCGGCGTGGCGGAGTTTGATACCGACGGGGCGTGGACCGAGCCCACTCTTCCGTAGGAAGAATTTCACCGCGAAGGGCGCGAAGAACGCGAAGGGGGGTGGGATTGTGGAGGGATTGCTTGAAATCGTGCCGGGCGATGTGAGTGTCGGGATTGGCGGGCGGGAATGGCGGATGGGTCCGTTGCGATTGGCCGATTACGCGGAGATCGAGCGGCGCGTATTGCAAGATCAGCGGTCGCTGCTTGTGAACGCTCGCGCGGATCGAGCAACTTGCGAAGAGTTGGATGCATGGCTGCGGAGTGATGAGGGAATCTTGTTTGAGATGTGGTTGCGAGTGCGATCGATGCTGCCAGAGACGACGCTTGCGAACGTGAGAGAATTGTTTTCCGGTTGCGTCGCGGAGGTCTCGAGCAAGATGGCGGCGGCCGCGCTGCGAACTGGAGAATATCCGCTTGGAAGCGCGTTGAGTTGCGAACGCGAATCGACGACCGAATGCAATCCGATCCCATGGCGCCGCATTTTCCGCAGCTTGATTCAATCCGGTCTGCGGCCCGAATCGGTTGGAACACTCTCGCCCGCTCAATTGCAGATCATCCTGTTGCGAACCGCGGATCGTGGTGAGACCGTTCTGCTAACGCCTCTTGAAGCAGAAGAACTGCGTCTTCACCGTTCTCGTCAACGGAATCAATGGATCGAGCAGCAATTGGCGGAGCCACACAGTCCGCAGAAACGCTTGCACCGAGGAATTGAAGTTCTGGCATCCATCGCTGAAACCCTGACGAACATCGACGAACAATCGCCGCCGCCAGTATCCGGCCAGCAAGACGCCGTATCCGAAGAACCAACGTTGCACCGCGCGATGCGCGACCTCGCAAACCTTATCGACGAACTCCTCGCCAAAAGTCTCCGACCCAACAACATCCTCCGCCCCGACACCCCGGCCTGCTTTGCCGACGGCCCTTAGCGTGTTGAAAAAGGGGACAGGCACCTCGCGGCGACGTCCATCCCACTGCAAACCGTCGCCGCGCTCGGAGCCAGTCCCCTTTTTCAACGCCCGTCTTTCCTAGTCCCTAGCCCCTAGTCCCCAGCCCCTTCCCCCCCATGCCCACCGATTTCGAGGAACTCGAAGGCTCGCCGCGAATCGCCCTCTCGCGGCGCGACATGACCGGCGTGCGGATTTTCAAAATCAATTGGGCCGATTGGCCGGCGTTCGTCGGCGAGCTGTGGGGATATTGGATCGCGGTCGGCGATCAAATCTCGTACATGCCGACGGCCAGTTTTTATGGCTTGCCCGGTATGTGGCCGAGCGATATCCAAATCGATCCGTTCCAGCCCGACAGTCCGCTCGAATCGCCGATCAGCCTGGCGGGCGTGCAGGTCAACTACAACGACGCGCGGGTTACGGTCACCTACAAGCCGTTCCCGCTGGCCGACAGCCGGATGCCGCGCGTGCCAAACGGCACGTTTCTGGTCGCCACGGGCGAAGTCGGCGCGCAGTCGATGTCGCTCCCCGGGCGGACTTGGAAATGGCCCGACAGCACGATCGTCGAAGACGATTTCAGCCCGGGCATCTTGATTCCCGAGGAAACGATCAATCTCTCGTGGCGCTGGGTGCCGCAGCCGCCCTGGTCGGCGATGCGCGAGGCTCGCGGCTGCGTGAACAACGCGTCGTTCATGGGCTACGACGCCGAGCAGGTGCTGTTCATCGGGGCGAATTGGGAACGCGAGTTTCAAGTGAACGACACGCCGTTGTGGCGCGTCGATTACAAGTTTCAAGTGAAGACAGTTCCCTCGACGCTCGATCCGGGCACGGTGTTCGGCCACAACTATTTCTATCGCCGCGACGCCGGCGCGGGGAACGACAATTGGCAGCGAATCGTGTCGGTGCAAACCGGCGCCGCGCCGTTTCAATCGGCCGATCTGTCGCAACTTTTTGAATTCGGGAGTTGAACGGCGATGCCGCGACACGTTCATCCGGGCGATCCGATCACGGCAGGCTGGGCCAACGCCGTGTCGAGCGAGCTGCGCCGCGCGGCACGGATCACGGCCGCGTATCCGCTGCAAATCACCGCCGGCGCCTTCGGAATCAATATCGCGCTGGCCGGCGACAGTGGGTTCGATCTGGTGGAGTTGATCGACACCGTTCATGCCAACGACATCGACAAGACAGCCACGCTATTCAGTTTCGATTCGACCGAGACCGATCCTTGGATCAAATCGCTCGACGGCAGTGCGAGCCCGATCGCGCTCGCGCACGTCGCCGACGCGCAGCAGTCGCTCTACCTGGCGGGCGAGCGGCATCTGACGTTTTGGCATCCGGCCGCCGGCCAGCGGATTCCGATTCCGGGCGTCCAATGGCATTTCGGCAAGCTCAACGAAACGCTTTCCGCCGGCGGCTCGGCCACGGTCGAGGTGTGGCAAGTCAATTCGGGAAGCGGCGATCACGAGGATTCGACGTTCAGCGTCACGGCTTACGACTGGCTGCTTTCCTCGGGCGACAGTCTGGCCAGCGACACGCCGGTGATGATTATTCAGCATCTGCAATCGAAGCGTTGGTACGTGTTCGCGGCCAATTGCGGTTCTTGAGTATACGGCTGGGGTCTGGCTCATTTTTCGGCCGTCGCGAAAAGAATTGCCGTCGACGTTGATGCCGAATAATGTGCCTGACCCCTTGTCTCACTAACAGGCTGCAAAATGGCCGGACGGCTCAGTCGATTTTCTCCGTCGTGCAACTGCTGCGGCTGCTGCACTTACACCGGCGATTTGACTGTCACGTTCAGCGGCTGCGATTTGCTCGACGGGATGACGCGCACGCTCTTTTGGACCGGCACAAGCTGGCTATCGAGCGTTGAAATGGCGGACGGCGGATTCGAATGCAATTGCGGCGAAGAGGATATCGACGGAATTCAAATCGCCCTTTCCTGCACCGACGGAACCTGGACGGCGACGATCAAAGACTTGTTCTGCATCAGCCTGACCACGTTCACGATCGAAAGCGCTTCCTGCGGGCCCGTCCAAGTCGTGGCGTCGGCCACGATCGAGACCGAGGGGGACGGCTGTTGCGGCACGACGACTCCCACCATCAAGCTCACGTTCACGGAGTAGGCTGGAGGCTTGAGGCTACAGGCTTGAGGGACGAAGAATGACGATCGCACCTTGCGATCTCTGCCCGATTGGTTCGCTATGTGCTCGGCACAACATCGTCAAGCATGCGCACCTGCGGCTGCTCTGCGAGACACGCGAGGATTATCGGGCGATGTGGGACAAACAATCGGCACACTCATCCGTGGCACCGTCGCTTGTGCGGCGCATCGGCAATTTCACGAAGGCCGCTATCGCCCATGCGGTGCGCGGGCTGCCGACGGCGGACGAAGCGACGATCGACGCCCGGCTTGAAATCTGCCAAACGTGTCCGCTATTCGACGGCTTGGTTTGTCGCCATGCGAAATGCGGCTGCCGCATCAACCGCGAGAAGGCGTTTCTCAACAAGCTGGCTTGGGCCGATCAAAGCTGCCCGCTCGGAAAATGGCCGGCGATTCTTCCCCCCGAATCCAAAAGTTAGCAGACGAAGTTGAGAAACCACGGATAGCACGGATGACACGGATAAATGATGAAAGAGAGGTTACGTCCGATGTCTTCAGCATTTTATCCGTTTGATCCGTGTCATCCGTGATTCATGAATTGTGTTAAGGGTCGCTCACCAGTGCGCGGCGGTAGAGCAGGTCGATGAAGCTAGTCAGCAAATCGGCTTCGCTGGTTTCCAGCAGCAGCGCGACTTGCCGCTGCACGGCCCGGCGGCGATTGATCGCTTGCGCCACGGCGATCGCGCCGTCACGGGTCAATGGGCCTCCGTGGCCGAAGCGGCTGTAGAGGTCGTCGAACTCCGCCTCGGTCCAACCGTGAAACAATTCGTGCTGCACTTCGACGACTTCGTCCACAAGCGGATTCGTGCGGCGATCGAACAGGCGGTGAACCAAAAGCGACGGATCTTGAAACAGCTCATCGACCGGCACGTCCAATCCCCGCGCAAGCCGCTGTAGCGTTCGGCCATGCGGCCGGCTTTCAGCGCGCAGCAAGGACTTAAGTGTTCGCAAGTTGAGTCCGCTGCGCCGGGCAAGTTCTTCCAGCGTAAGACCCTGGCGCGCCATCAAGCGGCGGAGATTCCTGGCGTAGTCGGCGGCGCGGCCCGTGGCTTCAAAACACGAATGGGGCATTTTCATATCGAGTTCGGCTGCTCGAAATTGGGCCAATAAGGTTGACAGCTATGTGTTCAAATGTATACTATCCATCGCCGAGCCGTCAAGCGGCGGACGGCGCGCGGAGCGTACCGCAACTTTCGCCGGAAATCGCGGAGAAACGACGATGAACTCGAAACGCCGGGAGCCGCGATTGCTGTTTCGCATCTGGGTCGTTCGTTACGAGCAATGGCGGCCCGGTGCTTGGGACGAATTGCCGCCCCGCGCCGTCGCCGTGGAAGCGGCCGAGGCGGCTCCTCTCTCGGCCCCCGAAGCCGCTCGCTTCATCGAAGGTTTCAACGGCACGATGCTCACGCGCCGCTGCCGACTCTGGGCAATCGCCGTGCCCGTGACGATCCGCTACGAAGGCGACCTCCGCGCCGGCCAAACCGTCTGCCGCGCGAGCACCGAGCTGTTGGAGTGCAACCGGCGCGGCGCCTGACCGGGATTGTTCATAGCAGCCTGAAGCGCTAGCGAAGGACGGTGCCGCGAGGCGTCCACCAGCGGAATTCCTTCGCTAGCGCGTCAGGCTTGTTAACACGCGGCTAACCGTTCGCGACCGCAGGCGCCGAGGATTTGGCGGCCGGCGGCGGATTGCTGGAAAGGTCGATGGGCAGGCAGACGCCCATGATTTTGCCTTCGACCACCATCGCCTGGCGGACGAAGCCCTGGAAGTGGCAGAGAATCACCGCTCCGCGGCGAACCTTGAGCCGCTGGACAACCACCACCAGCCGATCGCCGGGCACGACGGCCCCGCGAAACCGCACCTCTTCCAGGCCGCCCAATCCGACGACCGGGCAGCCCAAGAGGTTGTATTTTTGGGCGAAGTAGCTGGAGAGTTGGGCCGCCGCTTCGCACATCACCACGCCCGGCATCAGCGGGATGCCCGGCATGTGGCCGCGGACCCAAAAATCCTCGTTCGTGACATCTTTATAGCCGGCGCAGATGGCTCGTTCGGGATCGGCATAGACGACGGCCGAAAGCTGTTCCATTTCGAAACGTTGGAGGTTGTAGCGACGGATTTCTTCCGCGTCGGCGATGACGTGATCCGGGTCGTACTCGGAGAAGTCGAGGATCAGATCTTTCGCGGCCACAGGCAATCTCCCTGCACGAAACTCCCGGCGTCCGCACGATGCAACCGGCCTCCGCAGCCGATTGGCTAATCGATTCACACGCCACCGTCCGGTCAATAGCGGATCGAGGTTCACAACGCCACTTTCTCGGCGCTATGACCCACCAGGGCAATGGTTTAGGTACGAATGTCCTTGCGTTTGAGGCGGCGGGCCTTGCTGTTGGCGGGACGCCGGCCGTGGTTGGCTTTTTTGAGGACGCGGTGGGGCTTGGCCATGGTTCGAGCATTCTCCTCGCGCAGTCGCGGTGGGAAGGAAATGGTATGGAAAGTGCGAAAGTCCGATTGTGAAGCCCCTAAGCTACCATCCGCGGGACGGCTTGGGAAGTTGTCTCGCGGCAAGGGGAGAAGCACCGATCTTCCGCATTTTATTTGCCCGCGGAGAGCAAAACCTTCTTACCTGTCGCGGCCGATTGGCGGGCGGCGTCGAGAATCTCCGTCACGATGATATTGGTCGCCAGCGACGACGGCCCGTCGGGCTTGATCTCGCCCGCGATCACCGCTCGCAGATAGGAAATGGAATCGTCGTAGGGAGCCTTCGCCGCCGCGACCGTGGCTTGCTCCGACGTCGGGCCCTTGCCGCGCAAAATCAAATCCGTCTTGCGAACCGTGAGAATCGATCCGGTCTGGCCGTAGATTTCGAGGTCCTTGCGGCCGTAGGGCCAGTTCCAAGATGCTTGCAAGATGACTTGTGCTTTCGGATATGTCAGGATGATCGTGGCTTCGTCATCGACGCGCGGATAGATGTCGGGCTTGATCCGCTGCGTCACGGCGGTCACCGAGTCGGGCCGGGCGCCGTCGAGCAGCCAGGTGGCCAAATCGGCGCCGTAGCAGCCGAAGTCGAACAGGGCACCGCCGCCGTTCAATTTGGGATCGGTGAGCCAGCCCAAGAACTCGGGGCTCGCGCCGATTTCCTTCGGGCCGGAATGGCCGTCGTGCGCGACGATCTTGCGAATCTCGCCGATCGTTCCGCGATGAACCCGATCGAAAATGTCTCGCGTCGTGGGATACCAAGTGGTTTCGTAATTGACCAGCACATGAATCTTGCCGGCGATGGCCGCTCGCTCGATCGCCCGCGCGTCGTCAACGCTCACCGCCAGCGGCTTCTCCATCATGACATGAATGCCGCGACGGGCGCAAGCCTCCACGACGACGCGATGGTCGAATGTGTTCGTATACGTCAGCACGGCCGTCGGATGGACTTTTTCCAGCATGTCGTCGAGCCGGGTGAACAGCAGGCTGCGCTCGAATCCGTAGCGATCAGCGTAGCGCGCCGCCAGTTTTTCGTCGGGCTCGAAAATGCCGACGATCTGGATATCCGCTCGATGTAGATTCGATCCAAAGAATCCGCCCGCGTGGTCATGCACGAGCCCGACGATGGCGACCCGCAGCGGCGCGGCCGCCGTTGGATTCTCGCCGAATGATTGCCGAACAGACCCACAGAATGCCGCGGCCACGAATACCGTTGCCATCATCGCGCGAACAAGATACCGCATCAAGAGCCTCCCAAGATGTTGGCGTGGCAGCGCGCACCGTAGCGGAATTTGCCAAAATTCCGATGCGTGCAACAATGCGCCGATCCGAATTTTCGCAAATTCGGCTACACGCTGGAGCGCCCATCCGAATTTTGGCAAATCCGGCTACGTTCCGATCACGATGCACCGCGGAATTACGCCGCTTTCTTGTGGTGCTCGGGCCCCATGATCGCGATTGCTTCGGCCATGCCGCCGGGCGCTTCGATTGCCACTTCCTCGCCGGGCACCAGATCGTTGAGCGAGGCCAGCTTGACTTTCTCGCCACCGACGAAAGCGACCCGAGTGTTGGCGCCGATTTGAAATGTCTTGGTCACCGGCTGCGCAGCGACCGCGGCGGCGCCGGCCGCGGCCTGGCCTTTCTTGTGGTGATGCGGCATTGCCACGGTGATCGAATTGTTGTTGACCGAAACGATCCGGCCCCGCAGGCCGTGCCGATGACTCGCGGTTTGCGTTCCCGTCGATGGTCCTTTGCACGCCGACGCCGAGCCGGCCATCGAAAGCGAACCGATCGTCAACCCCGCCGCGATCAACCCGGCCAAACAGAATTGCGCACGCATGATAATTACCTCCCCGCGTTTCTAGTTCCCCCAGCACGATATTCTAAATCTCCCGATTTCGAGATGCAAGCATTTTGCCTTGGAAAAATCCGCCGTTTCCTGGACATCGGCCGAAACGCACTATTACAATGGCGACGGCTATGAGTTGGGATCGGTCCCAGGCTCAGTCCCACCAAAAATCTCAATCCAGAAGTGAACACCCGATGAATCCCATCGATCGGTCCGCCGGCTCGCGTCGTGAGTTTCTCAAGAACAGTGGAAAAGTGGCCGCCGCGACGGCTCTGGCCGGCGCGATCGTGCCGCGCGTCCATGCGGCGGAAGACAACACGATCCAGCTCGCGCTGATCGGCTGCGGCGGGCGCGGCACCGGCGCCGCCGGCGACGCCCTGTCGGTCAAGAATGGCCCGATCAAGTTGGTGGCCATGGCCGATGTCTTCGACAATAAGATGAAAGGGAGCCATGAGACGCTGAAGAACAAATTCGGCGAGCGCGGCGACGTACCCGACGATCATCGATTCCTCGGATTCGACGCCTACAAGAATGCGATGGACTGCCTGAAGCCGGGCGATATCGCGATCTTCGCCACGCCGCTGGCGTTCCGCTGGGTCCATTTCACCTACGCCATCGAGAAGGGACTGAACGTCTTCATGGAAAAGCCGTTGACGGCGGATGGGCCGACGTCGCGCAAGATGTTCAAGCTCGCCGAAGACGCGGCCGCGAAGAACCTCAAAGTCGGCGTCGGATTGATGTCGCGACACAGCCGGGCGATGCAACAACTGGCCGACCGCATCCACGGCGGCGAAATCGGCGAGATCATTCTCATGCGGGGCTATCGGATGGATGGGCCCGTCGGTTCGATGCGCTCGCTGCCGAAGCCCCCCGGCCAGTCCGAAGTGGAATTCCAAATCCGACGATTCCACAGCTTCCTGTGGGCCAGCGGCGGATGTTTCAGCGATTTCAATATCCACATCATCGACCATAGCTGTTGGATGAAAAACGCCTGGCCGGTGCAAGCCCAGGCGGTCGGCGGCCGGCATTATCGCGGCGACTACATCGATCAGAACTTCGATATCTACGGCGTCGAATACACGTTCGCCGACAACACCCGGATGATGATGGATGGCCGCTGCATCGACGGCTGCTCGGACATCTACAACAGCTTCGCGCACGGCACGAAGGGCACGGCGATGATCTCGCACAACAACGACGTCGGCACGCCGTCGGCCACGTACAAGGGCCTCGGTTCGTCGCAGGCCGATTTGATCTGGGAATCCAAGGACCAGACAAGTCCCTATCAGAACGAATGGGACGACCTGGTCGAAGCCGTCCGCGAGAACAAGCCCTACAACGAAGTGAAGCGTGGAGTCGAAGCCAGCCTGGTCACGTCGATGGGCCGAATGGCCGCTCACACCGGGCGAATCGTCACCTACGATCAGATTCTCAACTCGAAGCACGAATTCGCCCCACTGGTCGACAAGCTCACGATGGACGGCCCCGCGCCGGTCATGCCCGGCGCGAACGGCAAATACCCCGTCCCGCAACCCGGCATCGTGACGGATCAGGAGTATCGGGTGTAGGGAACGCCCTCCGCGGCGTTCCGTTCAATCCCACCACCAACGTTCGCCGGGCGGGAGATTTGCAACGTCGTCGTGAAGTTTGCCGAGCTTGCCGTCCTTGTCCGGCAACAGTCGGTCCGGCTCCAGCGCCTTTGCCGGATGAATCGACACGCCGCCGCCGGCCACCGCCACGAACCGGCTGCCACGCCAATTGGCGTTGACCGCACAGGCGACTTCCTTCGGCGCGGGCTCGGTTTCAATGGCTAGGCTCTGCTCGCTTCCGAAAGTTGTCATCTTCCAGCCTGCTTTGTCGGCCATGCCTTGCTGCTGGATAAACGCGGCGGCGACCAGCAAGTCGATCGAATTGCGCAGCTCCGCAAACACCGGCGACCGCTGCGCAAGCTCGGGAAATTTTTTCGTGAAGCTGCGTGCGAAAGTTTCGCTCGCGCCGTTTGCACCATTGGTCGTTGAGGCGGTCTTCAATTCGCCGTCGGCGGCGATGAGCTTCGCCTCGGTGAGAAGTTGAACTCCGTCGCCAACCAATTCCATCGCCTGCCGATCGGCGCTCACTCGCACGCAATCGTAGTTCGGCGTGAACCACCATCGCTGCAAGATTCCCTGGCGGCCCCCCGCGCCGATCAAATCGAAGTAACTGGAAATCCTCGTCGGCGGTTGTTCCAGCCCGATGCCGATCAGTTTCATTCGATAGTCGGCCTCGACCAACATCTCGGCACAATGCGTTTGCGGCGAGATGCCGAACACGCGGATCGGCGCCGTGCCGAGCGCCGTGCGCAGCCCGTCGGCGATCCGCTGCCCCGTTTCCGCGCGGCTGTTTTCCGGCACGACGCGCGGAATCGTTTTCTGAAACGCTTGAAGCTGGGTCATCGCTTCTGGGGTCGGGTCGATGGTGCAACCGATGAACAGCGTCGGCCGTCCGCTGGGCGGAAACGCCCGCAAGGCCACGACCAAATCGTCCAACCGCAAGGCGGGCCGGCCGCTGGTCAATCCGCAAACCCGCCCCGACAAATCCGCGGCGAACCCTTCGGCCGGCCCGGCGATCACGATGTCGTGCGTTTGCGGCAGATAGAAGACATACTGCACCCGCTGCAACCCCGCGAGGTACGTCATTGCCTGCTCGGGCCTCTTGCCGTCCAAGATCGCCCGCCGCACCGCCGCTTCCAGTCGCACCAACGAGACTTTGCGGAGCGGACCGCGGGCTTGCAAATTGGCGGCCAACTGCATCTTTGCCGCCTGCACCTGGGCCGCGCGAAGTTGCCCTGTGGGATCCTCGAACGTCTTGAGCGACAAAACGCCTTCGGCGCTAATGGCGACGCCGAACGTGGGAAGTTGGACCGTGGTGGCCGCGTCCGGCTGCGCCACCGCTCGCTGGGCGCGCGCCGATGCCGTCAGTGCAACCAGCATCGAGATAAGTAGGGCTCGCAGTCTCATCCGACATCGCCGCTATGGATATTGGATTAGGCTAAACGTCGAATGCGGGGCGAGTCGGGCGGCGCCTTTTAGACCGAGAAGCTCGATCACGAAAGCGCAGCCTGCGACTTTGGCGCCCGCTTGTTCCACCAGCCGGCAGCAGGCTTGCATGGTGCCGCCGGTCGCGAGCAGATCGTCGACGAGCAAAACGTTTTGCCCGGGGGCGACGCCGTCGATGTGCATCTCCAACGTATCGGTGCCGTATTCCAATTCGTAGCGGAATGCGTGTTTGTCGAACGGCAGTTTGCCCGGCTTGCGGACCGGCACGAATCCGACGCCCAGTTCCAAAGCCAGCGGAGCCGCGAACAAGAACCCGCGGGCCTCGGCGGCGGCGACGACGTGGATGCCGGCGCCGCGATAATGCTCGGCGAATTGAGCGATCGTTTCGCGAAACGCCTCGGCGCATGCCAACAGCGGCGTGATATCGCGAAACAAAATGCCCGGCTTGGGGAAGTCGGGAATGGCGCGGATGTAGTCGGTGAGACGAAGCCCGCTGGACGTGGCTGACATGCGGCACCTCGAGGAATTCGGAAGCTGGCGGCTGGCGCGGTCAAGTATAGCCGCCAGTCGAAAAAGGGGACAGGCACCTCGCGGCAATGCAACAAATGCGGCAATATCGTCCAGTCGCTCGGAGCCAGTCCCTTTTTTCAACAGGCTGACGGTCAGAGGAATGTCCGACGGCGAGCGGACGACGCGCCGGCGATGCGCGCTCCCAGCAAGCGAGCCGCCGGCCGCTAATCGACATCCAATTGTTCCACGAAATCCGCCAGCTCCTTTTGCAATTTTGCATCTTGGGCGGCCAGGGCCCTGAGTTGCTCGCGATTCTTGGCGATCAAATCTTCTTGCTGGCCGAACATCGTCACGTAGCGCTTGAACAAATCCGACGACTTATCGAGTTGCTGCATGTTCTGTCGAATTCTCGCCTGCTCGGAGCCGACTTCGGTGATCTGCGATTGAGCTTGAGCGTGCTGCGTTGCCAGCTCGTTTCGCGCAGCTAGTCGCTTCTCCAATTCCGCCAGCGCGGCCTTGACTTTCGGCGACGTGACCGCGGAGTTGCGATATTCGATGAGAGCCGTCGCGTCGACGATCACGCCGAGGCGAATTTGCTGCTGCAGCTTTCGTTCCTCCTCGATGGTCAGAATCTCCGTCTTGTGCTCCGGCACGTCGAGGGCAAAGCGATAGGATTCGCGAGATTGCTCCGCCCGGTTCTTGGTCGAAACGAGCGTCCAGGCCGAATCGATCGGCTGCTCGATCAACACCTGTTTGGCTCGATCGCCTGAATTCTTCACGGTATATTTCCGCCGACGGTTAACCTTGGTTGTCGCATGAAGGACGCCGTGGACGAGTCTTACCAGCGTAAGTTCTTCCACGGGTGAATCGAAGGCGCTGGTCGCTTCGATATTCAAATCGAGCGCGTAGCTGATGAGCCGGCTGGCGCCCGGCGCGATGTCTTCAATCTGGGCGTCGCCGGCATATTCGCCGCCATCGAAGACGGTGATCGGTCCCTGCATCAAGTGGAGCTTGGTCGTATTACGCAACCACAGCCCGGCCAGCGGATGCTTCGATTGCACCTGCGGATCGTAGATCGACACACGCTGGCCTTTGATCGGCTCGTTGACGATCGGCAAGAGCGCCGATTGGGAATGGGCGAGCGTGACGGGAGTGCCGATCGCATAGCGGAACTGTTCGCCCACTTCGTCGGCTTTGGCCACGGAGGCGACTCCCTTCTTCAAGTCGAGCGGTTCCCTGACCGGTTTCCCATCCACGACGGGGACTACACTGGTCACAAACGGCTCCCGCGAACCGCCTCCCACCCCGCCTCCGCCAAATCCACCTTGGCCCATGCCGCCCATGCCCATGCCGCTATTAGTGCCCTGCATTCCGCCCAAGCCGCCGCCGGTTTGGAACGGGTTCTTGTTGAGTCGCACCGGCTTTCCGCCGATCCGCGTCCTGCCGGGCAGTGCCATCGCGGGTGCATACCGGAGTCCCCAATCGGACAGCAATCCGAGCAAGTTGATAACTGCATCGCCGAGTGGGACAGAGATCGTGTATTCGACGTGCTTGATCTTTCCACTGAGATCAGTGCGCACGATGATTCCATCCTTCTCTAATTCGTGCAATTGCTGAACTAGGACCTTCTTACTGGCGCACGGAATCAGCCTTCGCAGTTGGCCCAAGCGAACCGGGCCGTCCAGCATGGTGGCAAGGATCGGGATTTTCCATTT
>Ga0182024_10014305_pt1 | contig 15354 bp, 12 predicted proteins | sample P32metaG_FD_120480 | JGI IMG/M metagenome (GOLD analysis project Ga0182024, IMG submission 120480) | Permafrost microbial communities from Stordalen Mire, Sweden - P3-2 metaG (Illumina Assembly) | ecosystem: Environmental > Terrestrial > Soil > Wetlands > Permafrost | place: Sweden: Stordalen... | reverse complement strand
GCCGCCGCGGCGATAGTAAGCCGGCCAGGAAAAGACGGCAGATCGGCAGCCGCCTCGTGCCTCAGCGGCGATGGCGCTCGCCGCGGAAATAGGCCGGGCGGGCTTGCTGGACCGGGCGGCTCGATGAATTGACGCGCGTTTCGCTGAAAATCCGCGACGCCGGCTTGAGTTCTTCGAGAAAAATCGGCCGGGCGAAATAATAGCCCTGCGCATAGCGGATTTTGGTGGCGGCCTGCAGATAGGCGAGTTCCTCGAAGGATTCGATACCCTCCGCGATCACGGTCATGCCGAGCGCCTCGCTGAGCGATTCGATCGCCCGCAATATGCCCTGGCTGCGCGGGCGCTTGTGAATGTCGACAATGAAGGAGCGGTCGATCTTGATTTCGTCGGCGGTGATGTCGGCCAGCGCCGACAATGACGAATAGCCGATGCCGAAATCGTCGATCGAAATGCCGACGCCGAGCTTGCGGAAGATCGGCAGGATTTCGCTCTGGAAATGGGTCTTGGCGATGAAGGCGTCTTCGGTCACCTCGATCATGAAGCGCTCGGGGTAGCCGGTCGCCTCGAGCGCCTGGGCGAGCGAGCGCATGAATTCCGGGTTGCCGGCCTGTTTCGCCGCGACGTTCATGCTGATGCTGGTGTCCGCGCCGAACGTGTCGTTGATGAGGTCGATCGACTTCACGATCTCGGCCAGCACCAGATGGGTCAGCTCGTCGATCAGCCCAAGCTCCACCGCGAGATTGATGAACGTGCCGGGAGCCTGGATGACGCCTTCGTCGTCGCGCAGCCGGACCAGGGCCTCGATGCCCTTGATCGCCTCGGTCCTGATGTCGACCTTGGTCTGGAAGGCGCAGCAGAAGCGTTTTTCCAGGATGGCCTGCCGCAGCGATTGCTCGACCTTCATCCGCGCCAGCGCTTCACGCTCCATGCCGGCGTCGAAGAAGGCCGCCGCACCCTTGCCGCCGCTCTTGACGCGATACATCGCAATATCGGCGTTCTGACGCAACTGCTCGTAGCTGCGGCCGTGTTCGGGATAAAGGCTGACCCCGATCGACGTCGACGCGAAGATTTCCGATCCATCGATGAAGAACGGCGCCTTCAGCCGTTGCAGCGTGAAGTCGATATATTCCGCCACCTGCTGTTCGCCCTCGATCGGATGCAGCAGAAGCAGGAATTCGTCGCCGCTGATCCGCGACAGCATGTCGGATTCGCGCCAGTCCAGTCCGAGACGCTTCGCGATCTCGACCAGCAGCGCGTCGCCCGCCGCATGGCCGTAATAGTCGTTGATGTGCTTGAAATTGTCGATGTCGAGAAAGGCCAGCGCGAAGCTCGACGGCGTGTCGCCGTGCTGCAGCAGCGTGTTGGCGCGATGCTCGATCACCCGCCGGGTCGGCAGGTCGGTCAGTTCGTCATAATAGGCCGAGCGGAACAACTGGTCTTCGAAGGCCTTTTGGGCGCTGATGTCGGCAGAACTCGACAGCAGCAGGTCGCGCTCGGCGATGCGGACCGGCCGATGGGTGGTGAGAAACGCCTGCTTGCCTTGGCCGCGGGCGATGCATTCTTCGGTAATGGCGGTCTGGCCGGCGCGGAGCAATTCGAGCCCGGTCGCACGCCGCCGGTCGAGTTCCTGCGATGGCGCCAGCGCCTGCTGCGCGGCAGCCATCCGCAATTGCGCGGCGGCGGCGTCGTTCATCAGCAGGAAGCGGCCTTGCTCGTCCTGGACCGTGACGCCGTGGGGCAGCATCCTGAATACGTCGTTGAGGAGGCCCGGCTCGGTATCGGCAACGATCTCGGGTTCGCCTTCGATCGCGGTGTGCAGGAAGAGATGACGGTTTTGCATGGAGACCGACTGTGTCGAACTCCCTTGTAGTTTTGGTTAAGACGGTACCCCGAAAACGACGCGACCCCGTCGGCCGCGCGTTCTCAATCGGCGTTGCCTTGATCGTCATTAACAGACGGTCAACGCCCGACCATACCCCTCACCGCAGACATCGCTGCGAGGCGACCTAGCTGCCGGGCAGGCGGCATTGCATCGTGCAGTGAACGCCGGTCTTGAGGAACGAGATCTCGGTCTTGCCATCGAACGGCAGCAGCGCCGATTTCAAGAGCTTGGTGCCGAAGCCTGCTTGCCCGATCGCGCCGACGACCGGACCTTCGGTTTCGTCCCACACGATATTGAGGCGGCCGTCCGAGACCGTCCACGACACCTGCAATAGCCCACGCGCGGACGAAAACGCGCCGTATTTTCCGGCGTTGGTGGCAAGTTCGTGGAACATCAGGGCGAGGCTGACAGCCAGTTTGGCGGGCAGGAACAGCGGGTCGCCGTTCAAGGTAAATCGGACATGCCCGTATGGCCCGAGTTCGGACAGCAGCAGATCCTTGATGTCGCAGCCGCTGCCGTCAACCCTTGCGATCAGATCGTCGGCCGCCGACAGCGCCCGGAGCCGCTGGTCGATGCCGGCCCAGATTTTCGGCTGGTCCTGCAGCACCTGATGCAGAACGGCATGAATGGTCGATAATTTGTTTTTCAGGCGGTGCTGCAATTCGTCGACCAGGAGCCTGCGGTATTGTTCCTCCTCGATCAGGCGCTTTGAGATCTGGCGCTGCTGGGCCGCGACCGAGCGATAATGCTCGACGCCCCAGATCATCAGACCGCACACCAGCAGATAGATCGCCGCCAGCGCCAGTCGGGCAAAATCGGCCGACATGTCGCTGAAATTGACGGTCACCCCCAATGCGCCCCCGGCCAGGGCCGTCGCAATCCCGATCCGGAAGCCGCCAAACGCCGTGGCAAAGAACACGGCCGGGATATAGGGCGTGAAAAATACGTCGGGCCGAATCAGCGAAAGGCCCCACCGGGCTGCCGTCGACAAAGCGACGCAGCATGCCACAAATCCAATGACAAATAGCCGTGATGGTTGAGATATTCCTTGCCAGCCGCGCCGAAACTCGTCGATCAATTTGGCCATGCGTTACATTAACCGATCAGCAAATCCGATACAGGGCCGAGCATAAAGCAAAAACCGCGACCGGAGTCGGCAAAGCATGCGTTTCGGCATCACGCCTTCCATGTCAGACAGCAAGCATGGCTTGCGTTGCGCCGGCAAGCCCGGGAATATAGAGACAGGATGGTCTGAACAGGGGGGCGCGACATGGGACGGCTCGACGGCAAGGTTGCGGTGATCACCGGTGCGACCAGCGGCATCGGGCTGCGGACCGCGGAAGTTTTCGTCGCCGAAGGGGCGAAGATCGTCATCGCCGGCCGCCGCGTGCCGGAGGGCGAGGCGCTGGCGAAAAGACTCGGCGCCCATTGCATCTTTCGCCAGACCGACGTCACGGTCGAAGAGCAGATGCGCGCCCTGATCGGCGAGGCCGTGGAGAAGTTCGGTGGCCTCGATTGCCTGTTCAACAATGCCGGCGGCCCGGCACAGACCGGCGGCATCGAAGGCCTCGAGGTGGCGCGCTTCGACGCCGCGATGGCGACGCTGCTGCGCAGCGTGATGCTCGGCATGAAGCATGCCGCCCCCCATATGCGCCGCCAGGGCGCCGGCAGCATCATCAACAATGGCAGTATCGCCGGACGACTCGCCGGCTTCTCGTCGTCGGTGGTCTATGGCGCGGCCAAGGCTGCCGTCATTCACCTCACCAAATGCGTAGCGATGGAACTCGGCGAGGCCGGCATCCGCGTCAACAGCATTTCGCCCGGCGCGATCGCCACCGGTATCTTCGGCAAGGCGCTCGGCCTTTCGGTCGAGGCGGCGGAAAAGACACCCGATGTGATGCGCGAGGTCTACAAGAGCGCGCAGCCAATACCACGCGCCGGACTGCCCGAGGATATCGCGCAGGCGGCGGTATTTCTCGCCAGCGACGAATCCAGCTTCATCAACGGCCACGATCTGGTGGTCGACGGCGCCATCACCGGCGGCCGCAACTGGACTCAGCAGCAGCAGGGCTATGTCGCGCTGCGCAAGGCGTTCGATCAAGGTGCCGGATAGTCGCGTCGGGAGGCATCGATGGTCACAACCTGGACTATGTCGCCGGTGCGGGCTGAATTCCGGCCGTTCTGTTTGGCAGTGGTCGGCGGTCTCGCCTGTGCCCTGCTGATCGGGAAGGCCTTGCCGGTCACGATGGACGCCATCGAGAATGTGGTCGCGCCGCTATGTGCGGTCGGCGATTCCGCGGGATCCACACTTGATACCGTCGAGCCGATCGCCTCCTATGCGCTGCCGAACGTGCCGGGCAAGCGTGTAACCATCGTGCGCGTATTCTATGGTCCGGGCGGATTTACCCGCGCACATCGCCATGCCGGTTCGGTCACCGCGTACATCACCAAGGGCGAAATCCGCTCGCAGCTTGGCGGCGGTCCCGTCGAGACGTTCAAGGTGGGGCAATCGTTTTTTGAGCCGCCGGGCGCGACGCATCTGATCTCGGCGAACGCCAGCAATACCGAACCTGCGGAACTGATCGCGGTATTCGTCGCCGACGAAGGCGCACAGCTCACCACGTTCATCGAATAGCCGCGCGCGTCACCGGCCATGACGGTATCCGCAACAAGTCCGCGATCTATTGGCTCCATTCAAGTCAGACTCTGAGCGCGCCCGTGCGCGCGCCTCAGAGCGGCGACAGCATCACGCGCAATCCGTCGCGCGGTTTCGGGATCGGCCACATCTGCCAGTCCGGCGTGATGCCCGGCTGCAGCGTGACGCTGAGATTCTGCAGGAAATGCCGCGCAAAGCACTTCGCCTGCATATAGGCGAAGTGCAGCCCGAGGCACATATGCGCGCCGCCGCCGAACGGCACGAAGGCGAAGCGGTGGCGGGTGCGCTGTGCCTCGTCGCTGAACCGCATCGGATCGAAGGTCTCGGGATCGGGCCAGATTTCCGGCATATGATGGGTGAACAGCGGGTTGATGCCGACCATGGTGCCGGCCGGGATCGCGTAGCCCTTGAAGCTGAAATCGCGGGTCGCGCGCCGCGGAATCGAGGGCACCGGCGGCTTCATCCGCATGGTCTCCTTGAAGGCCATTTCCGTCAGCGGCATGGCCGCGAGATTGTCCAGGGTGGTCGGCTCGCCGGCGGCGACCCCCAGCGCGGTCACCTCGTTGCGCAACCGGTCCTGCCAGTGCGGATTGGCGGCGAGCGCCGCCACGAACGAGGTCAGCGACGAGGTCAGGGTGTCGTGCGCGGCCATCATCAGAAAGCTCATATGGTCGACGATGTCCTCGGTCGACAGCAGCGCCCCGTCCTCGTGGGTTGCCCGGCATAGCTGCGAGAACAGGTCCTGGCCCTGCTTGCCGCGGCGGATCGGAATCTGCTCCGAGAAATAGGCGACGATACGCTTGCGGCCCTTGACCCCGCGCGCCATCTGGGTGCCGGGCCAGGGCTGGCGGATCGGCGCAATCGATGCCGCTACCATGTCGACAAAGGCGCGGGTGATCGCGTCGACCTCGGGACCGATGTCGGCGCCGAGAAAGGAAGTCGCGGCGAGATCGAGGGTAAGCTGCTTCATCGCGGGATAGAACAGCATCGGCCCCGGCCGCGCCTTCCATCGCGCGACCCGCGCCGCAATGCCGGCATCGAGCTGGGCAAGATAGGATTTCATCGGGTCGGACTTGAAGGCGACTGAAAGCGCGCGGCGATGCAGGCGATGCTCCTCGAAATCGAGCAGCATCAGGCCGCGCGGGAACAGCAGGCCCAGGATCGGACCCCAGCCATGGGTCGAGGAGAATAGCTTGCTCTGGTCGAACAGCAGGAGTTCGTTGGCCTCCGGGCCGAGCACGCTGATGCTGGTCTCGCCGAGCACACGGCTGCGGTAGATCAGGCCATGTTTCGCGGCCATCCGCTCGACTTCGCCCTTGGGATCGGCGAGCACCGCCAGCGTCCGGCCGATCACCGGCCAACCCTCGTCGCCCGGGATGTGCGCCAGCAGGTTCCGGTTCGGCGGGGTCAGAATGGCCGCCGCGGCGGGGGCCACACTTTGCATCGACATGGCAGTTGCTCCGGTTAGCCATTTTACCCGCCGGCGACCTCAATGTCGCGAACTTTACGCCTTTCGCTTCGCGGCTTCCATCTGCAGGTCGGGTGCATTCACCGTCGGGATCGCGACCCGGCCGGGGCCGGTGAGGGGAAGCGCCGCAGCGGCCTTCTCGTTTTCCATGATTTTCGCCATCACCGCCTGGCCCGCGCGCTCGAACACCGCGCGGTTCTCGATCACGAATTTCTGCGACTGGCGCAGGCTCCTGGTATAGCCGTTGATCTCCGGAATCACATAGCGCGCCACCATGTCCCAGCTGCGCCGGGTGTTTTCCGGGTTGGCCCAGTCATGCACAAAGCCGACAATGGTGCCGACGCCGCCGCTGACGTCGATCAGGCTCTTGATGGTGTTGACGAGATCGTCGGGGGTACCAATGGTCGACGCGGCGTTTTCGCCGCCGGCGGTTTTCTCCACGGCGTCCTCGGGCGAGGTGAATGGCTGCAAGCCTGGCCGCTGCAGGGTGCCGACATTGTATTCATTGTGCCACCGCATCAGTCCGGCACCGGCTTCGCGCTGCGCCTGTTCGCGGGTCTCGGCAATGTGCCAGCTCAGCAGCACGCGCCAGTCGGATCGGCTTACCGTGGTGCCGTGCTTTCTGGCGGCATCCTCGGCAAAACCCCATTGTGTCGGCAACGCCATCAGGCCCTGGGTCGACATCGAGCCGAGCGAAATGATACCGATGCCGTATTTGCCGGCCAGCGTCATGCCGGAAGGCGAAATCTGCGACGCCACCACAAAAGGCATCTCCTCCTGCAGCGGAAGGATCTGCAGCGCGGCGTCGTTCATGGTGAACCAGTCACTTTTCGCCGTGACCCGCTCGCCCTTGAACAGCCGGCGAATGATCGCAATCGCCTCGTCCTGACGGTCGCGCTGCGTCATCGGGTCGATCCCGAGCGTATGCGCGTCAGAGGCAAGCGCGCCCGGGCCGGAGCCGAAGATGGCGCGGCCTCCCGTCATATGGTCGAGCTGCACCATGCGCTGCGCGACGTTGAAGGGATGGTGATAGGGCAGCGAGATCACGCCGGTGCCGAGCCTGATGCGCTTGGTGCGCTCGCCGGCGGCGGCCAGAAACATCTCCGGCGAGGCGATCATCTCCCAGCCGGAGGAATGATGCTCGCCGCACCAGAACTCGTCGTAGCCGAGCGCGTCGATCTGCGCGACAAAGTCGAGATCGCGGCGGAATTGCAGCATCGGATGCTCGCCGATCGGGTGATGTGGGGCGAGGAAGGCTCCGAATTTGAGGCGCGCCATGGGATGTTCTCTCCGGACTTTGTTGTTGGCTTGTTGTTCCTGGGTCGGTCGGCCCAAATTAGGGGGTGCGGAGTCTCAAGGCAATCGCCGAAGACCCCTGCAGCGGCATGGTTGTGGTGCAGACCACGGGGGCTGCCATGTCCGGAATGATTCCCTGCGCCTCGCCGTGCGTGCTTGGCTTCGCGCTGATCTCGCGGTGGTGCGGTCTGGCGCGAAGCGAAGCAATCCATCCCCCTCGTCATTCCGGGGGCGCGCTTCTTGGCGCGAACCCGGAATCCTTAACCACGAACGTTGATGCTGCGCGAAGCTGGGGCCGCCGTGCCGTTGACAACAGGCATCGGTGGTTATGGGTCCCCGCCTTCGCGGGGACGACGAAAGGCGTGATTTGCCCGACGGGCAAATCAGCGAGAGAGCTGTCTAGCTCAGGTTGTAAAGATATTCCGCTTCGCCTTTCGCCCAAATCACTTCCATAAGCCCGCCGTCTTGCGCTCTCACAGAGGGGCGGGGCGCGAGGGGAGCGAGCCGAAATTCTCGCCTCGGTCGCATTTCTGACATGGATGCGGCGCGCGGCCGGATGACAGCGTTGGCCGGTGTTTCCCACAGAGGACTGACAGTACACGGCCCTTTTATTTTGCAGTGCAGCAACTATCTGCTCTAGATGGAGTTATGAAAACTGCCATCGCGATGGAGCTGCCGGTGTCCCTTGCCAAGAATGTCGAATTCCTGCGACGTCTGCCAAAGCTGAACGGGTTCAACGGTTTCGGTGGTTACCGATCGATGTTGGAGCCGGGCCGGCAGAGTCCCATCGTTGAAGTCACCGACTTCGGATCGAATCCTGGTGGCTTGCGAATGTTCTCCTACATACCAGAGCACCTGCAGCGCGGCCGTGGTCTTGTTGTCGTTTTGCATGGCTGCGGTCAGACCGCCGCTGCCTACGATTTAGGCGCCGGATGGTCCACGCTGGCGAAGCATTATGGCTTCGCGTTGCTGATGCCGCAGCAGCAGCCGTCAAACAACGCCAATACGTGCTTCAACTGGTTCAATCCGGATGACACTGCGCGCGACCACGGCGAGGCCCGCTCGATTCGGCAGATGATCGCGCGCATGGTTCGCGACCACAAGATCGATCCGCATCGCATTTTTGTCACCGGACTTTCGGCCGGCGGCGCCATGACGTCGGTCATGCTCGCCACCTATCCCGAGGTGTTCGCAGGCGGCGCCGTGATCGCCGGATTGCCGTTCGGCGTTGCCAGCAATGTGCGCGAAGCGCTCAATGGAATGCTGCAATCGCCATCCCGCCCGGCCGGCGAACTGGGCGATCTGGTACGCCATGCCTCACATCACAAGGGGCCCTGGCCGAAGCTTTCGGTCTGGCACGGCAGTGCCGACCGCACGGTCAATCCCGCCAACGCCGACGAGATCGTCAAGCAGTGGCTCGACGTGCACCGGCTGCCGTTGGCTCCGATGTCGGAGGGCATTGTCGATGGCTATCCGCATCGGGTCTGGTGGAACGCAGACGGCGAGACCATTGTCGAATCCTATACCATCACCGACATGGCGCACGGCACCCCGCTCGGCATGGCCGACAATGACGAGCGCTACGGCGAGCAGGGCGCCTTTCTGATCGAGGCGGGAATTTCCTCGTCCTATCACATTGCGAGTTTCTTCGGCCTGACCGAAGCGATAGGCCAGCGCAAGGAAGCCGTAAAGCAAGCGTCGGACGCGGTTCCGCAGCCTGCTCCAGCGCCGGCGCGGACGCCGGATCTCGCCGCCGCACTGCAGCCGCTGACGACCTTGAATCGTCCGTCCAAGCCGGCGCGACCTGCACCGCGTCCCAGGATCGACGTCGGGGCGGTGATCACGCGGGCGCTCACCGCAGCCGGCCTGATGAAGTAAAGCGTGGCGCCGGCGCTGCAGCTGCATCGCACCGACGGCAGTGATGGTTAACGGCGGCCGCTGCGCCGCAGCCGCGTTTTTGTTCCACTCACCACGAAATAAATTTGAACCAAATGCCCGGTCGGGCGTTTGGTGGAATTGTGACAGGCGGTTAAGTTCCGGCTGCTCGTTTGGCCTCGACCGGCCGGGTGTATCTGTTCTGAATGTTGACCATCAACAAATCGGCTTCTGCGGATTTCCTCGCCGGCGGCGGGGAGATGGGCGCACTGACCCGGACATATGACTGGTCGGCAAGTCCGCTTGGGCCGCCGGAGTCGTGGCCGCAGAGCCTGCGTACGGCGATCCGGATCCTGCTCAACACCAATCACCCGATGTTCATCTGGTGGGGCGAAGAACTCATCCAGTTCTACAACGACGCCTATTGCAAGACCATGGGACCCGAGCGCCACCCGAGCGCGCTCGGTCAGCGCGGGCAGGAATGCTGGGCTGAGATCTGGGACGTTGTCGGACCCCAGATCGAGCAGGTGATGCGCGGCGGCGGCGCGACCTGGCACGAGAACCAGCTTATTCCGGTCACCCGCCATGGCAGGCTCGAACAGGTCTACTGGACCTACGGTTACAGCCCGATCGACGAGGACGACGGCGTTGGCGGCGTGCTCGTCGTCTGCCGTGATGTGACCCAGGATTATCTGGCCGCCGCGGCGCTGCGGGATCGCGAAGCCGAACTGGCCCGCGTCCAGCAAGTCGGCCGCATCGGCGGACTCGAGGTCGATCTGCGGACCGGCTTCCGCAACCGCCGATCGCCGGAGTATCTGCTGATCCACGGGCTGCCGCCCGAGGCCGCCAACGAGTCGCATGAGGACTGGGTGCGGCGTGTCCATCCCGAGGATCGCGAAGCCACCGAAAAAAAATTCCGCGAGGCCGTCGCGGGCAAGGTGCGCGACTACACCGTGCAATACCGGATCATTCGTCCAAGCGATGGTGAGACGCGCTGGATATCCGTCCGCTCCACAATCGAGCGCGATGAAAATGGCAGGGCGATCCGCCTGGTCGGGGCCCATACCGACGTCACCGAGCAGGTGGCGGCGGACCAGGCGCTGCGGCAGAGTGAAGAGCGCTTCCGCAAGCTCGCGGATCAGCTCGCCGAGTTGAACGCGACGCTGGCGCAGCGCGTCGAGGAGAAAACCCGGGAGCGCGACCGGATCTGGAACGTGTCGCAGGATCTGCTGCTGGTCGCGGATCGCGCCGGCATCTGGCGCACCGTCAATCCGGCATGGACCCGCACTCTCGGCTGGAGCGAGGCCGAATTGCTTGGCCGCACCTCGCAATGGCTGGAACATCCCGACGACGGCGGACTGACGCGGAGCCAGGTCAGGAAGCTTGGCGAAGTCGACACCACCGTCCGATTCGAAAGCCGCTTCCGGCACAAGGACGGAACCTATCGCTGGCTGTCCTGGACCGGCGTTGCCGACCGGCAGCATATCTATGCGGTCGCCCGCGACGTCACCGCGGAGAAGGCCGCGGCCGAACGGCTCAAGGCCACCGAAGAGGCCTTGCTGCAGTCCCAGAAAATGGAGGCGGTGGGGCAGCTCACCGGCGGCATTGCCCACGATTTCAACAATCTGCTGACGGGAATCGTCGGATCGCTCGATCTGCTGCAGACTCGCCTCAACCAGGGCCGCACCGAAAATGTCGGGCGCTATATCGACGCGGCGATGACATCCGCCAACCGCGCCGCCGCGCTCACCCATCGCCTGCTGGCCTTCGCGCGTCGCCAGCCACTGATTCCGAAAAGCGTCGATGCCAACCAGCTCGTGGTGTCGCTGGAAGATTTGCTGCGCCGGACCATCGGCGAGGCCATCGATCTTGCGATCGTGGTGTCGGATGACCTCTGGAACACGCTTTGCGATCCCAATCAGCTGGAGAGCGCGCTGCTCAATCTCGCCATCAATGCGCGCGACGCCATGCCCGATGGCGGCAAGCTCACCATCTCGACCGCGAACGCGCGGCTCGACGGCGTCAGCGCCGATACCCCGGCGCTGGCGCCGGGCGACTATATCTGCGTCGCCGTCACCGACACCGGCACCGGCATGAGCGCCGAGGTGGCGGCGCGCGCCTTCGATCCGTTCTTTACCACCAAGCCGATCGGGCAGGGCACCGGGCTCGGGCTCTCGATGATCTATGGATTTGCGCGGCAGTCGAACGGCCACGCCACCATCGACAGCAAACCGGGCCAGGGGACATCGGTCAGGCTTTATCTGCCGCGCCATCACAGCGGCGCGGTTGCCGGGCCGGCATCGGCCGCCGCCACAGCCGAGCGTTCCGCAACCGGCGAGACCGTGCTGGTGGTCGAGGACGAGCCGGTGGTGCGCGCGGTCATCCTGGAGATGCTGGTTGAGCAGGGCTATCGGACGCTCGAGGCCGTCGACGGCCCGTCGGGCCTGCGAATCCTGCAGGGCAATGAGCAGATCGACCTTTTGGTCACCGACGTCGGCTTGCCCGGTATCAACGGCCGCCAGCTCGCCGACCAGGCCCGGGAGACCCGGCCCGGCCTGAAGATCCTGTTCGTCACCGGTTATGCCGAGAGCGTTGCGATCGCCGACGGCTTTCTGCAGCCCGGCATGGAAATGATCACCAAGCCGTTCGACCTCGACAATCTGTCGCGGCGGGTCCGCGCCATGGTCTCGAATTGACCCGCTTTCCCCGGCGACGATCCGGCCTCGGGTCAGATGATCTCATAGGCGAAAAACAGCGTGATGGCCGTGATGCCGATAAGCCCGGCGAGAAAGCATTGATCGGCCACGATCTCGCAGCGCGCGCTCAGTTGCGCACGGTCGCGATGGCGCATTGAGATATAGGACGCAATGGCGCTGGCGAGAAACAGCAGCGACGCCAGCGCGGCGTATTCATCGACCCGGCTCGGGCCGATATGCACCTCCGCCAGCTTGACCAGCCCGATCAGGGTCGCGCAGACGCCGATCATGGTGCCCGAACTCGGCAGGATATGTTTGGAGAGTGTGCGCTCCTCACTGCTGCGGTTGGTCTCTTGGCTCATGGCGCGCCGAAACTACATCGCGCCGGTGAGAAACGGATTGGTCATCCGCTCCTGACCGATGCTGGAGCCCGCGCCATGGCCGCAGATGAAGCCGACATCATCGCCGAGCGGCAGGAGCTTTTCGGTGATCGACCTGATCAGCGTGGCATGACTGCCGCCGGGCAGATCGGTGCGTCCGACCGAGCCGTTGAACAGGACGTCACCGACATGGGCAAAACGCAATTCCTTGCTGAAAAACACCACGCTGCCCGGCGAATGGCCGGGGCAATGCAGGATGTCGAAGCTGAGCTTGCCGACCGAAACCTGGTCGCCTTCGCTGAGCCAGCGATCCGGCGTGAAATTGCGCACGCCGGTCATGCCGAAACGGGCACCGCTTGCGACCACATTGTCGAGCAAATGCCTGTCGTCGACATGCGGGCCCTCGATCGCCACTTTGAGCGCATCGCGCAACTCGGCGGCGCCGCCGACATGATCGATATGGCCATGGGTCAGCCAGATTTTCTCGACAGTGACATTGGACTGCTTGATCGCGGCCTGGATCTTGGCAACGTCGCCGCCGGGGTCGATCACGACCGCCTTTTTGGTGGCTTCGCACCAGATCAAGGTGCAATTCTGCTCGAACAGCGTCACCGGGATGATGACGGCGCCGGCCTTCGCCCTGGTTTCGGTTTCATTTGTCATCGCCGCACAATGCCGATTTTTGGCGGCTCGCCAAGCAGAAATTGCACCATTGGCGCAGCTGTGATGGGCGGCCCGTCACACCGGCTTCGTCAAAACTCCGTTGATTGAACCCGCCCGCAGTTCCAGCGTTTACCCCGCGCAACACGATATTCTGAGGTTGGCTTCAAAGATGGATCGGCGCGGTGAATCCTGGTGGCGAGACGGCATCTTCTACCAAATCTATCCGCGCTCGTTTCAGGATGGCAATGCCGACGGGGTTGGCGATCTCGCCGGCATCGTCAGCCGGCTGCCATATTTGCAGGCGCTCGGAATCGACGCGATCTGGCTGTCGCCGATCTTTCCCTCCCCGATGGCCGATTTCGGATACGACATTGCCGATTACGACGGCATCGATCCGCTGTTCGGCACCATGGAAGACTTCGACGCGCTGGTGAGCGTCGCGCATGGCAGCGGTCTCAAGATTATCCTTGATCTCGTACCGAACCATACCTCAGACCAGCATCCCTGGTTCGCTGCAAGCCGCAGCTCGCGCGAGAATGACAAACGCGATTGGTACATCTGGCGCGATCCCGGTCCGGACGGTGGGCCGCCAAACAACTGGCTGTCGGAATTCGGCGGCAGCGCCTGGCAGCATGATGCGGCGACCGGACAATATTATTATCACGCCTTTCTCGCCCAGCAGCCCGATTTGAACTGGCGCAACCCCGCGGTGCGCGAGGCGATCTACCAGGTCATGCGGTTCTGGCTTGGCAAGGGCGTCGACGGTTTTCGGGTCGACGTGATCTGGCACCTGATCAAGGACGCCCAGTTTCGCGACAATCCGCCCAATCCTCATTTTCACGAGGGCCGGCCGCCGCATGAAAGGATCCTGACGCGCTACTCCACCGACCAGCCCGAGGTACATGACGTGATCGCCGAGATGCGGCGGGTGACCGATGAATTCGAGTCCCGCGTCCTGATCGGAGAAATCTACCTGCCGATCCAGCGCCTGGTCGCCTATTACGGCAACGATCTCAAGGGCGCGCAGATGCCGTTCAACTTCGCGCTGCTGTCGACGCTGTGGAGCGCACGCTCGATCGAGCAGATCGTTGCCGATTATGAAGCCGCCTTGCCTGCGGGGGCGTGGCCGAGCTGGGTGCTCGGCAACCACGATCGTCCGCGGGTTGCGAGCCGGGTGGGGCGGGATCAGGCGCGCGTCGCGGCGATGCTGCTGCTGACCTTGCGCGGAACGCCGACGCTCTATTACGGCGACGAGATCGGCATGCACCAGGTGCCTATTGCGCCCGATCAGGTGCGCGATCCCTTTGAGAAGAACGTTCCGGGAATCGGGGTTGGGCGCGACGGCTGCCGGACGCCGATGCAATGGGATGCGACGGCCAACGCCGGCTTCTCGACATCGCCGCCATGGCTGCCGGTGCCGGACGATTTCCGGCACGAAAATGTCGTCAATCTCGACGCCGACACGCAATCCATCCTCAGCCTCTACAAGGCGTTGATCCGGCTCAGAAAGGCCATGCCACAGCTGGTGTCGGGCGATTACGTGCCGATCGCGGCGCAGGGCGATCTGTTGCTCTATCAGCGAGGTGGCGACGGCAGCGCGGTGGTCGTGGCGCTGAATCTTGGGGCCGAACCCGCTTCCGTCACGTCCGACGCGATCGGCCATGGCCGCGAAATCCTGCTCTCGACCTTGCTCGATCGGCAGCGCGAGCGCATCGAGGGCGCGCTGGACCTGCGCGGCAATGAGGGCGTCATTGTCGGCGTGCCGGACGATCAGGCCGGGTGAGCTCGGTTGCCCGACACACTGGTGTCGATGTCGCTGCGCTTCAACAGGTAGTCCAAACCGCCGACGCGATACCAGCGGCCGCCATAGGCTTCGAGCAGGAGCCTATGGCGGCCACGCTGGTCGGTGCGGCTGTGGTCCTCGCTCAAGAGATTGACCAGCAAGCTGCCCGCTTCGCCGGGAAGCCCAGCCGAGAACGCCATCTCCCGCGGCTTGTCGCCGAGATTGTGGACGAACAACACCGAATTGTTGCGCCAGTCATAGCGAACGATCAGGACGGCCGGGTCGCGCGTGGCAATCACCTTGAAGTCGCCCCAGCCGATCTCCGGAACTTCCTTGCGCATCCGGATGATGCGTTCGGTCCAGTTCAGCATCGAGTTGGGGTCGCGGCGCTGCTTGGCGACGTTGACATGCTCGAAACCGTAGGGGGCCCTTGTCGATGACCGGCGAACAGGGCCGGTCGCTTTCGGTAAAGCCGGCATGGGGCTCGGTCGACCATTGCATCGGGGTGCGGGTGCAATTGCGTTCGGGCAGGTCGAGATTGTCGCCCATCCCGATTTCGTCGCCATAGCGGATCACCGGCGTTCCCGGCAGCGTGCGCATCAGGCTGTAGGCGAGTTCGAGCCGCCGGCGGTCGCCGCCCAGCATCGGGGCAAGG
>Ga0182024_10014304_pt1 | contig 15355 bp, 12 predicted proteins | sample P32metaG_FD_120480 | JGI IMG/M metagenome (GOLD analysis project Ga0182024, IMG submission 120480) | Permafrost microbial communities from Stordalen Mire, Sweden - P3-2 metaG (Illumina Assembly) | ecosystem: Environmental > Terrestrial > Soil > Wetlands > Permafrost | place: Sweden: Stordalen... | reverse complement strand
GAGTACGGGCGTCCGTACCGGTTCGGCCTGGAAGCGGGCTCGAAGCCGGAGCTGCTGGCGGTGCTGGCCATCGCCGATAACGACACCCCGATCATCTGCAACGGGTTTAAAGACGACGAGTACATCGAGATGGTGATGCTCGCGAGCAAGATTGGCCGGCGCATTATTCCGGTGGTCGAGAAATACACCGAGCTCGATCTGATCCTGAAACATTCCGCAAGGGTGGGCGTGCGGCCGGTGATCGGGTTGCGGATCAAGCTGGCGAGCCGCGGATCGGGACGATGGAAATCGTCGGGAGGCTACCGGTCGAAATTCGGTCTGACCGTGACGGAAGCGCTGCGCGCGCTCGAGCAAATGAAAGCGGCTGGCATGGAGGATTGCCTGCAGCTTCTGCATTTCCATCTGGGCAGCCAGATCACCAATATCCGGCAGATCAAAGCGGCGGTGATGGAAGCCGGGCGAGTGTACGTGGAATTGAAACGCGCCGGTGCCGGGCTGACGTATATGGACGTGGGCGGCGGCTTGGGGATCGATTACGACGGGTCGCAGACGGATTTCGAATCGAGCGTGAATTACACGCTGCAGGAATACGCCAACGACGTTGTTTATCACATCCAGAGCGTGTGCGATGAAGCGGAAGTTCCGCATCCGACCATCGTTTCCGAGAGCGGACGCGCGGTGGCCGCGTACCACAGCGTGCTGGTGTTCAACGTTCTCGGCGTAACCGGATTTGGCGACGCCGAAACCACGCCGGATATTCCGGAGGACGTGGAGCAGCCGCTAATCGATCTAAAAGAAACGCTGCGCGGGCTGAGCACCAAGAATCTGCTGGAGAGTTTTCATGACGCGCAGCAGGCGCTCGATTCGGCGCTGAACCTTTTCAGCCTGGGATATCTGCCGCTGCAGCAAAGAAGCTGGGCGGAGAGCATCTACTGGGTGATCAGCCGGCGAATTCAGAAACTGGCGAAAGAGCTGGATTATTATCCGGAGGAACTGGAAGGGCTGGATAGTCTGCTTTCGGATACGTATTTCTGCAATTTTTCGTTGTTTCAGAGTCTGCCGGACAGTTGGGCGGTGAAACAGCTTTTTCCGATCATGCCGATTCACCGGCTGAATGAGGAGCCGTTCCGGCACGGCATCCTGGGCGATATTTCCTGCGATTCGGACGGCAAGGTGGATCAATTCATCGATCGCCGCGACGTGAAGAAAACGCTGCCGCTGCATGCCTATAACGGCGATCCGTATTTTCTGGGCACGTTTCTGGTGGGCGCGTATCAGGAAATCCTGGGCGACCTGCACAACCTGTTTGGCGACACCAACGCGGTGCACGTCAGCCTGGACGATAAAAATGCCGTGGTGCTCGAAGCGGTGATTCAGGGCGACACGGTGCGCGAAGTGCTCGATTACGTGCAGTTCCAGTCGAAAGCGCTGCTCGATCAGTTCCGCAAGGACGTCGAGGGAGCGGTGCGGGAAGGCCGGATCGGATACGAAGAATCCGGCCTGCTGCTGCGGTTCTATGAAGACGGCCTCAACGGGTACACCTACCTGGAACAGTAAGATTAGCGCCGCCGGCGCAGTAACGCCAGGGCCCCTACGCCGGTTCCGAGCAACCAGATCGTCGACGGTTCCGGAGTCTGGGCCAGGGCAAAGCCCGAGGAATTGTCCGGATAGTAGTTATCGGCGACCACGAACGTGATGGTCGGGTCGACGACCGAGAGTCCTGAAAACCCCAGCGATCCCAGAGTGGTTGAAGCAAGCGACAGGGTCGACGGCGGGTTGACGCTATTTCCCAGTCCGTTTCCGGCGTTGGGTGTGAAAATCTGAACCGTCCCGGCGCCGGAAATTTCCAGCAGCAGCGAGCCGTAATCCCAGATTCCGGTGGTGCCGTTGAAGGTGCCCGAGAAAGTGGAATCGCCCCCGATGCCGGTGGTTCCCGCGGTGATCACCACGCCCGCGCCGTTGGTGCAATAAGCCGGACCCGATTGGAGGCAAGACGTGCCGGTCTCGGTGAAAGCGAGGGTATCGCTAGCGGTAAGCGTACCCGAATAAGTGAACGAGACTCCGGAAGTGCTGATTGCGGGCAGGTCTAAGGTGCCGCTGGGAAACAAGATCGGGTTGCCGAAACAAACCGCCGCGGCGGCGACAAATAACACAAAACAGTAACGACGCATATTTCCTCCGTGGCACTACTATACTCCTGTGAATTTAACGCGGCAACGGTTTCCGGCTGCGTATAATCGTTAAGTTCATGCGACTCATCGCCATCCTCATCGGTTCCCTATGCTTTGGCGCGCTGCCCCCACCACCCGCGTTCACGCTGCCAGACGATATCGTGCCCAAGAAAAACATCGTGGATCTAACGATTGACCCTTCGAAAGCTACGTTCGAAGGACAGGTGCAGATCGAAATCGAGTTGAAAAAATCGACACAAACGATCTGGCTGGAGGCGAAGGACCTCACGCCATCGGAAGCTTCGGTGGGCGGAAAAAAAGCGCACGCCGAAGTTGCGGGAGAGGAATTTATCGGACTCGAACTGGAATCGCCGATGGGGCCGGGACGCACCACGATTTCGATTCGTTATCAGGGCAAGCTCGATGACAAATCGGTAGTCGGACCGTATCGAAAAAAGGTCGGCGACGACTGGTATGTGTTCACCACGTTCACGCCTATCGATGCGCGGCGCGCGTTTCCGTGTTTCGACGAGCCGCGTTTCAAGACGCCGTGGGGGATGACCATTCACGTTCCGGACAGCGACAAAGCGTTCGCCAACGGCCGCGAACTGCGAGAAAACGCGGAAGCGGACGGAATGAAGGCGATTCATTTCTCGACCACCGAGCCGCTGCCGGCTGAAGTGGTGGCCTTCGCGGTCGGACCATTCGATGTATTCGACGGCGCGAAAGCGGGACGCGGCACGCCGATTCGCGCGATTACTCCAAAAGGCTTGGGGTCCGAAGGAAAGGCGGCGGCGCAGGCGACAGTCGACGTGCTGCCTCGATTGGAAGCTTACACCGGCGTTCCGTATCCATTCGGCAAGCTGGATCATGTCGCGCTGCCGGAGGGCGCGTTCGGCGCGGTGGAAAATCCGGGGCTGATCACCTATCGACAAAAAGGTTTGCTGGCCGGCCCGGGCGAGGACACGCCGGACAAGATTCGTGCGATCCGGTCGGTGGAATCGCACGAGATCGCGCACCAATGGTTCGGAGACATGGTTACGCAAGCGACGTGGGATGATGTCTGGCTCAGCGAGGGTTTCGCGACGTGGCTTTCCGCGAAAATCATGGATCAGTTCCAGACGCCGGAGCGAAAACATCTGGCCGCGGTCGCCGCACGCGACCGGATCATGATCACCGACGATTCGCCGCGCACGCGGCCGGTGCGCATCCCGATGAACAGCCGCGAGGATACGCGCGGGGTTTACAGCCAGATAGTTTATCAGAAAGGCGCGGCGATTCTGCTGATGCTCGAAGGCTGGCTGGGCGAGGATAAAGTTCAAACCGGGCTGCGCGGCTATTTGAAGAAACATGCGTTCGCCAGCGCGACAACCGTCGAGCTCGAATCGGCCTTGCGTGGCGCGGCGGCAACTGACCCCGCGCCGGTGATGGATTCGTTTCTCAATCAGACCGGTATTCCGGTGGTCCGTGGAAGCGTGCGCTGCGACGGAGCCAAGCCACGAGTCGAGATCGAGCAAACGAACGCCACGCATACCTGGAATGTTCCGGTCTGCTGGCGAACGGACGGCGCCGCGAGTTGTACGGTGATGGACGCGGCACGGCGCGATATTCCGCTGGGCTCCTGCGCGGCGTGGGTTTATCTCAACGCCGGCGCAACAGGGTATTACCGGACGGATTGGAGTGCTGAACAGATACGGATGCTCGAAACCGCGCTGCCGAAGCTTAGCGCGGCGGAGCGATTGATGCTGGTGTACGATCTGCGGGCGTCGAAGAATCGAGCGGACGCGTCCGCTCTGCTGGCGAAGCTGGCGGGTGATCCGGAACCCGAAATTGCCAAGGCGGCTGGGGACGCGAAGTAACCATGAACCTGAACCAATTATTCGATCTGTCGCTAAAGGGGCGCGCCGATGTGGTCGCGCTCGAATGGGTCGGTGAAGAATTTACGTTCGGCGAGATCGATGCGCGCAGCAACCGGATGGCGCGCGCGCTCGCGGATCGCGGTCTTGCCCAGGGCGATCGCTTGTGCGTGCAACTCGCCAACCGGATCGAAATGATCGATGTTTTTCTGGCGTGCGTGAAACTTGGCGTGATTTTTGTTCCGGTGAATATTCTGTATCGCGAGCGCGAGATTTCCCACATCCTATCTGACGCCGAGCCCAAGCTGTTTCTCACTGAACGGGAGCTTCCGGAGCTGATTTCGGAAACACGCGCGGTGGAATCTTATCCGCATCTTGATGGCGACGCGCCGGCCGCGCTGGTTTATACTTCCGGGACCACCGGCGCATCGAAGGGCGCGATTCTCACCCACAACAATTTTGCGGCGAACGCGGTGAATCTGCTGGCCTGCTGGCAGATCACCGGGAGCGATCGTCTTCTGCTCGCGCTTCCGCTATTTCATGTGCACGCGCTGGGGAACGGGTTGCATTGCTGGTTGATGTCGGGCTGCCGGATGCGGCTGCTGGAGCGTTTCGATCATCAGACCGCGGCGCGGCAGTTTCTCAATTTCAAACCGACATTGTTCTTCGGTGTGCCGACGATGTATGTCCGGCTGCTCGACACGCCGCCGGAGACGGCGCAGGAGATCGGCGCGAGCATGCGTCTGTTCGTTTCCGGATCGGCGCCGTTGCCGGCCCAGGTGCTCGATGATTTTCGCGCGCGCTTCGGCCACACCATTCTGGAACGCTACGGAATGTCGGAAACACTAATGAATACTTCGAATCCCTACGTCGGCGAGCGCCGCGCGGGCACGGTGGGCCTGCCGCTTCCGGGCGTGTCGGTCCGGCTGGATGAAAGCGGAGAAGTGTGGGTGAAAGGTCCCAATGTTTGTTCGGGATATTGGAAGCGCGACGAAGCAACCCGAGCTGCTTTCGTGGATGGCTGGTTCAAGACCGGCGATATTGCGGTACGGTCCGATGATGGTTATTACACGCTGTGCGGACGCCGCAGCGACCTGATCATTTCCGGCGGATTTAATATTTATCCGCGCGAAATCGAGGAGTTCCTGGCGGAGCAGCCGGAAGTGGCCGAAGCGGCGGTGGTGGGCGAAGCGGATCGGGTGCGCGGGGAAATCCCAGTGGCGTACGTGGTCCTGGCCAGCGCGGTGGACGGCGCGTCGCTTGAAGCGCGATGCCGGGAAAAGCTGGCATCGTTCAAGATCCCGAGGCGGTTTGAGACGATCGAAAAGCTGCCGCGAAACGCCATGGGCAAAGTGCAGAAGCATCTGCTCGGCCGCTGAGGCTCGCCGCCGATTCATCTAAAATTAATAACTCATGGCCCGGATACTGATGATCGCGTCGGAGGCTTCACCGTTTGTAAAAACCGGCGGCTTGGCGGACGTGCTGGGATCTCTTCCCGCTGCTCTGGCGCGACGCGGCGACGAAGTTGCTGTGGTGCTGCCGCGATATCGTAGCGCGGAGGTTTTCGGGGCGGAGCGAATCTGGAACATCATGCCGGTGTTTCTTGGCCCGCATCGCTTTACGGTGGCCATCGATCAGGTGATCCACCAGGGCGTTCGTTATCTTTTCCTCGACTGTCCGCCGCTTTACGATCGCGCCGGTGTTTACAACGAGGCGGGCGCGGATTACGCGGATAATCACATCCGCTTCGGGCTGCTGAACCGCGCGTCGCTCGAGATCGCGCGAAACATTTTCCGGCCCGATGTGGTTCACGCACACGATTGGCCGGCAGGTCTGGCCGCGCTATACATACGCTCGGGCTTCGCCGGAGATCCCACGTTTTTCGGCGTAAAGTGCGTTCTCACCATTCATAATCTGGGCTATCAGGGCAATTTTCCGGCGTCGGCGCTGGGGGATTTGGGGATCGATCCGGCGCTTTATTACCATCCCGATGGGGTCGAATTCTACGGGCGAATGAGTTTTTTGAAAGCGGGAATCATCTGGTCGGACGTGATCAATACGGTCAGCCCCACCTACGCGCGTGAAATCCAGACGCCCGAGTTCGGGTTCGGCTTCGATGGGCTGCTGCGCTCGCGCGGCTATAAGCTGACTGGCATTTTGAATGGCGTCGATTATGATGAATGGGACCCGGCACACGATGCTCATCTTCCGGCGCATTATTCCCCGAGCGATCTCGCAGGGAAGCGCGAATGCAAGCTGGCGCTGCTCGATGAGCTGAATTTGCCGCGTCGCGTCGACCGGCCGGTCATTGGGATCGTCTCGCGTTTCGTTCATCAGAAGGGGTTGGACCTGGTGGGCGAGGTCGCGGCGCCGCTCGCCGAAGAGAACGTCGCGCTGGCGGTGCTCGGGTCAGGAGAAGCGGCGGTCGAAAATATGTTTCGCTACTTCGGATATGTGCGGCCGGACAAGTTTGGAGTGCGGCTCGGATACGACAACGGTTTGGCGCATCGGATCGAAGCCGGAGCCGACATGTTTCTGATGCCCAGCCGCTACGAGCCGAGCGGACTTAGCCAGATGTACAGCCTGCGGTACGGAACGGTGCCGATCGTCCGCGCGACGGGCGGCCTGGAAGATAGCGTGGACACTGAGACCGGCTTTAAATTTCGGGGGTATGCGCCGTCGGCATTATTTCGGGCCATTCAGGAAGCACTCGGCGCATACGAAGATCACCAGTTATGGCAACTTCGTATGCGCCGTGGAATGGCTAAAGATTTTTCGTGGGACGTTGCCGCCGCACGCTATCAGGAGCTGTATCGCTCCTGAGGGTTAGCGGTGTCCGCCGCCACCACCACCGTGAAAGCCGCCTCCGCCGCCGTGGAATCCGCCGCCAACCGCGGCTCCGTGGAATCCGCCACCACCGAATCCGCCCGCCGCGCCGCCGCGGAATTGTTGACCGGCCAAAGCGCCGTGCGCCATTACCTGCGGATGATAGCCTGGACCGAATCGATTTCCGAATCGGCCGCCATAAAAGGGAGCATAGCCGAATCCGTATCCGTAATACGGAGCGTAGCCGACGAAGCCAGGAGCGAAGAAGCCCCAACCGAACGGATCCCAGAAGATCCCGTCGCCCGGCAGCCAAGTGTAGGCACTATACCAGGGGCTCCAATACCAGCCTTGTCCGTACCAGCCCGGTCCGCCGTTAGCGTAAAGTCTGGCGGTATTGACATTGGCTTCCGCCAAGTAAGAAGATCGCAAGCTCGCCCAGCGATAGAAATCATCTTCATTGGATTTCTTGTCGAATCCGTGGGCCTTCAGCTTGTCGTTCGTGTTGAGAGCGAGCTGATGTCCGCCGTCAACGTCAATCTGTTTGCCGTTAACCTCGACTTTAACCTGACCATCAAAGGTTCGGATGCCGAGGTTGGTGTCGAACTCGTACAAACCGCTCTTGATCAGGCGGGCGTTCGCGCCGCCCACCGCTATGGCGATGTTATTATCTTTGAAAATCTGATCGACTTCAGCAATCGCGCGTCCTCGCTGTAACGTTAAGTGAATGTTCGCGAGATCGCCCGCGTCCATGGTGATGGCGCTGTTGTGATCCACCCGCAGGAAGACACCGGGCGTCAGCAGAATTTCGGCTCTGCCGTTCTGGGTCTCGAGCGTTTGACCTATTTGAAGCGCGGTACCGACCGAATTCTGATCCAGCGATTGACCTCCAATCGACGCCTGGCCCTCTATGTAGTTCACCGTTCCAGGCTGCGCCGGAGCTCGCGAATCCGACTGCGGGGCCGAAAACGCGGGGACGACCAGAAGCCCGGCCAGCATCAACGAACCGAACCCTCTCCATATTTTGATTTGCCGCATAACCGTTTCTATCCTCTATTATTTGGATGCGGCGTGCGGGCAGGAGTCGCCTAGCGTCGATAGGGTAGTTAACGTGCCGTAAGGACGGTATTGCGAAGTTCGCCGATCTTTTCGATGCGGATCACGACTTCGTCGCCAACTTGAAGAAATCTTGGGGGTTTACGGGCGAATCCGACGCCGGCTGGGGTGCCGGTGGAGACTACATCTCCCGGCTCCAGCGTGACGACGCTTGAAAGATGCTCGATCAGTTCGGGAATTCTGAAGATCAGCTCGCGGGTGTTGGAATCCTGAAGACGCTCGCCGCTGATTTCGAGCTGGATGTCGAGGGCGTGCGGGTCCGGAATTTCGTCTTTGGTCACCAACCAGGGTCCCATGGGCGCGAAGGTATCGAAGGTCTTGCCGATCATCCATTGCGAGGTGGCCATCTGATAGCGCCGCTCGCTGACGTCGTTGAGGATGGTGTAGCCGAAGACATGATCCATGGCGCGGGACGCGGGAATGTGCCGGCCGCCGGGTCCGATCACGAAGGCGAACTCTGCTTCGTAATCAGTGCGATCGGAGGGGATGAGGATGGGCTCATCGGGTCCGATGACCACATTTGAGAATTTGCTGAAAATGGTGGGGACCTTGGGGATTTCCATTTTCGTTTCGGCGGCATGATCCCGATAATTGAGGCCGATGCAGATCAGCTTCGGCGGCCGCGGAATCGGGGCCAGGAGGGTGACGCTTCCCAGAGCATATGAGGGTCCGGTCGGCAGCGGAGGAGTTCCCGCGGCGATCACCGAAAGCATTTCTCTACCTAATCCGATTACCCGGTCGTCTTGAAGAATGCCGGCTTCGGGAACGCCGCCCGGCGGACGAAATGTAACGAGTCTCATCACCTTCGAGGGTACAATAACGGTTTCATGGCTTGCATCCAACGCGCTCTTGTGAGCGTCACCGACAAAACCGGAATCGTCGACTTTGCCCGCTCGCTTTCACAGCTTGGCGTCGAGATTCTTTCTACCGGCGGAACGTATCGCGTCCTGAAAGACGCCGGAATCGCGCCGCTGCGGGAGGTCGCCGAGGTTACGGGGTTTCCTGAGATGCTGGACGGCCGGGTGAAGACGATTCATCCGGGAATCGCCGGCGGCATCCTGGCCATGCGCTCGAAGCCCGAGCATATGGAGGCTTTAGAACAGCACGGAATCCCGCCCATCGATCTGGTTTGCGTCAATTTATACGAGTTCGAAAAAATCGCGGCGAAAAAAGACGCCTCGCTCGAAAAACTGATCGAGAATATCGACATCGGTGGTCCCACCATGATTCGCGCGGCGGCGAAGAACTGGCAGGACGTCGCGATCGTGACGTCGGCTGCCGATTATGGACCGATCATCGAAGAGCTACGGTCCGGATCGCTATCGGAGGAAACCCATTGGCGGCTGGCGAAGAAGGCCTTCGCGACCACCGCGGCCTATGATCGCGCGGTATCGCAACGTCTGGCTGAGATTCCGCCGACCGGCGATGCGCTTCTCGCGACGCTCGACATCCGCGCGCCGCGAACGCTAGCCTTGCGGTACGGTGAAAATCCGCATCAATCGGCCGCGCTTTACTCGACTGGACGCGCCGGCATCGCCGGGGCCGAGCGGCTTCAGGGAAAAGAGCTTTCCTATAACAATCTGGTTGATCTGGACGCCGCCTGGCAGTTGGTCTGCGAATTCGACGGGCCCGCGTCGGCAATTATCAAGCACACCAATCCGTGCGGATGCGCTGAGGCGAAGACGCTGGCTGATAGCTACCGGCGGGCTTTCGAAGCCGATCCGGTGTCCGCGTATGGCGGGGTGCTGGCCTTCAATCGCGAGCTTGACGGCGAGACCGCGACGGAACTCGCGAAAACCTTCGTGGAGGCGATCGCGGCGCCGTCGTATTCCGAAGGCGCGATGCGGCGGCTGAATCCGAAGAAGAATCTCCGGCTGCTGCGCGTCGCAGCCGCGGAGCCGGAGCTGGTGGTCAAATCGATCAGCGGCGGATTTCTGGCGCAGACGCCCGATATGCATCGGCTGCAGCGGGCGGAAATGCAGGTGAAAACCAAGCGCGCGCCGACCGAAGAAGAATGGGCCGCGCTCGAATTCGGCTGGAAAATCGCCAAGCACGTAAAATCGAACGCGATTGTTTACGCGCGCGCCGGGCAAACCGTCAGCGTCGGGGCGGGGCAGATGAGCCGGGTCGATTCGGTGAAGGTCGGCGCGATGAAGGCGGTCCTGCCGCTGCAGGGGACAGTGGTGGCGTCCGATGCGTTTTTTCCATTTGCCGATGGCGTGGAAGAAGCGGCAAAGCATGGCATTACGGCGGTGATCCAGCCGGGCGGATCAGTGCGGGATGAGGAAGTGATCGCAGCGGCGGACCGGCTTGGATTAGCGATGGTGTTTACAGGCGTGCGCCACTTCCGCCACTGATCTCTGATTCCGGAGGGAGCCTCCAATTGAGGACTTCGCTCGGAGAACCTCGAACGCCCCCGTGCCGGCGTGAAGTCGTCGGGGTGTTCGCGGCAAGAAGAAAAATCGGCACCGGCTCAGCGGGTCGATACCAGCTCGACTACATACTGCTTCCACAGCTTCGCCACTGAGTGCGTTCCGTGGCCGCGAGTATCGTCGCTGATCGGAATCAGCACATAACGCCCGTTCTTCACGCGTTTGATGCAGCGCTCCAGAATTCCCAGCTCGGGCGGATTCACTTCGTCGTCGGCCGAATTCACGGCGATCAGGCGGGCCTTGATTTTTTCGAGCTCCGACTCCGGGTTGTAATCGGAAGAGGACGCGAACTGGTACAGCGTATCGTTAGCGTCTTTTTCCATGGCGGTCTGCATCAGCTTGGCGAATCCGGCGTCGGCCTGATCGCGCGTCGGATACTGCTTCTGCATTTGCAGGGGACTCGAGGTCATCACGGTCAGCCCGTACTGCGCGCCGCGGAGCCCGTGGATGGGATGGTCGTAGTCGCCGTTCTTGTACTCCGGATCGGAGGTGATGGCGTCCATGATCATGTCGCGAAGCAGGCGGTTGCGGCCGGCGATCTGGATGGGCGCGCTGGCCAGCGGCATCAATGCATCCATAAAATCCGGATACATTTCGCCCCACACCCAGGTGTGCATGGCTCCCATCGACGTTCCCATGACGAGCTTCAGGTGCTTCACGCCGAGGTGCTCGGTGAGCAGTTTGTAATCCGCCGTCACCATGTCGTGATAGCAGTACTTCGGAAAATGCGCGCGCATTCCGTCGCTCGGTTTGGAAGATCCTCCGTGGCCGATGGCGTCCGGCATAATGATGAAGAATTTCGCAGCGTCGAGGGGCTGGCCTTCCCCGAACAGCTCGCCTCCGAATCCCTGGGATTGAAAGCCTTTGCCGGTGCCGCCCGTTCCGTGCATGATCAGGACGGCGTTGGGCGCCGACGGACTCCCGATGGTGAAGTAATGCAGCTTCAATTCGGCGAGGCTTTCGCCATCGTGAAACCGGAAATCGCGGACGGTGTAGTCGCCTTCAACCGCCGCGGGAAACTGGGCCGCCGAACAGGCCAGGGTCAGGAGCAACAGAGGCGAAAACAACTTCATCATGATTTACAATGTTACGATTGTTTCCAACGTTCCGGCACAAGGAGGCCACCAATGGCCGAGAAGAAACCGCAGACACTACAAAATCACGGAAAAGTCGATCCGGCGTTTCACATGTTTCTGGTGCCGGTCGCGTTGTTGATGCTGATCGGCTCCATTTATGAGCTGGTAACGAACTTTGGCTGGATGAGCGCCGCGCATGTGGTGGTGGTGATCTGGGCGATCGTCGCGATGTTCAAGATCCGGCTGTATGCGCTGAAGGTGCAGGATCGCGTGATCCGACTGGAGGAACGGCTGCGCATGGATCAATTGCTGCCGGCGCAGCTGAAATCGCGAGTGTACGAATTGACCGAGCAGCAGCTCATCGCGCTGCGCTTCGCCTCCGACGGCGAACTGCCCGCGTTGGTCGAGAAAACGCTTAACGGCCATCTGGAGCCTAAGGCGATCAAACAAGCCATCCAGAGCTGGCGTCCGGATTATTGGAGGGTTTAAAGGTTTACGGGGAACCACGGAGCCGCGAGCGTCGTCGACCGGGTAGTCGCCTTTCAAACAAAAGAATTTTGAAACCGCATCCTGACGGATGGCGGCTCCGCGACAACGGTTGTGCTGCGTTAGTGGCTCGAGAACGGAACGAGTCTTTTCTACACCCGGTCGAGCAAGTGGCCGAGCTTGTTTTTCTTGGTACGAAGATATTCTTCGCTTGATTCGACTGGCTCGACGATGCACGGCACTCGCTCCGTTACGGTGACGCCGGCGCGTTCCAGGGCCTGGATTTTCTCGGGATTGTTGGACATCAGCCGCACCGCGGAGAGGCCGAAAAATCGCACGACCTCGGCGGGAAGCTCATAGCCGCGCAAATCTGCATCGAACCCGAGCTGCTCGTTCGCTTCCACAGTATCGGCGCCGTGGTCCTGCAATTCATAAGCGCGCAGCTTGTTGAGCAGGCCGATGCCGCGGCCTTCCTGGTGTTCGTAAACCAGTAATCCGCGGCCTTCCCGCGCAATCGATTCAAGCGCCAGCTCGAGCTGCGCGCGGCAATCGCAGCGCAGGCTATGAAACACATCGCCGGTGAGACACTCGGAGTGAATCCGAACCAATGGCGGCGGGCCTGCGAGGTCGCCCATTTTCAACGCGACGGCTTCTTCGGAGCCATCGGCGAATCCGAAAATCCGGAAATGACCGAAGCGGCTGGGAAAATCAGCCTCGGCGATTTTGCGTAGCTGGGATGTCTGGGACATGAACAGGCGGGTACTTTCATTATAATTGTCCCCAGCAGGTATATGGTTTCCCAGCACCTGGTGATTCTGCTCGTGAAGCTCGCCGTAGCGGCGTCGCTGGCGAGTATTTTGACGCGCAGCGGCCGATTTCAGCGCATGCTGATGCGGGAAGAGCGTACCCTCGCGCAGCGGGTCCAGATGGCGCTGGTCTGCTCGGCCATTTTCGGCGCGGGCGTGCTGGCCCGGGTGGTGGGCCCGGAAGCCTACCAGGCGCTCGACCTCGGCCTGGAAGGCAGCCTGGCGATGGGGATGCTGGGCGGCTATGTCACGGGACTGCTCGCGGGCGTTCTGATTCCACTTCCGGCGGTCATCCATGGTGAATGGATGTCGATGATCCTGTTCGCCGCGGTAGGCGTGCTCGGCGGGTTGCTGCGGGACGTCGCGCCCGATAAAGAAGCGATCTGGCAGTTTTCCCCTTTTCCCGATCTCAGCCTGTGGCGATTGGTGCGGCGTCACGACCTAAGGCTGCCGGCCTTCAGCCTGGCGTGCATCGTGGTGATCGTGCTGGCTGAAGCGCTGCGGCACATTGCGTCGCTGCACTTCAAATCTGCGTTTGCGCTGGAGCAGCGATGGCACGACGGGGTCTGGATGATTGTCGCAATCTACGCGACCACGCTGTTTTCGACCGCGCTGCCCATAAAAATCTGGAACAGCAATCGCAACGAGAAAAAACTGGAACAGCAGCAGCTACATCTGAATGAAGCGCGGCTGGCGGCGCTCAGCCGGCAGATCAACCCCCATTTTCTGTTCAATACGTTAAATTCGGTAACCTCGCTGATCCGGCTGGACCCGGAGCAGGCCCGCCAGGTAGTTTACAAATTATCGAAAATTCTGCGCCGTCTTTTGCGCCAGCAGGACAATTTGACATCCCTGGGCGAGGAGCTTTCGTTCGTGGACGATTACCTGGCGATCGAAATGGTGCGGTTCGGCGAGAAGCTGCGATTCGTGAAGGAGATCGACCCGGTTACTTTGGATTTGCTGGTCCCCAGCATGTTGTTACAGCCGCTGGTCGAAAACAGTATTCGCCATGGACTTTCGAGCAAAGTTGATGGCGGAACGGTTCGGATACGCAGCCGCATGGTGGCCCGGCGATTGCAAATCATCGTGGAGGACGACGGCGTGGGCATTCCCGAAGCGAAGCTGGCGACGCTGTTCGAACAGGGCATCGGAGTCAGCAACGTGAACGAGCGGTTGAAGGTGCTTTTCGGCGATGATTACAGAATGTGGATCGACAGCCGGCCGGGCGAGGGAACCAGTACGGGCATCGAAATTCCGGAGCAGGCGAGCGGAATGGCCGTTGTGGAAACAGCGGTGAGTGGCGGGAGCCGCCTTTGAGCGATCTTAACTATTCCATCCTTCTTCCCCGCGCGGATCAAATGCCGCGCACTATCGCGGGGCGGACGCGCCGCATCTATGACACGGTTGCGTCGATTTACCCGGTGAGCACGTTCTTTTTTCATTCCAAAGCTCACGCCTGCGCGCTGCGTCATGCCGAGATTCGGAACGGGATGCGGGTGCTCGAAATCGCCACCGGGTCGGGAGAGATGTTCCGGCGGCTGGTCAAGGCGAATCCCGCGGGAAAAACTTTCGGTCTGGATCTTTCGCCGAACATGGCGGCGCGGACGCAACGCCGGGCGCGGCAGGAATTTCCTGACATCCAATCGCACTGCGGCGCGGTGGACGTGCGCAACATGCCGTTCCAGAATGCCAGTTTCGATGCGGTAGTTTGCTGCTATCTTTTCGAACTGCTGGCCCACGATGACATCCGGCTGACATTACGCGAGATCCGGCGGGTTCTCAGTCCCCAAGGCACCTTCGCCCTGGTGGTGATCGGACAAAACGCGACCGTCTTCAATCGCCTGTACAGCGTCTGCGGAAAGCTGGTTCCGGCCTTCTGGGGCCGCCAGGTGGAACGCGCGGTTCCCGACCTGGTGGAGGAAGCCGGCCTGAGAATCGTAACCACCCAATCGGTCCGCCAAAGCGGCTATCCATCGCGGGTTCTGGTCGCGCGCCGATAAATAAGGCAAGAATTTTCTTGCGTCTGGCCGCCGCGATGGGGGATATTAAAGTTCTGGGCATCGTCCCGATTATGGGCTCCTTGGATCTTTCAGGATGGCGGACCAACTCCTGTTCCTCACCGAACTGCTTGGCCTCAAGGTTTACGACCTTAAGGGGCACAAGATCGGTGTGGTCAAGGACGCGGCGCTGGTACCGCTGATCGATCCGGTCCGAGTCGATCGCTATCTGGTGGGCGGCGGATGGTCCTGGCTCACCGTCCGGCACGATCAGATCCGCTCCATTTCCCTCAACGGCATCTATCTTCGTGACGAAAACCTGACGCCGTATCATTCCGATGAATACATGTTTCGGATGGTGCGCGATCTTCTCGACCAGCAGATCATCGATGCGCAGGGACGAAAAGTAGTGCGCGTCAATGACGTCACGTTCGAGATCCGGCACGAGCCGGAAGGCGATGAAATGTGGGTGCTGGAGGTGGACATAGGAATCCGCAGCATCTTCCGGCGCCTGCTGCAGGGTGTTTTCCCGTCGCGCTGGGTGCGGCGGCTTCAGGGGCGCATTCCGCCCCACTCGATCCGCTGGGAATTC